>Ga0129314_1000364_pt1 | contig 49995 bp, 43 predicted proteins | sample O1111metagenome_FD_94431 | JGI IMG/M metagenome (GOLD analysis project Ga0129314, IMG submission 94431) | Orangutan individual fecal microbial communities from fecal samples from Wisconsin, USA - O1111 metagenome | ecosystem: Host-associated > Mammals > Digestive system > Large intestine > Fecal... | reverse complement strand
TCTGCGGCGGCGATATCCTGCGGCAGCGAGAACTCGGTATCGGGAACCGGCTTTCCCTCCGCCGCCCGATGTGCCGGCGCCGGAACGCCGTCCGCTTTCTTCGCGGCGTTCCGCACATACTGGTCGTACAGTTCGTTGAACCTCCGTTCCAGCTCGCTGTCTTTCTTTTTCGAAAGCAGAGGGCGCACGTTTACAAATTTTTGAGCGCGCCGTGGATAATCAAAAAGCCCCATCATCTGCTCGATCGGCGTCACCAACCCCATCTTCGGGTCTCCGAAATCCCATCCGAAGGAAAACGCGCCGATCAGCCGCCCGTTCACGTATACCGGCGAACCGCTCATGCCCGCGGCCATGCCTCCCGCCCTGTCGATGTCGGGACCGGAAGCGCGGATCAGGATCAGCCTCGAGGGACGGTCTTTCTTGCTGACGACTCCCAGCACTTCGACAGGGAACGATTTGATTCTGCTGCCTGAAAAAACTGTTTTCGCGTATCCTTTCATGCCGGCCTGCACCTGCGTCAGCGGCATGATCGGCTCCGTCGGCGCAAAAGGCTTCGCCTCAGCCGGAGCGCACAGTGCCAGCGCCGCGCCGACAGCCGCCAAGAAACGTTTCATCGCGCCCACCTCAAGTAGGCCAAAATAAAAGGATCAAGCCCGCCGTCAAGGACGCCGCTGACGTTGCCCGTTTCTTCGCCGGTACGGTGATCTTTGACCAGCGTATAAGGCTGGAGCACATACGAGCGGATCTGGCTGCCCCAGGTGCTTTCCTTCTTTTCGCCGGCAAGCGCGCTCATCTCCGCCTGCCGCTGTTCGAGCTCCCGCTGATAAAGCTTTGATTTCAGCACCGACAAGGCCGTGGCCTTGTTCATATGCTGGCTGCGCTCGTTCTGGCAGCTGACCACGATGCCCGTGGGCAGATGCGTGATGCGCACCGCCGAATCCGTCATGTTGACGTGCTGGCCGCCCGCGCCGCTGGAACGGTACGTGTCGATACGCAGATCTTCCGGTGCGATCTCCACATCCACGTCGTCGGGCAGCTGCGGCGACACGTCCACCGACGCAAAGCTCGTGTGCCGCCGTTTGTTGGTGTCAAACGGCGAGATGCGCACAAGGCGGTGCACGCCGATCTCGGAGCGCAAGTAGCCGTAAGCCGTCTCGCCCTGGATCAGCAGCGTCGCGCACTTGATGCCGGCTTCTTCGTCGTGCTGATAATCGAGCAGCCTCGTCTTGAAACGACGTTCCTCGCACCAGCGCAGATACATGCGGTACAGCATCTCCGCCCAGTCCTGCGAGTCCAGGCCTCCCGAACCGGCGTGCACGCTCAAAATAGCGTTGCAATGGTCGTACGGCCCCGACAGCAGCAGCTCCATCTGCTCGTCCTCCATCTGACGGCGGAACGCCGCGCTGCGCTCGTCAAACTCGCTCATCAGTTCAGCGTCTTCACCGTCGCCCAGCAGCTCGGCTATCGTCTGCAGATCGTCAAATTCCCGTTCGATCCTGTCCCAGCGGGCCAAATCGGCCTCGCGCCGCGACAGCTCCGACGAGACTTTCTGCGCGTCGGGCCTCGACCAGAAAGCGGGGGCTGCCGTCACGGCGCGCAATTCTTCACAGTCCTTCTTTATCGAAGGCAGGTCAAAGGCTTTCCTGCAGCTCGGCTTTCAGCGCCTGCAGTTCCTCCATAACCGTGGTAATCGGCATCAATGCCATCGGTTTCATTCCTCCTGAAAACAGATTTGCCATTTATTATAGCATCCTGCGCCTCAATGCAGAATCCATTGCCCCTCTTTTGCCTGCATTTTTTACGTATCTCTTCGCCGCGGCGCTTGCCCTTTTGCGCCGGCATGGTATAAATAAAACGACGAAAATCCTTTCGCCGCCGGCCCGTCAAGGGAGCTTCGCCCCGACGGGGCTGTCCGCTTCGAAACGCGGCGCTTTCAACGAGCTCGGTCAATCGGAAACGGGGCTCCCACAGAAAGGGATGAAATCATGGTCCATAACATCGGCAAAACCATCATGATCATCGGTCTCGCGCTGTTCGCCGTCGGAGCCGTCCTCCACTTCGGCGGACGCTTTCTGCCCTTCGGCCGTCTGCCCGGAGACTTTGCCTGGCAGGGCAGGAACTGGTCGGTTCATTTTCCGCTCGCCAGTTCGATCATCATCAGCATCGTTCTCACCGTCCTCGCCAACATCTTCTTCCGCCGCTGAGCCGCCGGGCAGCTTTTTTGCCGCTGCCGCGGTATAATGGTTATTAAAGAAGTTTTACGACAGGAGAGAAATGAAAATGAGCCTTGACCAACGACTGACCCAGCTTTCCCACAGCAGCGGCTGAGCCGCCAAAATAGGTCCGGAGGACCTGGCGAAAGTTTTGGCCGACCTTCCCCGTCCCCATGACGGCCGTATCCTCACCGACTGGGAAGGCGGCGAAGACGCCGCGCTGTGGAAGATCACCGAAGAGCGCGTCGGCATCCTCACGCTCGACTTCATCACGCCGGTCGTCGACGATCCTTACGTATGGGGACAGATCGCCGCCGCCAATTCAATCAGCGATGTGTTCGCCATGGGCGGCTCGCCGTTCGTGGCGCTCAACATCGTCGCATTCCCGCTCAACTGCCTGCCCCTGGACATGCTGAAGCGCCTCATGGAAGGCGGCGCGTCCAAAGTCTCCGAGAGCGGCGCTTTTCTCATGGGAGGACACAGCGTCGAGGATCAGGAGCCCAAGTACGGGCTCTGCGTTTTCGGCGAAGTGGAGCGCGACTCCATGTGGCGCACCATCGGCGCGCATCCCGGCGACGCGCTCGTGCTGACCAAGCCTCTCGGCACAGGCATCATGGCCACCGCCATCAAGGCGGAAATGGCCGACCCCGCGCAGGCGGCGGAGGCCGTGCGCTGGATGACGACGCTCAACGATCTGCCCCGCCGCATGACGGCCGAGCAGCGGCGCCGCGTCCATGCCGCCACGGACGTCACCGGGTTCGGCCTGGCCGGACACGCGCTCGACATGCTTTCCGACCACCGCGTCGACCTCGAACTGGACGTCGAAGCCCTGCCGTTGCTCGACGGTGCGGCCGACCTCGCCCAGATGGGCTTGTTTCCCGCCGGCGGTTACCGCAACGAAAATCTTTACGCGCCGCAGATCGACAACCTCGAAAAGCTGTCGCGCACGCACTGCGACTTCCTCTTCGACACGCAGACCTCCGGCGGCCTGATGATGGCCTGCCCGCCGGAAGACGCCGAAGAAATCGTGACGCTCGCCAAGCGGCACGGTTTCGGCCGCGCCGGCATAATCGGCCGCTTCAGGCCCGGCACGGGACGCATCGTCGTCTGACCGTGGGGACGAAAGCTGCCACAAAGAAACGGCATACACACAAAAAACAGAGAACGGCAGAAATCTAAAACAGCGGGGGCGGACGGCCGATTTAAATTCGGCCGTCCGCCCCCGCTGTTTTAGGTTTCCGCCGCAAAGAGGCGGCTCCGCTTTTCCTCTTTGCGTTTTCTGCCAGTCTCCGCAGCGGCCTCTGTTCTCCTCCTCGTTCAGCGGCGGCTGAGACGCGCACCGACCTCGAGAAGAACCCGGTGTATGAAAAACAGGATGTCCTCGTTCTTTGGCGGCGCAATGTAAACGGCCCCGAGATGAGCGACCATGGCGCGGCGGAGCTTGGGATCGGCATCGTGGGCGACAACAACGAGGCGCCCCGCGGTCAGGCCGGCGGCAATGTCCTCGATGTATTTCGGATTGGAAGCCTGGCTGATCTGACGGATGCGCCGCATTTCCTCCTCGGTCGGAACGCTGACGATGCAGCCAAAAGCGGTGAAGAAAAGACGATAGCGTTCGCTCAGGCAGAGCACCTTCGTGCCCGCCAGGAGACGGCGTCCGGTGATCAGCACGGAGCGAAGACGCGCGTTGAATTCGCCGAGACGACGCTGGAAGTAAGCATAGCGCGCAGGGACAAGCTCGCTGAGGGCGTTCGCAACCTGCTGAGCGGTAAACGGCATGTTGGCGGGATCGCCGTAAAAGGCTTCGACATCGCCGCGTTTTACGCCGTCAGGATAAAGGTAGTGCAGATTGGCACGGTTTTGCTCGGCGGTGCTCAGATTTTTGCCGCGGCGGCCGGCCGTCATGAACTCACGGTACTGCGCCGGGTCGAGAGCGTAAAGCGGCAGCGCAGCGTTCGCTCCCCCCATCACGGCGGCTCGGCTGACGCGCAGGCCTCCGTTGTCGTCCCAGCTGGTGCCGGATGCGGTGCTCACGTAAGGGCCGCCGATGAACTGAAACAGCAGTTCGGTCATAGGATCCAGCGCCAGCACGCGCGTTTTTTCCGCGGCGGCTGCCGGCAGCGCGCAAAGCAGCAACGCCGCCGCGCCGCAGAGAATGGTTCGGCGCCAGCCCATGTCTATTCCTTCGCGCAGATCACGACGACGTCCTCGCCGTCCAGCTCTTTGACGCGCACTTCCACGGTCTCCTGCGACGAGGTGGGCACCGCTTTGCCGAGATAATCAGGCTGGATCGGCAGCTCGCGGTGACCGCGGTCAATGAGAACCAGCAGCTGCACGCAGGCGGGGCGGCCGATGTCGCCGATGGCTTCGAGCGCGGCGCGGATTGTGCGTCCCGTGTACAGTACGTCGTCGACAAGGACGATGCGGCGGCCGTTAACGTCGACAGGGATGGCGGTGCTGTGCACGACAGGCTGGTCACTGAGCAGCGTGATATCGTCACGGTACAGCGTGATGTCCAGCTCGCCCAGCGGCAGCTTGACGCCTTCAGAGGCGTACAGAATTTCGCGCAGCCGTCCGGCCAGATAGACGCCGCGGCGCTGAATGCCGATGACGACCAGGTCGTCGGCGCCGTGGTTGCGCTCAACGATCTCGTTGCCCATGCGGCGCAAGGCACGCTCCATGTCTTCGGCTGTCATCACGACGGCTTTTTCTTTCAGTTTCAACGCCGCCTCGCCTCCTGTCGTAAAGGAATCGTTTTTCTATTTCGTGTTGGGACGGCTGCCGGGCTTGACGGGCGGAGTGCCCAGTTCACGGCACAGCGGGCAGTCGTCAGCTTCCCAACTCGGGAAAGAGACCTTGAAGAGCGAAACAAGATCTGGACCAAGCTGCTGCGTGCCGCCGGAGCGGTCGACGATGCAGGCCGAGCCAGCCCAGACGCAGCCGCCGGCAACCATATGCTCTGCGGTCTCCTTGACGGAGCCGCCCGTGGTGACGACGTCCTCGACGGCGACAAAACGTTTGCCAACCGGCATCGGGAAGCGGCGCAGCTTCATCCTGCCGTCCTCGCGCTCGCAGAACAAAAAGGGCACGTCCAGCGCGCGCGCAACCTCGTGGCCGATGATCAAGCCGCCCAGAGCCGGCGAAACGATGAAGTCGGGCCTGAACACGGCGATCCGTTTGGCGATCTCGCCGCCGGCAAACGCCGCGTATTTGGGAAAACGCAGCAGCATGGCGCACTGCATGTAGTTGCCGCTGTGCCTTCCCGAGGTGAGCTTGAAATGCCCTTCGAGCCACGCTTTGCTCTCGACAAGCATCTCCTTCAGCTTTTCCTGTACCTGAGAATCCGTCATCACTTCCGACATGCTAATCCCTCCTCGATGGATCGGGCGATTTCTTCAACCGCCTTGCGAACGTCGGGCGCTTTGTAGATGGGACGCCCCATAACGATGTAATCAGCGCCGTTGCGGAACGCGTCGGCGGGAGTGGCAACGCGGCTCTGATCGTCGCCGCCGGCGACGAGGCGCACGCCGGGCACGACCTTGAGCAGCGTCGGCGGCGTCACGGTGCGCACTTCGGGCAGATCAAGCGGCGAACACACCAGTCCGTCCATGCCGCAGTCGCCGCACAGCCAGGCGCGCTTTTTGATAGCTGCGTCCATAGGGCAGCCGGGCGCAACTTCGTCCCAGCTTTTTTCGTCGAAGCTGGTCAGCACGGTGATGCCCAGCAGCTTCATGGTCGAGCCGAGCCGGTCGCGCGCAGCGACCGACTCCTCCATCATGCGGCGCCCCCCCGCAGCCTGCAGCGTCAGACAGAAGATACCCAGGTCAGCCAGCGTCTCCACTGCCAGGCGCACGGTGTTGGGAATGTCGTGCAGCTTCAGGTCGAGGAACAGCTTAAAGCCGTGGTCGACGATCTCCTTCAGAAACGGCGTGCCGCCCTGAGCGTAGAGGCGCGGCCCGATCTTGATGGCGCCCACAATTCCCGAAAGAGCATCCATCGTGCGGCGCGCCTCGCGCAGCGTGTCGAGGTCAAGCGCGGCAAACAGCGGCAAAGATGTGTGTTCGGTCATAAAAGCACTCCTCTCGTTGATTGGATCGATTTCGTTTTTCAGCAGAAATTCACGTGCTCATGCGCAGCGAGCGCGGCCGACCAGTTCGGCCAGGGAGGCAGCGTTCCAGCGCTTCACGGCGGCGAGCAATCCCTCGTGGACGTTTTCAAGCACTTTGAAATCGCCGAACAGCGACGCGCCTACTTCCACGGCGCTGGCTCCGGCCATGATCATGCTCAGCGCCGAATCGGGGCCGTCCACGCCGCCGCAGCCGATCACAGGAATTTTTACGGCGCCGGCCGCGTCCCAAACGACGCGCAGCGCCAGCGGGAAAATCGCCGGACCGGAAAGCCCCGCCACGCGGCGGCTGAAAACTGGAACCCCGCGCGCTGTGTCGATCGCCATGCCAAGCCACGTGTTGGCGGCCACGAGCGCACTGGCTCCCGCGGACTCGGCAGCCTTCGCCACCGCGGGGATGTCGGGCGCCTGCGGCGTCAGTTTCACCCACAGAGCTCCGTCCCAACGCCGGCGAGCCATCTCAGTGGCCTGAGCCGTCAGCGCCGGATCGACGCCCCAGCTCATGCAGCCATGGTCGGTGTTGGGGCAGGAGACGTTCAGCTCTACACCGTCAACCAAGTCTCTGACCTCAGCGATGCGGTCCATCATGTAAGCCAGATCTTCGGCGCCCTGCATACAGACGTTGAGCATCACCGGCACGCTGCGTTTTTTCAGGTCAGGCAGACGGCATTCGATGAAATGATCGATGCCCTCGTTCTGCAGTCCGATGCTGTTAAGAACGCCCGAGGGTGTCTCCCAAATGCGGTGCCCCGAGTTGCCAAGGCAGGGATCCTTCGTGATGGCCTTGGAGCAGATCGCCCCGACGTGACGCGTCAGATCGTCCGTCCACAGGCCGGGCTCGTAAGCCCACGTGCCCGAAGCGATCACTACAGGAACTTTCAGCTTCACGCCGCCGACGTCAAACGCAAGCGGATTAGAGATGCAGCTCATCCCACTTCACCTCCCTGGCCTGAAACACGGGGCCGTCGATACAGACGCGCCGTCGTCCCGTCGTGGTATCAACCACACAGCCGAAGCAGCCGCCCATGCCGCAGCCCATGCGTCGTTCGAGGCTGACCTGAATGTCGTCGCATCGGCTGCCGTATTGGCAATACAGCGCCTTCATCATCGGATTTGGACCGCAGCAGACCAGCGATACGCCGCTCAGATCCTGCCCTTCCAGCCCGGCAATGGAAAACCCCCTGCGCCCTATGGAACCGTCGTCGCTGTACAGAACCAGCTCCGGCGCGCGCTCCTGAACCCAGTCGGCAAAACTGCGCCACGAAGCGTTGCCTACGCCGAGGAACAGACGGTCGAAACCGTTCAGCCGGCGGCGCAGAAACAGCAGTGGAGCGATGCCCAGTGTGCCGGCCACGGCCCAGACTTTTTCGTGCTTGAACGGGCCGAACCGCCCCCCCACAGCCCCCCGCACGGAAAGCACCGTACCCGGCGCGGCCTGGGCCAGCAGAGCCGTGCCCTGCCCGACCACGCGAAAAAGGGCCTCAATCGTTCCCCTTTCAGGGTCGGCGTCGAGAATGCCGAGCGGCCGCCGCAGAAACGGCGCCGGACCGGCCGCGGTTTTGACAAGTACGAAGTTCCCAGGCTGAGCGCTTTCAGCGATCTCGGGACACTCGAACGTCAGATGCCAGATGTCGTCCGAGACCCGCTCCTTGGCGAGCAGCCGCGAATCGTAATCGCGAATCAATCGAATTCCCCCTTGACGGCGCGCCCCGCGCGCCGCTTTTCTCGAAACAAATCGGCAGCGCGGCATATTTCCTCTGGCAGGAGCGCAGCCGAAACGATCCCTTCACACAAAGTAATTTTATCGCAGCGCACACATTTATGCAACCGATTGCACTTAAAAGCGGCGGTCGCAGACAATACGCCCTCCCAGCACGGTCGCCAGTACCATGCCGCTCAGCGTCCAACCGTTGAACGGGCAGTTGCGCGCTTTCGACTTGAACTTCGTCGCGTCCACGCGCCAGCTGCGTTCGGGGTCGAAGAGCACCAGATCAGCCGGGGAGCCAGGGCACAGATGCACGGGCGGCAGATTGAAGATGCGCCGCGGCGCAGCGCTCATGCGGTCCACCAGCGAGACAAGCGAAAATCCGCGCTCGCGGCATAATCCGTCAAGGCACAGTCCCAGCGACGTTTCCAGACCGATAATGCCGTTGGGAGCATTAGCAATGCCGAGGCCCTTTTCGGCCGGCGTGTGAGGCGCGTGATCGGTAGCAATCACATCGAGCACGCCGCTCATCAGCGCTTCGCGAATCGCCGCCGCGTCGTCGGCCGTGCGCAGCGGCGGGCTCATCTTGGCGTTGGCGCCGCATTCGAGGACAGCCGTCTCGTCGAGGAACATGTGATGCGGCGTGGCCTCGCCGGTGACGCGCACGCCGCGGGCTTTCGCCGCCGCGATGATCTCAACGCCGCGGCGCGAGCTGACATGCTGCACATGCACGTGCGCGCCCGTCTTCTCAGCGAAGAACACGTCGCGCATGATCATCAGCTCCTCAGCCAGAGCCGGCGCGCCGGTCAAACCGAGCTTGCGCGAGATCTCGCCGCGGTTCATGGAACGGTCGCCCTCAAAGCCCGGGGCCTCGCAGTGCACGCTTACGGGCAGGCCGACAGCGGCTGCTTGCTCCATGGCTTCGTAGAACAGCGGGCCGCTGCCGACAGTAAGCCCGTCGTCAGTCAGACAGACCGCGCCGGCCTCCTTCAGCGCCGCGAAGTCGGTCAGCTCTTTGCCGCACAGCCCCTTGGTGACCGCCCCCGCGGGATAGATGCGGCTGTCCATGCTCCGGCTGCGCTCGATACAGCTGCGGATCAGCTCAGATGAGTCTATGGCCGGCTTCGTGTTGGCCATCGTCACCACAGCGGTAAAGCCGCCGCTCGCCGCCGCTGCGCAGCCGGTTTCGAGCGTTTCCTTTTCGGTCTGTCCGGGATCGCGGAAATGCACGTGCAGATCGACCAGCCCGGGAGCCAGAACCGCTCCGCCGCAATCGATCTTTTCGGCGTCCGCAGCTGGCGGCAGATCGGGCGCAAGAGCGGAAATAACGCCGTTTTCGACGAGCAGATCGCCCGCCATGTCCATTTTCAGGTCTGGATCGATCAGGCGCGCGTTTCGAAACAGAATCGGTTTCATGAACAGCCTCCTTATCATATGCAAAATATCCGCGGGATTCCGACGCCATCGGAGAAAAGTTACCGAACGATGTCCTTTACAGTCTGGAGCAGCACTTCATAGCCGGGGAACACGCGCCGCCAGTCCACCTCTTCTGCCGGGTTGTGGCTGACGCCGTCCTTGCACGGCACGAAGATCAGCGCCGAAGGAATCAGCGTGGCCATGTGCATGGCGTCATGTCCCGCGCCGCTGGGCATGCGCCGGTATTTGACCTTCAAGCCTTTGCACACATTCTCGATGCGACGCGCCAGCAAACCGTCCATGACTACGGGTTTGTCAGCCGAATAGAGCGTGAAGTTCGCCTTCACTCCACGCTCCTCACAGACGCTCTCGACGCGCGCCTTGATCTCGCCGCAGGCGCGGCGGATGCTTTTTTCGACGATGCCGCGCACATCCACTTTCAGCACGACTCGCCCGGGAACCACATTCATGGCCCCGGGGTAACACTCGCACACGCCCACCGTGGCTACCGTGCCGAACTCGCTTTCCGCCTGCCCGGCGCGCTCCACGGCGAGGACGATTTCCGCCGCCGCGGTCATGGCGTCGTGGCGCAGGTTCATGGGACAAGCGCCGGAATGAGCCTGCTCGCCGATCACTTCGAGCATAAAGCGCGTCGGCGCGGCAATAGCCTCGACGATGCCCACGTCTTCGCCGTTCCAGTCGAGCACCGGTCCCTGCTCGATGTGCAGCTCGAAATAGGAATGATACGACGCCGGCGCCAGACAGTCGCGCGGGATCTCCTCGGGACGTCCGCCAAAAGCGCGCAGCGCGTCGAGCAGCGTCACGCCCTGTTTGTCCCTGAAGCGCAGCGTGTCCATCAACGACAGGCTGCCTGTAACCGCTTTGCTGCCGATCGTCGCCAACGAGAAACGGCTCGACTCCTCAGAGGTAAAGACGACCACCGACAGAGAACGGCGCGGGTGCGGATTTTCAGCGAGAATGTCGCGCACAGCCCCCAGCCCGCAGGCTACGCCGAGCACGCCGTCGTAGCGCCCGCCCTCGGGCACTGAATCCAAATGCGAGCCGACCGCCACCCCCGGCTGGTCCGTGCTTCCCTCGAAACGCCCCCACAAGTTGCAGCAGGCGTCCGTCGTCACCGTCATGCCCAGCGATTTCATCTCTTCAATCACGATCTCGCGCGCCTGACGGTCAGCCTCGGTCAGCGCGAGGCGGGAAACGCCCCGTGCGCCGCGCCCGGTCTGCGAAATCGCCTCGACCAGTTCCTGAACGCGCTCAAAGCCCGACATTTTCTAAACGTCTCAGCGGCCGTACACCAGCGCCGGCAGGAGAGTGGACAGCGACGGCACGTAAGAGAGCACCATCAGGCCGATGATCGAGACGACGATGAACTTGCCCACCGCGCCGATGAGCTTCGACATCGGCAGCCCCGTCACGCCGGCTGCCACGAACAGGTTGAGGCCGAACGGCGGCGTGAAGTTGCCCAGCGCCAGGTTGGAAACCATGATGATGCCCAGATGCAGCGGATCGATGCCCATCTGCTGGGCAATCGGGAAGAACAGCGGCGCCAGGATGACAATGGCGGCAATGCCCTCCATGAACATGCCCACGATCAGCAGAATAACGTTGACCATAGCGATGAAGGCCCAGGGCGTCTTGATATTCTCGATAATGGCCGCCGTGACCATCTGCGGGATGCGTCCTACGGTGAGGAACCAGGCGAAACTTGTGGCCGCAGCGACGAGAATCATCACCTGTGCGCAGGTCACAGCAGAGCGCAGACACACGTCGAACAGCTTCGCCCAGGTGATCTCGCGGTAAACTGCCACGCCGACAAACAGAGCGTAGACCGCGGAAATACCCGCCGCCTCGGTGGGCGTGAACATGCCGCAGTAAATGCCGCCGAGAATAATGACCGGCACCATCAGCGACCATCCGGCCTCCAGCGTGTTGCGCAGGATCTCGCCGCGGCTGGAGGGCGCCGAAACCCTGAGGTCGTGATGGCGCGCAAAATACCAGATGTAAACGACCGTCGCCAGCCCGTAAACGATCCCGGCGCTGACGCCCGACATGAACAGCGAGCCCACCGACACCCCCGTGGCCGCCGCGTACATGATCAGCGTCACGCTGGGCGGAATAATCAGCGCCACCGATCCTGACGACGTGATCAGGCCGGCGGAGAAGTCCTCTGGATAACCGCTTTCAATCAGCTCGGGATAGAGCACGCGCCCCATGGCGACCACCGTCGCCGGGCTGGAACCGCAGAGTGCGCCGAAGATCATGCACGTGCACTGCGTCGTATAGGCCAAACCGCCCTTGCGCGCCCCCACGAGACTGCGCGTCCACTTGAGGATGCGTTTCGACAGGCCGCCCGTATCCATCAGATTGGCGGCAAAGATGAAAAATGGCATCGACATCAGCGAGAACTTGTCAAGCCCGCCGAACATGCGCTGCGCAAGCACCATCGGATCGAGCCCCGTAAAAAGCAGCATAGAAGCCAGCACCGCCACAGCCAGCGCCACAAAGATCGGCACGCTGCCGAACAGCAGCGCCAGCAACGCGCACATCAGAAAGAGAGTCATCTAGACGGCCTCCTTCCTGAAAGCGGCCTGAACGAAACGCAGCGCCATCAGAACCGAGCCAAGCGGCATTGCCAGATAAGGGACCCACATGGGGATTCCCATCGCCGGCGAAGTCTGCTCGAGTTCGACGGTGAACCGCACCAGCTGATAACTGTACCAGAACAGCGCCGCGCAGAATCCCGCCGCGATCAGATACACGAAGCGCGTCAGCGCGCGAGCAGTCCTTTCGGGCAGCATGCCAAGCAGAAAATCCATGCGGATATGCGCGCCCCGCCGCACGCAGACGCTTCCGCCGATAAAGGTGATCCATATCATCAAATAGCGGATCAGCTCTTCAGCCCAGCTCGTGCTGGCGCTGAAAACGTAGCGCAGCACCACGTTGACGAACAGCACAAGCGCCGTTGCCAGCAGAGATACCGCGCAGAAAGCTTCCTCAATCCTGCCGAGGAACTTAAGCATTTTTTCGATCTCCTCTCGATTTTGTCGCACTCTAAAAAAACGCAAGGGGCGAACCTCCTGCAGGAGCCGCCCCTCAATTTTTATCGCTTTGGGAAACCCCTTTAGACTCTCCCGCAGTTTCTCGCCGCGTCACGAGCGGGCGGAAGGTCTCTGTCCGCCACTCAGCGGGACGCCTTGGCTTCGTAGACCGCTTTCAGCAGCTCCGTCTTGGTCGACGATCCCTTGACGAATTTGTCGTGAAGCGGTTTGCTGACCTCGATGAACTTGGCGCGGTTCTCGTTCGTCAGTTCGCCGACAACGATCTTGGATTGTTTGATCTGCGCGAGGAATTTCGCTTCGCCCTCAGTCTGCGCCGCCCGCTCCGCCTCGCGGGCCCCCGTTTCGCACTCGACAATCAGCTTCTGCACTTCCCCGCTCTGCTTGGCGAACCAGCGGTTGTTGACGATAAACAGATAGCCGAGGAAGCCGTGATTGGAGATCGTCAGGAAATCCTGCACCTCGTACAGCTTGGCCATGGCGATCGTCTGCAGCGGGTTCTCCTGTCCGTCGACAATGTTCTGCTGCAGCGCGTTATACAGCTCGGCGTACTCGATCGGGATCGGGTTGGCTCCCCATGACTTGTACTGCTCCACCAGCTGAGGACTGGGCATGACGCGGATCTTCATGCCCTTCAGATCCTCGGGGACATTGACCGGCTTGCCCCTGGTCGTGATCTGCTTGAAGCCCGAGGCCCACAGCCCCAAGGTTTTGAATCCCTTTTTCGCGCAAAACGCATAGAACTTCTGGCCGACTTCGCCGTCCATGATGCGGTACAGCTCGTCCTTATCGGCCCACAGGAAAGGAAAATCGATGACGCTGAGCTCCTCGACAAAAGGCGTCAGCACGGAAGTGGGCTGCACGGACATTTCCAGCGTGCCCATCTGCACCATTTCAGCCTGCTCGCGCATTGAGCCGAGCTGCATCTGCGGGAACACGTCCACGGTGATTCTGCCGCCCGATCTCTCTTCCATAAGCTTCTTGAAGGTCTGGGCGCCGATATCCTCCGGGCTGCCGATGGGCTGGTTATGGCTGAGGCGAATGCTCATCGCCGGATATTCCGCCGCAACGGCCAGCGAGGGCAGAACGATCAGCGCGGCAGCGAGAAACAGACTTGCCAACTTCTTCACGTGCGATCCACTCCTTTATAAGGATAATAAACCTTTCCTCCGCTTCGAAATCTCGGAGGCCGGTTCATTATAACAAGGCGCCGCAAAGCATGCAATCGGTTTTAGAAAAGGGGGGAGAAACACAATCTGCCGCGGAATCTTCCGCTCCCGGCGTTGGAAAAAACTTTGCGACGCGGTACAATAAACTGCGTCTATCGTTCTATATTTGAGGAGGTTTTCGCCATGACTCGGACAAACGACGTCCGCTCCGTTGCTGCCGGCGACGGCGAGTCGCTCGACTTGATCCGCCTGCCGCTGGACGGCCGTCCCGGCTTCGAGGAATTCCTCGGCGCCTGGCTGCTGCGTTCTCCCCGTGAAACTGTGCTGGTCGACTGCGGCGTGGCAGGCTCCTACGCGCGTCTCAAAAAATCGCTGGACGATCTGGAAGCTCTGCCCGATCTGCTGCTGCTCACTCATATCCACCTCGACCACTGCGGTGCGGCCGGCTGCCTGTGCCGCGACTATCCGGGACTGAAAGTGTTCTGCTGCGAGCGCGCCGTCCAGCACCTGATTTCGCCCGAAAAACTCTGGCAGGCTACTGCCGCTACTCTCGGCGAAGCCATGGCCGCCGCCTATCAGCCGCCGCAGCCCGTGCCAGCATCCGCCGTCGTCGCGCGCGGACAGCTGCCTGCCGCGTGGCGCGTCATCGACACGCCCGGACACGCTTCCCACCACGTCTCCTTTCTGCGCCGCTGCGCGGGACGGCGCCTCTGCTTCGGCGGCGAAGCGCTCGGCGTCATCCCCGGCGACGGTGTCACAAGCTGGTTCGCCGACGGCCGGCGGCGGAAAGGCATCCGCCCCGCCACGCCGCCCCGATATGTGCCGGAGATCGGCCGTGAGAGCATGAGGAAGCTCGCCGCCGCCGACTGGGACCTGTTCTGCGCCGGGCACTTCGGAGCTTCGTCCGACCGCACGCTGCCCGAACGGGCGCTGAGACAGAACCTTTTCTGGGAAAAAACGGTCGCTCAGGCCCTGAAAGACGGTCTGAGCAAAGACGAAACGATTGATTTGCTGCGGCGCGAAGACCCCGAACTTGCCAACATCGCCGCCTATACCGAAAACGTGCAGAGCCGCGAAGCGTATTTCCTCGGCAACAGCGTGCGCGGCTTCGCGCGATTTCTGGGCGAGAACGCCTGACAGGCGGGGCATCTGACTCGCCCGAGGAGACGTGCTCGCTTCATCAAGCGCAAAAACAGGACGGCACACAAAAATTCCCTGACAGCCGAAAAATGGCCGTCAGGGATTTTTTGTGTGCCGCATATCCCGCGCGAAACACGGACGTCCGCTCCATGCCGACACGGTCTTCTCCGCGTTCCGGCGCCGCTTCGCCTGAAAGCTGCGCGCGCGTCAATTCCGACAGTTTTTATTGACTAACACGCCGCGGTCATGGCACAATGACCGCGGCTTTTTTCCTAAAAGGAAAAAGCATTTTCCGTTGTTCCGCCAACGAACATTTCACTTAAAGTATGATAGAGTAAAATGGGAGCGGAGGAGAGCTTCGCGCCCCGCCCGCATCCGGAGGGGAACAAAAACGAAAGGAGCTGCCAGCCATGCTGGAATTGAAAAATATTTCCTTCAGCGTCGCCGAGGACGTCGGCCGGAAGGAGATCATCCACGATCTGAATCTGAAAGTGGATGACAGAAAATTCGTCGTCATCACCGGCCCGAACGGCGGCGGCAAGTCGACGCTGGCGCGCCTCATCGCCGGCATCGAAAAGCCCGCGAGCGGACGCATCTTTTTCAACGGCGACGACATCACCGATAAAAGCGTTACCGAGCGCGCCCGTATGGGCATCGGCTTCGCCTTTCAGCAGCCGGTGCGCTTCAAGGGGCTGGAGGTCGTCGACCTGCTGCGTCTGGCCGTCGGCAGGGAACTGCTTGTCAGCGAGGCCTGCGAGTATCTTGCCGAGGTGGGGCTGTGCGCACGCGACTACATCAACCGCGAGGTGAACGCGTCCCTTTCGGGAGGCGAGCTGAAGCGCATCGAGATCGCCACCGTGCTGGCGCGCCGCGCCAAACTTTCGGTCTTCGACGAGCCGGAAGCGGGAATTGACCTGTGGAGCTTCCAGAATCTGATCCGCATCTTCAAGAAGATGCGCGAAGACATCAAGGACAGCTCGATCGTCATCATCTCCCATCAGGAACGCATCCTCAGCATCGCCGACGAGATCATCGTGCTGGCGGAGGGACGCATCGAAAAGCAGGGGCCGCGCGAGGAGATTTTCCCCGCGCTGATCGGCACGGAGTCGGCCGTCGACGTGTGCCACAAACTGAAACAGGGGGAGGCTTAACCATGGTGCAGCTGGACGAGATCCAAAAACGCCTGCTGGCGGAAGTGGCTGACCTGCACAAGGTGCCGGCAGGAGCGTACAATTTCCGCGCCAACGGACAACTGGCAGGACGCAGCAACACCGCCCACATCGAGATCACCTCCAAGGCCGACGGCACGGGCATCGACATTCGTATCAAGCCGGGCACGAAAAACGAGAGCGTGCACATCCCCGTCGTCGTCAGCGCCAGCGGCCTGAAGGAAACGGTCTACAACGACTTTTACGTCGGCGACGGCAGCGACGTGCTCATCGTCGCCGGCTGCGGCATCGACAACTGCGGCCGTCAGGACGCCGAACACGACGGCGTGCACCGCTTTTACGTGGGCAAAAACGCAAAAGTCCGCTACGTGGAGAAGCACTACGGCTCCGGCAGCGGCGAGGGCAGGCGCATCCTCAACCCGCAGACGGAAGTATACATGGAGGACGGCAGCTCCATGGAGATGGAGATGGTGCAGATCAAGGGCGTCGATTCGACGCAGCGCATGACGATCGCCGAGCTGAAAAAGAACGCCCGGCTTGTGGTGCGCGAGCGCCTGATGACGCACGGCGGCCAGCAGGCTGCCAGCGGCTACCGCGTTTCGCTGAACGGCGAAGGTTCGAGCGCGGACGTGGTGTCGCGCTCCGTGGCGCGCGACGCGTCGTTCCAGAAGTTCGACGCCTGCATCGTCGGCAACGCGCCGTGCAGCGGGCACACTGAATGCGATTCGATCATCATGGACCGGGGCAAGATCCTCGCCGTACCCTCGCTGGAGGCCAATAACGTCGACGCGCAGCTCGTCCACGAGGCCGCCATCGGCAAGATCGCCGGCGACCAGATCATCAAACTGATGACGCTTGGCCTGAGCGAGCAGCAGGCGGAAGAACAGATCATCAACGGCTTCTTGAAGTAGAGCGGTTCGTTCGTCTTGACTAACACAAGACGAAGATGTCACAATGGCTCCCGTGAGGGAGTAGCACGCGCTTCGGGATGGGGCGCAGCACGTCAACATGCTGACCATGAAGGTCTGGCGTGCTTTAAACTGCGAGACTCATGTATAACTGCCAAGCTATACATGGGGACGCTCAGAAAGAACGACATCCGGGTATAGCCGAGGCTATGCCCGGATTTTTCGTTTCCGCGGGAACGGGCAATCATTCAGAATGAGGTGGCCGAAGTGAGTCTGAATTTCATGTTTGTGCTGAACTGCGCGCTGTTGGGCGCGGGGCTGTCGATGGATGCCTTCTCGGTGTCGCTGGTCAACGGGCTGAATGAGCCGCATATGAGCGTCCGCCGCGGCTGCGCCGTCGCCGGCGTGTATGCGTTCTTCCAGGCGCTGATGCCCATGGCAGGCTGGGTCTGTGTGCGTACGATCGTCGAGTTTTTTTGTTCCTTCCGGAAAATTGTGCCGTGGATCGCGCTGATCCTGCTGCTTGGCATCGGCGGCAAGATGGTGTTAAAAGGGCTGCGCGGCGGACGCGGGAACTGCGCCGCGCTTCGGCTGACGCCCGCAGTGCTGTTTTTGCAGGGAGTCGCCACGTCAATCGACGCGCTCTCGGCCGGCTTCACGATCTCCGCATACAACTGCGCCGCGGCGCTGGCGGCCTCGCTGATCATCTCCGCCGTCACGTTCACGGTCTGCGCGGCAGGACTGCTGATCGGCAGGAGGATCGGCACGGCTCTGTCCTGCCGGGCGACGATCCTCGGCGGCGTGATCCTGATCGGCATCGGCCTCGAGATCTTCGCCGCCGGCGTGCTCTGACGCAAAAACTTTCGTTGCTGCTCACCCGCGGTGGGACAGAGAATCGGCGCGCAGGGCGCCAGCCAGCCTTCGCGGAAAGTTTTCCCGCCGCAACGCATTTTGACGCTGTTGACATCATTGTAGCACTATAATATAATTTATTGGCGCGCAAAACTTTTTTATCTTTTTTGATCGTGAGCGGATCGGGTATTTTATCGTTCTTTTTCCGCAGAGCTGCGTTTTGTACTGCAGCAGAACGCAGGCGAAGAGTCAGAGCAAAACGGTTCCAGAAAGGAGATCATACGATGATTCTAGGTTTGGGAGTGTTGGTCGCTGTTCTTGTGTTTCTGTGGCGTATCCGCGGGCACAGCTTCTCGTGGCGTGTGTTCATTGCGCTGGCGCTGGGCATCGGCTGCGGCTATGCGCTGAAGCAGTGGCTGCCGGCCGATCTGTCCGGAGACGTGCTGAGCTGGTACAACGTGGTCGGTTCCGTGTACACGCGTCTGCTGCGCATGGTATCGATTCCGCTGATCATGGTCAGCATTCTTTCAGCCGTAGTGCGCATGGACGCCTCAAAGGGGCTGGCCAAGGTTTCGGGGCTTGTAATTTTTGTTCTGCTGTTCACCGCAGCGATCGCGGCGGGAATCGGCGCCGGTACGGCCCGCTCTTTCAAGCTCAACGCTGCCGAGATCGCAGTGGGCAGCGCCGAGCAGAAAGGCATGGAAAAATACGAAAGCCGCGCGAAGACCGCCGATCTGAGCATTCAGAATCAGATCATCAACGTCGTTCCCACCAACCCTTTTGCCGCCATGACTGGCGCCGGTTCGAACGCAACGTTGTCCGTAGTGCTGTTCTCAGCTCTGCTGGGCGCTGCCGTCCTGGCGGTGCGCAAGGAGCGTAAAGATCTGGCCGACCGCTTCCAAGCTGGTTTGGAGACGGTTTACGAAGCAGTCATGGAACTGACGTGGATCATCATCGAACTGACGCCGCTGGGGATTTTCGCCATCATGTCGCGCACGGTGGCGCTGACGGACTACACTGCCATCGTGGCTTTGGGCAAGTTCGCCGTCGCGTCGTACGTGGCGATCGGGGCGACGTTTCTCGTTCATTTGGCGCTTCTCGCCATTTTTGGCTATTCGCCGTTGACGTATTTGCGCAAGGTGTGGCCGACGCTGACCTTTGCCTTCACGTCGCGCTCCAGCATGGCAACGCTGCCGCTCAGCATTGATACGCTGCACACAAAGATGGGCGTTGGCAAGGGGCTGTCCGGCTTTGCCGCCACGCTGGGAACTTCCATCGGCCAAAATGGCTGCGCCGCCATCTATCCGGCCATGCTTGCCGTCATGATCGCACCGACGATAGGCGTTGACCCTTTTACGGTTCCCTTCATGGCAAAGCTGATCGTGATCATCACGCTGTCTTCGTTCGGCATCGCGGGCGTCGGCGGCGGCGCGACCTTCGCCTCCATCATGGTGCTGTCGGCGCTGGGCTTCCCCATCGCGCTGGCCGGCGTGCTGATCTCCATCGAGCCGCTTATCGACATGGGGCGCACGGCGTTGAACGTGAGCGACGGGCTGACGTCCGGACTGATTGTCGCACGGCTCACCGGCGACGTGAATAAAGACGTATACAACGGAAGATAAGGGGCGGCAGCGGTTCGCAAAAAGTCCGTTCCGCCGCCTGCGGCGCGGCAGCGCCCAAAGGCCGAAAAGAAGTCTCCGGCCTCCGATCAATAAAATCTCCGATGGCTGCTGAGCCATCGGAGATTTTCGTTTTTTTCGCAGGCTTTTGTTTTCTTGGCAGCGCGGCCGCTGAAACGGATTTTTTTACAGCGCGCAGTACTCCGCTTTGCCGTCGATCATGGTCATGACAGGATGGCATCGAGTGTCGAGCGGGTTGCCGTTCCACAGCACGAGGTCGGCGTCCTTGCCGGCGTCGATGGAGCCGACGCGGTCTTCGATGCCAAGGTGTTCGGCGCTGGACAGCGTGACGCAGCGCAGGGCCTCGGCCTCGGTCAGTCCGGCGCGGGCGGCCAGCGAGGCGGAGAGAATCTGTCCGTAAAGCGGGATCACGGGATGGTCGGTGAGAATGCAGATATGCACGCCGGCGTCGCGCAGGGCGAGCAAGGTTTCCCAGCTCTGATGGCGCAGTTCGGGTTTTACGGGCACACCGAAGGTGGGGCCGACGGCGGCCTTGACGTGGTGCGCGGCCAGCCATGGGGCGATGAACTGTCCCTCGGTGCAGTGCTCGATGGTGAAATCAAGGCCGAACTCTTCGGCGATGCGCACGGCGGTGCAGATGTCGTCGGCGCGGTGACTGTGGACGCTGAGCTTGATCTTGCGGTCAAGCACGAGGGCCAGCGCTTCCATGTCGAGGTTGGTCTCGAAGGCTTCGCCGTCTTTACGGTACTTTTTCTTTTCCAGATAGTTGCGGGCGTCCTGCAAAGCCTTGCGCATGGTGTAGGCGTTGCCCATGCGGGTCGTGGGCGTGCGGCGGCCGTTCTCCTTGTAGACACGGATCGGATTCTCGCCGAGGGCCGCTTTCATGCAGGAAGGCGATTTGACGAGCATCTCGTCTACGACGCTGGCCTGCTTGAGCTTGATGATGGCGCCTGTGCCGCCGATGACGTTGGCGCTGCCGGGCAACGTCTGCACGCAGGTGACGCCGCCTTTCTCCCGCGATTCAGCCACGTTTTTGTCGCGCACGTAGATGGAGTCGAGGATGTTCAGCCCGGGCGTGACGGGGTTGGTCATCTCGTTGGTGTCGTCCATGCCGTAAAGCTCCATCTCGTCGGACGTGGTGATGTGGGTGTGAGCGTCCACGAGGCCGGGCGTCAGCGTCAGACCGCGGGCGTCGACAATCTCCGTACCCTCGGGAGCGCCGAGGTGCTCGCCGACGCCGGCGATCTTCGTTCCGTCCACGAGCACCGCGCCGTTCTCGATCGGCGCGGCAGAAACGGGCAGCACGCGCGCATTGACAATCAGTTTCATGCAAGGACCTCCTCTGATTAATTTATAATATGCGCTCCCTAAAAATTTCCCCAGGGAACGTTTGTCACTACAATCTGCGTTTCGTCGTCGCCGGGATGGAACGTGTCCGGCTCCTCGGCGTAGTACTCGAAAATGAATTCGCCCGCGCTCCAGCGTGGGAGCACCGTCCATTCTTCGGTGCGGAACGCGATGGTCTCGTCGTCAATCCCGCGCAGCGCCGGCATCATCTCCGCCAGCAAAAAGGCGAAGCGTTCCTTGAACCGGCTCCATTCGATCGTCTCTGTCTGAAGCATGGCGTTTCATCCCTCCCTGCCGGGTCGATCACAATCCGTTAAAAGGATAGCAGATTTATACACCTTTGCAAGTGAATAAATTCGGTTATAATAAGCGATGCTGTACGAACATTTTGTGCGCCTCGCGCACAGGAAGCAATTTTTTTAAGGAGGAATTTTTTAGATGAAAAAGTTGTTTGCCGCCGCGGCGGCGCTCTCAGTTCTTTTGGCCGGTTCAGCGTTTGCTGCCGCCCCCAACTCCGGTAAAAAGGTGCTGGCCACCGTCGGCGGCGAGACGATCACGCAGGCCGACCTCGACCAGGCTATGAGCGGCTTCGCCCCGCAGCAGCGCGCGGCCTATGCTTCGCCGCAGGGACAGGCGCAGCTGTTGGATAACCTGATCGACTTCAAGGTCTTTTCGCGCTCCGGCAGCGAGCAGAAACTGCAGAATACAGCCAAGTACAAGGAGGCCATGGCCAACCTTGAACAGCGCCTGCTCTTCACGCTGGCCACGGAAAAGATTCTCGACGAAGCCGGCAAGACGCCGGCGACCGACGCGGACGCGCAGAAGTATTACAACGAGCATAAGGAAATCTTTCAGGTTCCCGCCGCGATCCGCGCCTCGCACATCCTGATCCGCGCCGACAAAAACATGCCTGAAAAGGACCGCAAGGCCGCTCAGGAAAAGACCTCCGCGCTGATCCGCGACATCAAAGCCGGCAAGATCACGTTCGAGGACGCCGCCAAGAACAACTCGGCCGACGGCACGCGCAGCCGCGGCGGCGACCTGGGCTATTTCAGCAAGGGACAGATGGTGCCCGAGTTTGAAAAAGCCGCTTTCGCCCTGAAAAAAGGCGAAATGACCGCCAAACCCGTCACGACCGATTTCGGTTACCACATCATCAAGGCTACCGACAGCCGCGACGCCTCAATCCGTCCGTTCGCCGAGGTGAAGGAAGACATCAAGGCCGACCTCGTGCGCCAGAAGCAGGTCAAGGCCATCCAGGACGAACGCAGCGCCCTGCGCGCCCGCTACGGCGTGAAGATCGCCGCGCCTGAAGCTCCGGCCTCCGCCGACAAAAAGCCCGCCAAGTAACGCGCCTCGAAAAAATAAAGAGAGTCTCTGCGGAGCCTCTCTTTATTTTTTCGAGGCGGCACGTTGAGATTTTCGAATCGACAGAGTAGAATGGGTTCGTTTTCGTATAAAACCATGCTTCGGCCGCAGCGGCCGAAATCGAACACAAGAAGGGGAGTTTTCTCATGAAGTACGATTTCACGAGTATCATCGAACGCCACAACTGCGACGCTCTCGCCGTGGACAACCTTGGCGCCGGAATGGCCCCCAATCCGCCCCAACCCGGCTTTGACGTGATCCCCATGTGGATCGCCGACATGAACTTCGCCACCGTACCCACTGTGCCCGCAGCAATAATTGAGCGCGCGAAACATCCTCTTTACGGCTATTTCGCGCCCAGAAAAGAGTATTATCAGGCCATCATCGACTGGCAGACCGACCGCAACGGCGTCACAGGCCTTGAAGCGAAGCACATCGGCTACGAAAACGGCGTGCTCGGCGGCGTAGCCAGCGCACTGAACGTAATCTGCTCGAGAGGCGACAAAGTGCTCCTCCACTCGCCGACTTATATCGGTTTCACAAAAACCCTTACGAACAACGGCTGGCACATCGTCCACACGCCGCTGAAGCGCGACGCGCAGGGAGTGTGGCGCATGGATTACGCCGACATGGAAAAGAAAATCGTGGACAACAAGATCCACGCTGCCATTTTCTGCTCGCCTCACAATCCCTGCGGCCGCGTCTGGGAGCGCGAAGAGATCGAGACGGCCATGGAGATTTATCGCAAGCACGATGTGTTTGTGATCTCAGACGAGATCTGGTCCGATCTGACGCTCAACGGCCACAGGCACATCCCCACGCAGAGCGTCAGCGACGACGCGAGAAAACGCACCGTGGCGCTCTACGCCCCCAGCAAGACATTCAACCTCGCCGGCCTGATCGGCAGCTACCACATCATTTACAACGACTGGCTGCGCGAGCGCATCGACAAGGAATCGTCGCTGTCGCATTACAACTCCATAAACGTGCTCTCCATGCACGCGCTGATCGGCGCATACTCACCCGAAGGGCGCGAGTGGGTCGACGAGCTGCGCCAGGTGCTGACGGAAAACGTGAATTACGCTTACGATTACATCAAAGAGCATTTCGACGGCGTCGATCTGGCCAAACCCCAGGGCACCTACATGCTCTTCATTGACTGCGAGCAGTGGTGCAAAAAGCACGGCAAGACCATCGACGAAGTTCACAGGGCCGGTTCTGACGTAGGCGTGTCCTGGCAGGACGGGCGCATGTTCAACGGCCCGTACAGCATCCGCGTCAACCTGGCGCTGCCGCTGTCGCGCGTCAAGGAAGCTATGGCGCGCCTTGACAAATACGTCTTCAACGCCCAATAAAGATCGAGCCCGCTTCCTTTTCGCGGAAGCGGGATTTTCTTGTCCGCGCTGACGCAAAAGTTTTCTTTGCACGCTCGGTGTGATAACATTTTTTCGAGGCAGAACTTTTACGGCGGCACATTTTATTCGCGAAAGGAGCGACCTCCATGCTGAGAGAAATTCTGGCAATGAGCGCAGCCTTCGGCTTCCTTATCTTCTTCCCGAAAGGAAAGCTGTGGAACGGCGTCTCGCTGCTGTTCACGGGGCTGATCATGGGACTCTGCGCCGGCCAGGCCCCAAGCAGCATCGCAGAAAACTTTACCGGCATCGTTACCTCGCTCCCGACGATAAAAACCATCGCCGTCATCCTGCAGATCGGCGTTCTCAGCGCGCTGATGAAGCAGTACGACATTCTCGGCCGGCTTGTGGAAGCTTTCAAGGATGTATTTTCATCGGCTAAAGCAGTAATCATGATCCTGCCGGCGGCAATCGGCATGATCTCAGTGCCCGGCGGCGCGGGCATCTCCAGCCCCTTCGTCGACGAATTGGGCGACAGCCTCAGGCTGCCCGTGTTCAAGCGCGCGGCGCTCAACCTGACTTTCCGTCATTGCGCTTTCTTCCTGCTGCCGACGAGCAGCTCAATGATCGTTCTGTCCAACATGGCGCCGCACGTCAGCCTGTACAAGCTGATCGCGCTCAACGTCGTCTTTGTCGCCGGCATGGAGCTCACGTCTTACCTGCTGTATCTGCGCGGCGCGGAAGCGCCGCGTGTTTCGCGCTCCAGCGGCAGGCACAAAGTCCGCGGGCTCATCGACATTCTCAAATACATGTCGCCGATCTATATCATCGTGCTGCTCAACGGTCTGTTCAAGGTGCCCATGTACCTGAGCGCTTTCGCCTCGCTGGCCCTGATCCTGGCGGGCTGGGGGCGGCACGACGTGAAGACGTACGTGCGGGCATTCCGGCAAGGGCTCAGCGCCCAAACTTTCGTGATGATGCTGGGCATTTATTTTATACAGAATACCGTGCGCGATTTGACCGGCATCATGACCGCCTTCCAGACCATCTTCGTGCAGTCGTCGGGGCTCGGCGTGCTGCTGGTAATCGCAGCTGCCGCGCTGCTCTTCGGCCTCACCACAGGGCTCAGCTATGTGCCGCTTGGTATTTTGGTGCCGCTGCTGACAGGCCTGCATCTGCCGCCAGCCGAAGAACTGCTCTACTGCGTTTTCATCTACACGTGGAGCTTTATCGGTTATTTCTTTTCTCCCCTGCATCTGTGCCAGGCCCTCACCCTGCAGCAGATGAATTGTTCCGTTTCCGAGCTGAACAAAGGCTACCTGCCGCTGATGATCGAGATGGCCGTAACCCCGTTCGCCATTTTCAGCCTGTACAGAGCAATTCTGCTGTGACCGCTACGCCCTGAAAGCGCTCTGCGCGCAGCGCAAAAAAAAAGACGGATTGGGTCGCTTGTCGCAAGGCAAGCGACCCAATCCGTTTTTTTGTTCAGCGGCGAATTTCGATTTTAGGATACGGCGAGCTGCGCATGACGCGTTTCGTCAGCTCGATCAGACTCTTCACGACGGGAGTGAAGACGCGGTTCTTTTTCCAGGCAATGATATCGATGCGGCAGTGCAGCGGGTCTTCGATGGTGTAGAAGACAGGCTGCCCGCCGCTTTCGTTCTGCGCCTGCAGGGCGCCGTTGTACGTCGTAAAAGCCAGCCCCATGCCAGCCGCGGCCAGCATCGTGATGGTACGCTGACTGGTGAGCTGGAGCACTGTGTTGACGCGCAGGCCGTATTTTTCCAGCAGGTGCTGAGCAACGCGATACATGCCCTGCGCGGGCGTCAGCGTCAGGAACCTTTCGCCGTTCAGCAGGTCCGGCTCAATGTACTGGGGACGGCAGGGACTGTTGCTGCGCAAGTCGGCACGGGCCGCCAACGGATGTTCCGCCGACGAAATCACGTAGACCGGCGCTTTGTTGACCACTTCGCAGGCAATGTCGTTGGACAGGATCGGCAGCGTGGAGATGCACAGATCAAGCTGACTGCTCAGCAGGGCCTGCTCGAAAAAAGCGTTGGCCCCCTCTTTCACCTGTACGTCCACGTCGGGAAAGGAGGCGGCAAAGGGCGGCAGAATCTTCGGCAGCCATGTGGTGCCGCGCTCTACGCTCACGCCGATGCGGATGCGTTCTCTGGCGCCGCAGGCGATGTTCTTCATCTCTTCGTGCAGCTCGGCATCGATGTCAAGCAGTTTGCGCACGCTCTCAAAATAACGTTCGCCGGCATAGGTCAGCGTCAGGGGCTGGACACTGCGGTCAAACAGCGTCACCCCCAGCTCCTCTTCCTGGCGGTGAATCGCCTTCGTCAGCGCCGGCTGGGAGATGTGCAGCTGCGCCGCGGCCTTGGTAATGTTGCGCACCTCTGCCACTGTCATCAGATAGCGGTAAATATCAACATTCAAGGCAATGTCCCCTTTTCTCCCAAAGTTATGACGCTCAGTCAGAAAATTCATGAGACAGACTCAGATGGCTTCATTATAATACATTTAAGACATTTTGCTTCTTTTTATTAATTTCCTGTATCCGGAAAGGAAGGATTTTCTATGAGTTTTGCCGACGTCCGGCGCCATATCGAAGCCCACCGGGACGATGACCTGGAGCTGCTGAAGAAACTCGTCGCCCAGCCCAGCGTCAGCGCCCGCAGCATGGGCGTGCGCGAGTGCACGGAGATGCTGCGTTCGCTTCTGACTGAACTGGGCTGCGCTACCGCCGCGATTTGCCCAACCGATGGGCAGCCGATCGTTTTCGCCGAACTTAAGTCGAAGAAAGTCGGTGCAAAAACCATCCTTTTCTACGGTCATTACGACACTCAGCCCCCCGATCCCGTGGAGGAATGGCTCACACCGCCCTTTGAACCAACGGTGCGCGACGGCCGGCTTTACGGTCTCGGCACGGCCGACAACAAGGGGCAGTTTCTCGCTCACATCCTGGCCGTGCGCTCATGGCTGGCAGCGGAGGGCGATGTCCCCGTCAACGTCAAGTTCATTCTCGACGGCGAGGAGGAAAGCGGCTCGCCCAACATGAGAGCTTTCGTCGAAACACACAAAGACATGCTGATGGCCGACCTGGTCTATAACTCCGACGGCCCCATGAACGCCGGTGACTTTCCGGAAATCAAGCTGGGCTTCCGCGGCGACCTGTCGATGGAGTTTGAGCTGACCACAGCCACACATCAGAACCATTCAAAGACGGGGCAGCTGATCCCCAATCCCGCCATTGAGTTATGCCAGCTCATCGCTTCGATGATCGACCGTGACGGCCGCGTGCTGATCGACGGATTTTACGACGACGTGCTGCCGCCGAGCGCTTACGAACAAGAGCTCATGGACGGATACGCCTTCGAACCGGAAACGCTGGCGCACGTATACGGCGTCAAAAAACTGCTCAAAACGACAAAGGAAGCTTACTACACTCAGCTCATGTTCCGTCCCACGTTCACAATCAACGGCATGAGCTCGGGCTATTGCGGTCCGGGGCACAAGACCTGCGTGCCCCGTTCGGCGCTGATGAAGCTGGATGTGCGTCTCGTCAGAAACATGGATCCCGACAAAGTGTTGGAAAAGATCCGCCGGCACGCAGCCGCCTTCGATCCGGAAATCGCCGTCCGCGCCGGCAAAGCCATGTACCCTTCCAAGAGCGACGCGGAACAGCCGCTTTGCCAAGCCGCTATTGCCGCCGCGCGCTCCGTTTATCCCAACGCCGTCGTTCATCCCAGTTCCGGCGGCAGCAACCCCGATTACGTGTGGACTGGCATCATGAAAATACCGTCGGTGACGGTTCCCTACGGGAACGCCGACCAGACGAACCACTCGCCCAACGAAAACCTCCGCCTCGACTGTTTCCACAAGGGCATCCACGTCAGCGCCGCCGTGATCGGGAATATCGGCGAAATTTAATTTTAAGGCACGGATTCCGTTCAATCGCTTCAACGCCCATCCACTGTGTTTCGTCATAATGCCGGAATATTCTCACACGCACGGCAAGTTATGATATCGATAAAAAAGCTTCATTAGATTTTCCCCGCCGACATTGCTATATTTTTAAGCAGTTTAAGGCCCTTTCTGTTCATCGAAGGTGATACAAAAACTCGACTGCAGCACAAAAATCTGAAGGAGGAACATGAGCATGAAAGCAACGCGTTTCGGACTTCTCGCAGCGCTGGTTCTGGGTTTGGGCATGTCAGCATGCGCAGCGGAAGCTCCCAAAAGCTCCAAGGATACCCTGATGTACGGCGTAAACGCCGAGGCCGCTTCTCTTGATCCGTCCACCAGCAAGGACACCGTCACTCACATGATGATGCTCCAGATCTACGACACGCTGGTCGCCGTCGATCCTCAGGACTATACCAAATATGTCCCCGGGCTGGCCACGGAATGGAATTTCAGCGACGATAAGACAGAGCTGGTTTTCACGATCCGCGACGGCGTCAAGTTCCACAACGGCGACACGATGACCGCCGACGACGTGCTGTTTTCTCTGAACCGTTCCTTCGCATCCAGCTACTCCAGCGGCATCCGCGGCGCCATCAGGGGATTCGAGAAGATCGACGACCGTCATGTCAAGCTGCTTCTTAAGTACCCCTACGCCCCCATTCTCGAAGTCATGAGCAACCTTACCTTCGGCATCGTCAGTCAGCGCGCTGTGAAGGAAGCCGAGGCCAAGGGCCTCAACTTCGCCCGCAATCCCTGCGGCACCGGCGCTTATCGCATGAAGGAATGGAAGAGCGGCAATCAACTTGAGCTGGAACGCTTTGACGATTACTATCGAGGCCCGGCGCCGATCAAGACCGTCATTTACAAGTTGATCCCCGATGCTGCCAGCGGCGCCATCGGCCTTGAGGACGGCAGTCTTGATTTCTATTATCTTCCCGCTCATACCGACTACGAATATCTCAGCACGCTCGACTCTCTTGCCACCATCACCTGCCCGGGAATCGGCGTCCATCACATCACCTTCAACACCACTGACGGGATCTTCAAGGACAAGCGTCTGCGCCAGGCCGTCGCTTATGCTCTGAACCGCGACGACATCGTCATCGGCGGCGCCGAGGGCTACGCCAACATCTGCAATGTCCTTTGCCCCGTATCCGTTTTCGGTTACGACAAAGAAGCCGCGTGGTATCCCCAGGATCTTGAAAAAGCCAGAAAACTTATGGCCGAAGCCGGTTATCCCAAAGGTTTCAACGTGGTCTTCAGCATGCAGGGCTCGGCGACTTACATGAATCCCGCTGAAGTCATGCAGGATCAGCTGCGTCAGATCGGCATCAACGTCACGTTCGACAAGATGGAGCGCGCCACTTACCTTGACATCGTCGCAGGCAAACGCCAGTTTGCCGCCAGCCTGCGCATGATCAACGCTTCAGTTCGCGACGCCGACTACGTGCTCACCCGCCGCGTCCACAGCTCCATGATCGGCGGCGGCAACAACTACTCCGGCTACAGCAATCCCGACGTGGACAAATGGCTCGACGAGGCCCGCAAGGAGCCGGTTTCCGAAAAGCGCATGGAACTCTACCGCAAAGTCTATGCCCAGCTGAAGGAAGACGTCCCCCTGATCCCCATCTATACCGACTACCAGAAGTTCTTTTTCAACAAACATCTCAAGGGCATCCATCCTCACCCCGTGTTCCGCTTCCCGGTCCACGAGATGTATTTCGACTAAACCTCGTCCATCGCAGGAAATGCGCTGAACAGAGAGGGCGCTGCGGACAGAATCGCAGCGCCCTCTCTGTAAAAAAACACTTAATTTTATGGGGGGAAAGTCATGTCACGTTATATTTTCCGGCGGCTGCTGATGCTTGTTCCCGTCGTGCTTGGCGTGGCTCTGTTCATCTTCGCCGTCATGGATTTCACGCCCGGAGACCCGGCCGTGATGATCCTCGGCGAAGGAGCCACCGAGGCGGAATATGCCGCCCTGCACGTCAAGCTGGGATTGAACGATCCGCTGTTGGTCCGTTACGCGCGTTACATCTGGAACGCACTGCACGGTGATTTCGGCGTCTCCTACCGCACGGGGCTGCCCGTGTTTCAGGAAATCGCCTCGCGGCTGCCCTACACGTTCGTGCTGGCCGTCGTGAGCACGATCATCGCCGTCACGATCGGTTTGCCGGTGGGAGTATTCTCAGCCGTCAAACAGTATTCCCTGTCCGATAACTTCGCGCTTGGCTGCGCTTTGCTGCTCACTTCGATGCCAACGTTCTGGCTGGCCATGATGCTCGTGCTTGGCTTCTCGATGAAGATGCGCTGGCTGCCGGCTATGGGCGTTGCGGGGTGGAAAAACTTCGTCCTGCCGGCCATCGCCACAGCTTCAAGCAGCACAGCTTCGCTGCTGCGCATGACCCGATCGACTATGCTCGAGGTCATTCGCCAGGACTACATCCGCACGGCCCGCGCCAAGGGCGCCAAAGAAAGTCGCGTCATCTTCGATCACGCGCTGCGCAACGCTCTGCTGCCCGTGGTCACGCTGATCGGCGTTAATTTCGGCGTTGCCCTCGGCGGAACGATCGTCATCGAGCAGGTTTTCGCCATTCCCGGGCTTGGGCAGCTGATGGTCAATGCCATTCGCACCAAAGACACGCCCATGGTCATCGCCTCGCTGCTGTTTACAGCCGTGATTGCCTCGCTGATCAATCTGTTGGTGGACATTCTTTACGCCTATATCGACCCGCGGCTGAGAGCCAAATTCACCGTTGCCAAGAGAAGGAAGGTGAGCGCATGACCGCCGAGAACGCGCAGAAAATCTCCGTTGAGAACCGGCTGCGCCAATACAAGAAAAAGAGCCAGATGCGCACCATCTGGAACCGCCTCAAGAAGAACCGGCTTGCTATCTTCGGTCTGGCGCTCTTTCTAGTGATGCTCGCGGTCGTCAGCACCGCCGACATCTATTACAACTATGAGCAGGACGCCATTGCCCAGCATCTGTCGCTGCGCTTCAAGGGCCCCGGGCAAACGGCCGGCCACCCGCTGGGGACCGATCAGTACGGCCGCGATGTGCTGGCACGCGTCATTTACGGCGGCCGCATCTCCATGTTCGTCGGCCTCGCCACGATCTGCGTGTCTCTGTCGCTGGGATCGCTCATTGGCGCGACGGCGGCTTATTACGGCGGCAAGGTAGACAATATCCTTATGCGCATTATGGATGTGTTTCTCGCCATCCCGAACATTCTTATGGCGATTACGCTGGTGGCGGCTTTCGGTACAAGCCTGCTGAACTTGATCCTCGCCATGGGATTGGCCGGAACGCCGAAGATGTCGCGTATCGTCCGTTCGTCGGTGCTTTCCATCATCGGTACCGATTATATCGAGGCGGCGCGCGCCTACGGCACGAGCGACATGCGCATCATCTTCCGCCACATTCTGCCCAACGCCATGGGCCCGATCCTCGTTCAGGCTACGCAGACCGTCGCCCGTTCGGTCATCACGGTCTCATCTCTCAGCTTCATCGGTCTCGGCATCTCCGAACCCACGCCCGAATGGGGCGCCATGCTTTCAGCCGCCAAGAGTCAGCTGCGCTATCATCCCTATCTGGCCATATCGCCCGGCATTGCCATCGTCATGGTCGTTGTTTCGCTGACGCTTCTTGGCGACGGTCTGCGCGACGCCATGGATCCAAGGCTGAAGAACTAGTGCGGGAGGACGAAAACAATGGCAGATAAACTTCTTGAAGTCACAGACCTGCACGTGATGTACCGTACCGACGACGACAACGTTTACGCGCTCAACGGCGTCGACATCTCCGTCGAAAAGGGCAAAACGCTGGGACTTGTGGGAGAAACCGGAGCCGGCAAGACAACGCTGGCGCTCTCGATCCTGCGGCTGCTGCCGGACCGCGTCGGTTTCGTCACCCAGGGCAACGTCAAAATGAACGGCGTCGAACTGCTCAAGCTGTCGGAGCCGGACATGCGCCTGCTGCGCGGCAACGACATTTCCATGATCTTCCAGGATCCGATGACCAGCCTCAACCCGATCCACACCGTCGGCGACCAGATCGCCGAGGTCATCGCGCTGCACAACGAGCATGCCGACCGCGATTCCATCGAGAAAAAAGTGGACGAGATGATGGAAATGGTCGGCATACCCGCCATTCGCAAAAGCGAGTATCCGCATCAGTTCTCTGGCGGCATGAAGCAGCGCATCGTCATCGCCATCGCCTTGGCCTGCAATCCCAAGCTGCTGCTGGCCGACGAGCCGACGACGGCGCTTGACGTCACGATTCAGGCTCAGGTGCTGGAGATGATGGAGCAGCTCAAGCAAAAACTGGGAACGTCGATGATCCTGATCACCCACGATCTGGGCATCGTCGCACAGATCTGCGATCAGGTAGGCATCATGTACGCCGGCGAAGTGGTGGAGATCGGCACGGTCGAGGATATTTTCGAGGGCACACAGCACCACCCCTACACCGTCGGACTTTTCGGCGCCATTCCCAATATGGCCGAGGGGTCTCCGCGGCTGCACCCCATCGACGGACTGATGCCCGACCCTTCAATCGTACTGCCCGGCTGTCCGTTTGCCGAGCGCTGTCCGCACCGCTTGGACAAATGCCAAAAAGAACGTCCGCAAGCCGTCCCCGTCAACAGCGGCATGCACCGTATCAAATGCTGGTTAGCCAAAGCCGTTCGGGAGGAATAAAACATGACGACGCCTCTGATCCAGACTAAAGGCCTGAAGAAATATTTCGGCACTCCCCACGGGCTGCTGCACGCCGTGGACGACGTGAACATTTCCATCGAAGCGGGGCAAACGCTCGGCGTCGTCGGCGAGTCGGGCTGCGGCAAGTCCACGCTGGGGCGCGTGATCCTGCGGCTCGTCGAGGCCACTTCAGGCGAAGTGCTTTTCAACGGCGAGAACATCCTGAATTACACGCCGCAGCAGATGAAGGACATGCGCAAACAGATGCAGATCGTCTTTCAGGATCCTTTCGCCTCGCTGAACCCCAGAATGACCGTATCGGAACTGATCGCAGAACCGATGAAGGTCTGCGGCGTCTGCAAGAACAACAACGAAATGATGGAGCGCGTCTTCGAGCTGATGGACACTGTCGGCTTGGCGGAACGCTTCGTCAACACCTACCCGCACGAGATGGACGGCGGACGCCGCCAGCGCATCGGCATCGCACGCGCGCTGGCGCTCGATCCCAAGTTCATCGTCTGCGACGAGCCCGTTTCCGCGCTGGACGTCTCGATCCAGGCGCAGATTTTGAATCTGCTCATGGACTTGCAGGACAGCAGGGGGTACACCTACATGTTCATCACTCACGACATGAGCGTTGTCAAACATATCAGCGACCAGATCGCCGTCATGTACCTAGGACAGTGCGTCGAGCTGGCGCCGACGAAGACGCTGTTCAGCAGTCCTCTGCATCCTTACACGCACGGCCTGCTCAACGCCATCCCGATTCCCAGCCTCAAGCACCGCAAAACATTGCACATCATGAAGGGAGAGGTCGTCAGCCCGATCAATCCCAAGCCGGGCTGCCGTTTTGCCGCGCGCTGCCCCGAAGCAGCCGAGGAGTGCCGCAGGCCCGGTCTGCAGCTGCGCGAGGTTGAGCCAGGCCATTTTGTGGCCTGTTTCAAGCGCTGAGGGAAAATTTGAAACATGCGCCATCGCTCAAGCGCTCAGAAACGCAGGGTAAATTGAAAAACTCTTTGCCTCATCGCGCATTTACGGCGCGGCAGCGAAATTCATTCTCTAAATAAAGGAGCTTGTCATGAGACATTTTCCGATCATCAACGTTGACCCCGGCACGCCTTACAAGATGGGTTTTCACTACGGCCGGCAGGCGGCAGATCAGATCAGGAACGGACTGGCTGACTACCGTACCCTTTTTGCCCAGACCAGCACGATGACCTGGGAAGAGATCGGCAGCTATGCGCTCAGCTACACGCCGGTCGTCAAGGCAGCTGACCCCGATCTGACCGACGAGGTGCGCGGCATCGCCGACGGCGCCGGCGTCAGTTTTGCCGACATCATGATTCTGAACACGCGCTACGAGATCACCAAGTTTCCCAAACCGCACGAGTGCACATCCTACGCGCTGCTGCCCGAAGCCACGAAAGACGGCATTGCCTATGTGGGGCAGAACTGGGACTACCGCGTCGGCATTCTCGATCATATCGTCATCCTCCACTACACCATGCCTGACGGCACGCGGATCGTCGGCGCCGCGGAGGCAGGCCAAGTGATCCGCAACGGCTTCAACAGCCACGGGATCGGCCTGTGCGCCAACAATTTGCAGTCAAAGGGAGACAACCGCGGCACAGCGCTGCCGGTCACGTTCCTGCGCCGCAAGGTGCTGCAGAGCCGCAGTTTCGAAGAGGCGAAGAAGCTCCTTCTGGAGACAAAGCGCACTGTGTCGAATAATTTCATGCTCGGCTCCGCCGAAGGTCGTGCGCTGGACTTCGAAACCTCGCCGCTGGGCACTGATCTGATTGAGCCCATAAACGGCATTCTCACCCACGCCAACCACTTTGTCGTCGATCCCGCTAAGGAAGCCCTGGAACGTTCTCCACGCGGCGATCGGCTTTACGAACTGCTGGCGCAGAAACGCGGCTCTATCGACGTGCCTTGGATCATCCGCTGTCTCAGCGATCACGAAAATTATCCCAAGGCCATCTGCCGCCATCCCGCCGACACGTCGCTGCCCATGGCCCGCCGCAGCTGCACCGTAGCCGGCATCATCTACAATCTCAGCGAAGGCGTGGCGCACATCTGTGCCGGGGCAAGCTGCGAAAACGAATTCGTCGCCGTGCCGCTTTAATCTTTAATAAGGAGGAGCCTCGTGACAGACAAAGAAAAAGCATTGCGCTACGTCGACGAACATTTTGACGAGATGGTCGCCGAATTGGCTCATGCCTGCGCCTGCGCCAGTTTCGCCCGCAATCCGGACGGATTGGACGCGATGCGCACGGCGCTTCAGAACGACATGAAAAGCTGCGGACTGACGCCGACGCTTCACCCCGTGGCGGGAGGCAACGCGCTGATCAGCGCCGGACTCTCCGGCGACAGTCCCCATACGCTGCTGTTTTACAATCACTACGACGTCGTCGAGCCGGGCAAAGCTGAACACTGGACAAACAAAGCGCCCTTCAAAGCCGAGATCCGCGGCGGCAGAATGTACGCCCGCGGAGTTTCCGACGACAAAGGCGGGCTTTATTTCCGCCTCCACGCCGTGCGCGCCATGATGAACGCCAACGGCCATCTGCCCGTCTCCATCAAGTTCCTCGTCGAAGGCGACGAAGAGACCGCCAGTTCGTCCATGACACGCTTCGCCCAGACGAACGCTGAAAAATTCAAAGAACTGACGCAAGCCGACGTGTGTTTATGGGAGAACGGCCGCGTCGACGCCGCCGGCCGTCCCTGGCTGAGATGCGGCGTGCGCGGCGCAGTAGCTTTCGATCTGTGCGTCACAACCGCGAAATCGGACGTACACGGCCGCATGGGCGCAACCGTCCCCAGCGCTTCGTGGCGCCTCATTTGGGCTTTGGCTGCGCTCAAGGAGGCCGTCACCGAGAGGATCGCTGTCAGCGGCTTTTACGACGACGTTCTCCCTGCTTCCGAGGCCGACCTTCAGGTGCTGCGCGATTTTCCCTACGACGAGGAGCACATGAAAAAAAGCCTCGGCTTGAAAGGCTTTGTGCGCGGAGCCACGGGCGAAGAGTTGAAGCGGCAGATCTATCTTGAACCGTCGCTCTCCGTCTGCGGACTGGAGGCCGGCGAAGTGCACAACGGCGTGCGCGGCATCGTGCCTCGCACTGCGTATGCGCGCCTCGGCTTCTATCTCGTCGCCAATCAGGATCCCGCCGATATCGAAGCCAAACTGCGCGCGCATTTGCGCCGGCAGGGTTTCGACGATATAGAGGTCACGCGCTGCGGCGGCGCCTCGCGCCCTGTCCGCACGCGTCCCGATCATCCCTTCTGCGCCCGCGCCGTCAAAGCGGCCCAAAGCGTTTACGCTCAGCCCATGGTGATCGAACTGACTCAGCTTGGCGCAGGCCCCGCCGCCGTGTTTCGCGACGTGTGGCCCGACCTGCCCATTTTCGGCGTCGGCCCCGCCAACACCGGCGGCAATCACCACGCGCCCGACGAGAACCTCTGCCTCGAAGACTACAAAAACTCGATCAAATACCTGATCGAACTCTGCTATTCCTACGCCATCGATTAAAGTTTTCGTCAAGCGGACAGCGCAGTGGACACAGAAACGCTCACCATCTGTATGTCCATTGCGCGGCCGCCGGCTTCAACTGCACGAACAATCAGGCGGCGCCGCTCGTCGCCTGATTTGCGGCCGCAGCCGGCGGAATGTTCGGGATCACTGCCCGCTCCGTCCGGCACGACCTTTTTCCTCCGCGGGAGCGGCGGCCGATCACATCGATTACGTCAATTTCCAGCGGCCTTATGCGCTCGTCGGCGCCGCGGCGGCTCTAATCGCGCATCTCTTCGCAGGGTTCGCGATGACATGATCCGTCATCGTTCCGTTAAAGCGCGGCCGGTCTCCTGTCTGAGGCCGGCCTTTTTTCATGGAGAAGGCTTCCCCGCGCGCGGCACGCCGTCTCTTCCCGTCAAACCAAGCGCCGTTCTGCACAAATGTCATGGCTGCCCGGAAAAGAGGCAAGAGGAGCGGCACAGGCTTGAGAAACTGTGTCTTTTTCACTCCGCGTGTGTTATGATATGAACGTTCTGAAAAACTTCTTGTCCTGTCCCGCATCAATCCGACATTGAGAGGGTGGCTTTCATGAATGGTTCCATCGCTACAAAATTCAAAAAGTCCATCATGTTCCTCTTCAAGATTCTGATCGTCATCACCGCCGTCGGCCTTTACACCAGCGGCTTTAAAATCTGGTACGAAGCGCCGCGCCTGATGTTCAAGGACAATTATGTCATCAGCGTGGTATACCTGCTGGTGTTCTATATTCTCAGTTATTCGTACGGAGCTTACCGTATCGGCATTCTGCGCCTGCGCGAGTTGATCTATTCCTTTTCCCTGGCGCTGCTCATCGCCAATTTCACGGGCTACTCGCAGCTGAGCCTCATGCTGCACTGTTTCATCGCGGCGGGCCCGATGCTGTTGCTTACGTTCGCGCAAATTCTTACGGGAACGCTGCTATATATCGCCGCCAACGCCGTTTATTTCGCCATCAACCCCGCCCGCGACGCTCTGGCCATCCTCGCCAATCCTGAAGACGACGAGCGCGTGCTGAAGAAGTTTCTCAGTGAAAGCAAGCGCTACCGCATCGTCCAGTACTGCCATGAAAGCGACGGAGACGCAGCGGTGCAGCGCGCCATAGACGGGCAGCCGCTGGTGCTCCTGCTCGGGCACGGGCAGCCGGCGTTCCGCAGCATGGTGATACGTCACTGCTACGAAACTGACAAACGCCTGCTCATGGTCCCTAACGTGGACGAGATCTTTATCCACAGCGCCGTACGCTGTCAAATCGACGATATCCCCGCTTTCCTGTTCCGCGGACATCAAATGACCAGCGAACAGAAGCTCATCAAGCGAGCCGTCGACGTCGCCGGCTCTGCGGCAGCGCTGATTGTGCTCAGCCCGCTGATGCTGCTTGCCGCGCTGTTGGTTCATCTGTACGACGGCGGACCGGCGTTCTATCAGCAGACACGCGTCACCGAGGGCGGACGCCAGTTTCTGCTGTACAAGTTCCGCACCATGGTGCAGAACGCCGAGCCCGACGGAGCCGAAATGTTTTCCGAGCACGACGGCCGCGTCACTGCTGTGGGGCGCTGGCTGCGCATGCTGCGCATCGACGAGCTGCCGCAGCTGTTCAACATTCTCAAGGGCGACATGTCCCTCGTTGGGCCGCGGCCGGAGCGTCCCGAGCTGACCGAGCAGTACTGCCGCCAATATCCGGAGTTCCGCTACCGTCTCAAGGTCAAGGCCGGCTTGACAGGTTACGCGCAGGTGTTCGGCCGCTACAACACGCTGTTCGAGGACAAGCTTAAACTCGATCTGCTCTATATTCAGCATTTCTCGTTGATCTTCGACTTCTATCTGATAATTTCCACCGTCAAGGTTCTTTTCATGCCGTCAAGTTCGGCAGGCGTCGAGAAAAAAGATCCGGCGGCAAAAAAACACAGCAAAAAATCATAACGGAACAGGGCCCGGCGCCGGAAAGATTTTCCGGCGCCGGGCCCTGTTCCGTTATGCAATTGGTCTTTGCGTTCCTACATTTTTCTCAACGCGCTGACCACCGCTTCGATGGATTCAAGCGCGTCCTCGGGCAGTTCGTCGACGCCGCCGCCGACAGTCTCGCGGCTGGCAACGAAGCGGGCGCGGTCTTTCATGCGGGCCATGAATGCGGCGCGGTATTTTTCGTCGCCAAGATCCATTTCGAATCCATTCACCGGCAGATACTCGATGCCGGGCAGCCCCGTCGGCTTGAACTTCGCCAAGCCGTCAACGACGGCTTCGAGAGCGGCAAACGTGTCCTCTTTCGTCACTTTTTTGCCCATGAAGTCGCCGGTGTTGAGGACATAACAGTCAACGCCCTCTTCGATGAGCGCCTTGAAACGCTCGTAATCCATGGACAGCGGATATGTGCGGAAAGGATTGGCATAGCTCTCGATGACCAGCGCGTCCGGATCGACGCCCTGGGCCAGCTGTTCGGCCGAGGTGCGCTTGGTAGCCAGCGTAGCCCCCATCGCCGCGGCCAGAGAGGCGCCAGTGAGCTTGAGCATCGGCGGCAGCGTCGGATCTTTCATCAGCCAGCAAATGGCGTTGAGAGGCTCGTCGATACGGTCCACGCGGTTGGCTGTCCACAGACGCGATTTAATGGCGCGGCCGTTGCCGTTGCGCACGTCTTCGGTGACGGCCACCGGTTTGCCTGCGGCGTCGCGCGTGACACCGCAGTTCTGCACTGTCAGCAGGTACTTGTTGGCGTCGCAGCCCATAGGGTAATCCTGCAGCTTGTCGAAGTACGTCGGCTCCATGGCAATGGCATACTTTTCCCTGACGTTGACGACGAACGCGTCGTCGTGCAGCACCATGATGTCGTACTTGCCGCCGTGGGTCGCATGAGTAATGGTTGATTTGCCGGAGCCGGAAAGGCCGAATACGGCCAGCACGAACTTTTTGCCGTCGCGGCGCGTGAAGCGCTTCAGACCGCCGTGGCAGGAAGCGTAGCCGTGGCGCGCTGCCGTTCCCCAGCCGAGCGTCAGCGTGCCTTTTTTGAACTCGCCGAAATAGCGCATGCCGAGAATAGCCGCGCAGTTCTGCTTCGGCGAAAAGAAGGCCAAGCCCAGCGGGAAGTCGGGATGCGTCCAGTACGGATCCGAATAGACGAGAATGTCGCCTTCGCCGGGAATGACGCGGCTGCCGGCGTAGAATTTTTTCACGTCGTCAGTCATGAACTGGAAGTTCAGCATCCAGCTCAGCAAATTGTTCTCGAATCCCTCGGGGATCAGCAGGCGGGCGCGGACAGTGAAGTCTTTGTCAAGCCCCACAACCGTTTCGGCTTCGTAAAAACGGCGAAACCGGCCCTGATAAACCGCTTCGCGCACGATCTTGCACAATTCGGCAGCGTCCACGCCGGGCGTGCCGACGATGCGGCGGGCAGCCGCGGCGCGGCCGACAACAGCGCCGTCGTTGAACAACAGCACGTTCGCTCCCTTCGGCAGCCCCTGCGCCTCCGGTTCATACACGGGCATGCCGGTCAGCTCCAACGTGCCGGGACTGCTTTTGGCCAGTTCATAGGCTTGAGCGACGCTTTTGATCTTCGTGACGTTGTTGCCGTAAAACGGCGTTTCGACGATGGTGCGTACGGGCAAATTGTTGATTTTTTTGAAGAGTTCCGCGTTTTCGAAGCGCTCCAGCTCAACCATAAGACTCAGTTCTCCTCTTTTTCTTCGTCATCTGCACATCTGCAGCCGCAAGAATCTCTGCATCATCTGATACGTCTGCGTACAATAACGCAAATGCTGTTTCCGTGGTTTATGAGTCTATAAAAAAACACAGGAACAGTCAATTAAAATTTACATTCCTGCTGTATTTTTTACAAACATTCTACCAATTTATCTTTTTGCATTCTTCCTCAAAATTCACCCCAATGGGTGATGTCTTCTCTTTCTTTTATCAGTATGTTATATTTAAGCAACAGCTCTGCAAAAGACTGTTCAGCACATTCCAGCGGAACCAAATATTGTTGTTTTTGCTAATGCGTCCGGACTTCTTCGCCGTTATGATTTTACAAAGCAGCAAAATTTGCGTTGAAGGAAGTCCTCGACATGAAACGGTTCTGCCGCACCACCGCGTTTTTCCTGATTTTACTGGCGCTGGCCGTCGCCTTTGCGCTTCTTGGAGCGATCACGGGCCGAGCGCAGCTTCTTAATGCCATGCGTTTTTAAAAGTCTTAGTTTGGGGAGGTATCTATTATTATGAATATGAATCGCAGAGCCATTCGTTTCGCTCTCGCTGCTCTGGCAGTGCTGACACTGGCGCTCACGGCCGCCGCCGCACCGCTGCGGAAGAACCGGGCCATCGCCGTCATTCTTTACGACGTCGCCCCCGGCACGCGCTACACGTCGCTGTCCAGCTGGAACTACCACGGCGGCATGAGTTACACGCGCTACTCCTCGGCTGCCCGTGGAGCCGCCCTGGCAACGGAGACGATTCGCAGCGCACTGGTGAGAAACGGCTACAAAGTCGTCAGCGACCAGGTCACCGCCCGCATTATCAAGGCACAGCCCAAGCAGCCCGGCCCCGGCGCCGTAAAGAAGATCAGCCGCGCGCACGGCGTCAGTCAATACGTCGACGGCACCGTAGAAGTGCTGGACTCGATCCGCAACGAGTTCGGCATGTACACAGGCTCGGCCGTCGTCATGGTGCACGTTTACGATTCCACGGGACGCACGATCTTCTCCGACTCCGCTATGGGAAAAGAAGTGGGAGCGACGCGCGACGAGTCCGAGATCAAGGCCGTCAAAAAAGCAGCAGAAGAGCTGGCCGAAAAGATCACCGGGGTGCCCTCCAATCTTGATATCACCGACGGGGGGTTCTACGTTTTCGTCAGAGGCGCGCGCAATTTCAAGACAGTGCAGAGCGTGGTCACCGCCTGCAAGACAGTTTACGGCGTCACCTCCGCCCGCACCGGGCGCTTTGACGGCGATTGGGCCCAGCTGACCGTGTTCGGCAACTTCGACCTCAAGGAACTGCAGAAAGCCATCGTCGATAAAGTGCCTTACGCCCGCATCAACGATATCACCGACAGCACCATGTACGTCGACATCTATTAGACGCAGACGAGACCGAAAGGAGTTCCCGGATCATGAAAAAATCGCTCAAAATCCTGCTGACGCTTTGTGCCGCTCTGTGCCTCGCCGCTCCGTCTTTCGCGGCCTATACCATCTCCGTCGAGACCTTCCGCAACAGTTCCGGCCGCCGCGTCCCCGTCGATTCCATCATGGACATGATGATCACCGAACTCGTCAACAGCGGCACCTTCCAGGTCGTCGAGCGTGACCGTCTCGACGTGATCGCCCGCGAGCAGCGTATGGGGCAGTCCGGCCTGATCGACAGCAACACCGCCTCGCGCACCGGCCGCCTTGCCGGCGCCCAGTACATGATGACCGGCGCCGTAACCAAGTACAGTGCCAGCGACACCGCCGGCGGCGGCATTATCGGCGGCGGCAGCAGCCTCATCGGCGGTCTGATCAACACCAACACCGCCTACGTCACGCTCGACGTCAGAATTGTTGACACCACGACCGGCGCCATCGTTTACGCCGGACGCGCCGAGGGAGCCGGGACCAATGTCCTCGGCGGACTGCTGAGCCGTTACGGCGGCTTCGGCACCGGCCGCAGCGGCGGGCAGCTGGCCACTGCCACTCACAAAGCCATCACCAAAGTAATCGCCAATCTCCGTGCCGCTATCGGCGCCGGCGCTGCTCCCGGCAGTGCCGAAGGATTCCATGTGCTTGAAGCCAAAGGCGCCCGCAACGTCACCATCGATGCCGGTACGGCCACCGGCGGCGCCCGCAAGGGACAGTATTACGCCGTGTACCGTGAGGGCGAAGTGATCCGCGATCTCCACGGCAACGTGCTCGACGCTGAACATTACTACGTCGCCGTAATCCAGGTCATCGACGCCCGTCCCCAGTATTCCAAGGCCAAGATTATACGCGGCGGCGGGCTCAGACGCGGCGACGGCATCGAGCCGATCCGCAAGCCTGACGACGTCAAACTCGACTACGAGTAAGCTCTTCACGATCCATTACAACCTGGGCTCCTCCAGAGCGCAGGTTGTTTTATTACTCCAAGGAGGATTATTGATGAAAGGGATCAAAACATTGTGCGCTGCCGCGTTTCTGGTGACAAGCGTTCTGCTTTCGCCCGCCGCGGCCGTGATCCGCATCGGCGTCGACCGCTTCAGGTCGGGAGCGCCCGGCGTCACGCCGGCCGTCGCGGACGCGCTGACGGAAATGTTCATTACCGAGCTTTCCAATTCCGGTTCATTCCAGGTCTACGAGCGCACCGCTCTCGAAAAAGTGGCCCGCGAGCAGCAGCTTTCCATGTCAGGGCTGGTGTCCGAGTCCACGCTCGTCAAAGTCGGCCGCCTTGCCGGCGTGGAATGGATCGTTACCGGCGCCGTCACCCAGTTCGACGAACAACAGACCGGCGGCGTGCTGCCCATCCACAACTTCGGCCTGGCCGTCGGCAGCAACGTCGGCACCGTTACGATCGACATCCGCACCATCGACACCACTACCGGCGCCATCACCGCTGCCCTGCGCAAGACCGGCGCGGCCAGCCGCGCCATCGCCGGCGCCGTTTACGAAGGCGTCGTAATCGGCACGACTCAGTACGGCGGCGTCGGCTCGCAGGCCGCCATGAAAGCCGTTAAGCGTGTTGTGCGCGAACTGGAGCGCCGCATCGGCGGCGTCGCCTATCACGTCATCAAAGTCACACCGCAGCGCGCCCTTATCGACATGGGGTCCACCAAGGGCGCGGCCAAAGGACAGCTCTACGGCGTCTACGAAGAGGGCGAAGCGATCCGCGCCCTCGACGGTTCCATCATCGACGCGGAAAAAGTTTATCACGCCCTTATCAAAGTCGTTGAAGTCAAGCCGAACTACAGCCTCTGCGCCTACGTGAAGGACAAGGGCGGTCCCGCCTCCATCCGTATCGGCGACCTGCTCGACGAGATCGACCCCGGCGAAAGCGCGCGCAGCCTGCCCGTCACCGCCAAACGCCTCGTTCCCGACGCCCCCGCTCCCGTGATTGCCGCCGGCGAAACTCCGCCCGCGCCGACAGTTTCCAGCGCACCTCCGCCTCTCAAAAGCGACAAAATCGGCAAAGCTCCCGTAGCGGGCAAATACGCCGACGAAGGCGGCCCCGTCTTCAAAGACAATCCGTCCGTAAATGTGAATAACTGTACGGACGATCGACTGTTCACTGCTTACAACATGCCGGCCAACCGCCTCTCGAATCTGCGCATCATCTACCGCAACGGGCAGAGAGACTATAAAGCCAAGCAGTACCGCAGCGCTTACTCTATGTTCAACCGCAGCGCCCGCGAGAACAGCTTCGACCTGCTCAACACGTACTGGGCCGGCATGTCGGCGTTGAAGTGCGGCGACAAAAAGAACGCCCGCAAATGTTTCGATGCCGTTCTCGCCGTCAACCCCGATTACCACCCCGCACAAAAAGCTCTCACACAACTCAAGTAGCGCGGAGTTCCCATGAAATCTTTTCATTGATTTTTCCTCGCTTCCGGCGGACGCTTTCCGGGACGCCTGTCCTGAAGGGCGCGCAGACCACTGCAATGCGTCAACGGAAGCAAAGCCGTACAAAAAAGTCCTCGCGGCGGACGCGCCATGATGAGAAGGCGCTGATCCTTCGTCCCCAGCCGCCGCATATCTGCGGTAAAAAACTGCCCGTAGAGACCGACAGATGCTACGGCACGGCGAAGGCGGAGCGCACGAAGAGCCAGTTTTTCCAGCGCAAACAAGAACGTTCCGCGTGGAACATTTCCGACGGCAAAGGCCGGCGAGCGCGCTCGCCGGCCTTTGCCGTTTCTTTTCGCATTTTTTCTGCCTGCCCCCGCTTGATGCTGTTTCTTGATTAAAAGGCAAGCTTCAGGGACGTTGCGAGGAAGATTCACAAAGCAAGCTGCGCGCAGCGGCTGAACTTCCTCGCAGCGGAAACTGCGCGAATACTTTTGGAATAATAATTAGAAGTACAGCTCGTACTCCTGCGGGGTCGGGGCGTTGTAAATGTAGGCGGCCTCTTCGCGCTTGACCTTGATCCACTGCTCGATGAGCTGCTCGGGAAATACGGGCTGCAGGTAAGCGTGATCCGCCTCCAGGCCGTCGAGCACGGCGTTCAGGTTGAGCGGGAAAATCTTTTCCTGAAGGATCTCAGCGCTGTTCATGCCAAGCGCCACGGGGTCAAGCCGGGCAGCGATGCCGTCGCAGCCGGCCATGATCATGCCGGCCAGCATGAAGTAAACGTTGGCCGAGGCGTCGCCGGGGCGGTACTCCACGCGCGTGCTGTCCTTCTTGAGATAGCTGGGAATGCGCACGGCGGCGCAGCGCGAACCCTTGGCGAACGTCGCGCTGACAGGCGCTTCGAAGCCCGGCACGAGGCGGCGGTAGCTGTTGGTGCTGGGATTGGTGAATGCCAGCAGGCTGCCCGTCTGGCTGTGAGTCAGCAGCCCTGCCGTGTAGGAAAGGGCCAGCGGCGAGAGATTGGCAACGCCGTCGCCGGGGAACAGGCTTTTGCCGTCGCGGGTCAGGAATTGGTGCACATGCATGCCGCTGCCGGAGACCTTGTTCATCGGCTTGGGCATGAACGTGGCGAAGATGCCCATCTCGCGGGCCACGGTACGGATGATCCACTTAGCCAGCGTCACGTCGTCGGCCGTCTTCTCCATCGACGTGAATTCCAGCTCGATCTCCAGCTGGCCGGCGGCAACTTCATGATGATGATACTTCACCGGTACGCCGACGATGCCCATCAGTTCAACCGTCTTGTCGCGAAAATCGCGGTAGCGGTCCTCGGGCGAAACGCGATGGTAACCGTCGAACAGACCGAATCGCGGCGCGCTGCTGAAACCGTCGCCCAGCCCTTCGGCGGTGGCGACGCTGTAGCCGACGCGGTTAGGCTGAATCGTATACTCCACCTGATCGAACGCGTAATATTCCAGTTCCACCAACATTTTTGCATCGTCGGCGATCTTCTTGTCGCGCAGGTACTTGGCGGCATTCCTGACAACGTTGCGCGGATACTGCTCGAAAGGAACGCGCTCGTCGGTGGCGGAGACGACGTCGCAGAATACATGCACCGTGTTGAACTCACCGCGCTGTTCCAGCAGCGCACGGCTCATGTCGGGAACGGCCACCATGTCGGAATTGCTGACTTTGGCGTAGCCGTAGTTGGAGCCGTCGAAGCCGACGCCGTCGCGCAAAACCTTTTCGGTCGCGTACTCGCGCGGCAGAGTCACCGAGCGCAGATTGCCCCTCAGGTCGATCATCATCAGGTTCAGAAAATCCACTTTCGACCAATCGCCGTTAAACGTACTCAGATTCATGACTATCGCTCCTTTTCATTTTCTCCGCTTTTTGGCTTGGACGCAGCCAGCTTTCAGCAAAAAGCTCCATCGGGAATTCTATTCGGCACGACGCCTTATAAAAATTAATAACTATCAATTAGTATCAAATTATCATAAAGAACGATTCACGTCATTAACAAAAAATGACCAATTTTCCTGTCTTAATGCACTATATTACTGCAAAAACAATCACTTTTCGCAGATAATTTCTTTTTAACGGCAGCGCCGAAGAATAAAAGACCTGCGTCGTTCTTCGTGTGCTTCATGTCTGTATGTCCTTACACGGCAAAAAGCGTTCCGAGAAGTTTCTCATTCCTCACGAAAAACTTCTCGGAACGCTTTTCTGCATGCTTCAGATAATGACCTGCCCAAAGGACATCTCCGAGCCAGCATAAGATCTATTCGAGCGCCCCGCCCATGTCGGCCCAGGAGAGAACGATGCGCTCAGCCAGTTCGCCGGCACGGCGCAGATCGTCAAGCACAATCCTTTCGGAAACGCCGTGGTTGCAGCTGTAGCCCGTGGCGACACCGACGACGCTGATCCCGGCAGCGTTGAAAATGTTGGCGTCCATGCTTCCTCCGCCGCCGTTGACCTGCGTCTCCGCGCCCATGCCGTGCAGCGCGGCCAGCGCTGCCTGAACCACCGGAGCGTCCTCGCCGAAGCTGAAACTTTTAAATTGCGGCGTCACCGTTGTCTTGACCACGGCGCCGGTTCCCGCGGCCGCTTCTTGGCAGTGTCTCTCGAAATATTCCGCGTAGGCTGCCAGAGCCGCATCGTTGCGGCTGCGCATTTCACCCCGGCAGACAGCGTAAGACTGGACGATATTGGTGACTTTCGTGCCGCAGTCCAGCACAGCGAAGTTGGCTGTGCTCTCGGGATCGAGACGGCCGTCGCGGATCGTCGCAAGGATTTTCGCCAGCGCCGTCACGGCGTTGACGCCCTCTTCGGGACAGTTGCCGGCGTGCGCTGCTTTTCCCGTCACCTCGATCGTCAGGCTCACCTCTCCCGGAGCGGCGCAGACGATGCGCCCCAAACGCCCGGGCGAGTCGAACGCATAGCCGACTTTGGCGCGCAGCCGCCTCGTGTCGAAAGCCTTACTCCCCAGAAGTCCCGCTTCCTCCCCCACAGTGAAGAGATATTCAACGCGCGGAAACTTTCGCCCGCAGGCCTGCAGACGGCGGACGCTGTCGATCAGCGCCGTCACTCCCGACAGATCGTCGGCCGCCAAAATCGTCGTTCCGTCGGAAACGATCAGGCCGTCTTTGATCTGCGGCTTGATCCCCAGCCCGTTCGCAACCCGATCCATGTGGGCGTTGAGCAGGATCGAGCCGGGCAGCCCGCCGTCGAGCACCGTCAGCAAGTTGCCCGTGTTGCCTCCAAAACTGGCCCCCGCATTATCTTCCTCAACCGTCAGCCCCAACGCTTCGAGTTTGGTCTTTACCGCGTCGGCCACACCGCGTTCGTTCCCCGACGCCGCGTCGATCTGCACCAGCTCAAGAAAATCCTCAACGATGTCCTTCATCTTATGGAGCTCCCCCTTCTCTGTAACCTTGACTCCAGCTCCTGCAGAATGCCGCTGTCTGCTCTGCCTGTTAACACCGCCTGCAATGTCTTGTCCATATTGTAGCACAGCACGGAAGCAGCTCTCCCTAATAACACGCGCATCACTAAATTTTTAAATATACATTATACAGCTTGACAAAGTTCGATAAAAGAAATAGCATGTTTGCAAAAGAGATGCGCAATATATCGCGTATTTCAGGACGGCCGTTTATAATGAAAGGACAGGTAGATAGCAATGGACAAGAACTACGACTCGTACATCCGCGAAGTTGATGCCGAGATCGCCGACATCATCGTCGAAGAGTACCACCGCCAGAACCATCAGATCGAGCTGATCGCCTCCGAGAACTTTACCTCGCGCGCCGTCATGGCCGCCATGGGGTCCGTGCTCACCAACAAATACGCCGAAGGCTATCCTGGCAAACGCTACTACGGCGGCTGCGAAGTCGTCGATAAGGCCGAAAACCTCGCCCGCGACCGCGCCAAGAAACTCTTTGGCTGCGACCACGTCAACGTCCAGCCCCACGCCGGCAGCCAGGCCAACATGGCCGTCTACTTCTCGCAGCTCCAGCCCGGCGACACCATCCTGGCCATGAACCTCACCGACGGCGGACATCTTACCCACGGCTCGCCCGTCAACTTCTCCGGCAAACTCTACAACATCGTCCCCTACGGCGTCAGACGCGACACCGAGACCATCGACTTTGACCAGGTGCGCGAACTCGCCCGCAAGCACCATCCCAAGATGATCGTCTGCGGCGCCAGCGCTTATCCCCGCGTCATCGACGCGTCGAGATTCCGCGAGATCGCCGACGAAGTCGGCGCACTCGTCATGTTCGACATCGCCCACATCGCCGGCCTCGTCGCCGCCGGAGTCCACCCCAACCCCGTCCCCTACTGCGACTTCGTCACCACCACCACCCACAAGACCCTGCGCGGCCCCCGCGGCGGCATGGTCATGTGCAAAGAGCGGTACGCCAAGAAACTCGACTCCGCCGTCTTCCCCGGCATGCAGGGAGGTCCCCTCATGCACATCATCGCCGCCAAGGCCGTCGCCTTCGCCGAAGCCCTCAAGCCCGAGTTCAAGACCTACCAGCAGAACATCGTCGGCAACTGCAAGTACCTTGCCGAAAAGATGATGGAGAAAGGCTTCCGCCTCGTATCCGGCGGCACCGACAACCACCTGATCCTCGTCGACCTGACCAGCAAAGGCGTGACCGGCAAACAGGCGCAGATCGCCCTCGACCAGGCCGGCATCACCGTCAACCGCAACACCATCCCCTTCGAGACCCTCAGCCCGATGGTCACAAGCGGCGTGCGCATCGGCACGGCGGCGGCGACCACGCGCGGCTTCGGTCACGAGGAGATGGGGAAAATCGCCGATTGGATCGAGCGCGTCGTCACCCACATCGACGACGAAGCCGAGATCGGGAAAGTACGCGCCGAGATCACCGAACTCTGCGAGGAAAAACCGCTTTATCCCGGGATGTATTGAACAAAGGAAACGGGATTTCAAGTTTCCCCTGCAAAGACAAATACGTCGCCACATATAGAATCCGACTCAAAATTATTTCATTTCATCTTTATTTAAGGAGGGTTTTTCATGTACAACCAGATTAATCTCTCGGGGGACGAAGAAAGACTGAAAAAGGGAATCCTGCGAGCGAAAGAGCGTGGCATCCGTATCCCCACCTTCCGCCAGATGAAAGATCCCGACAAGGAAACGCCAGCAAAAGTCAAGGAAGGACTGAAAGAAACCGGTTTATGGGACGTCAACCCGCTGAACCTGTTCCGCATCACCTGGAAGAACGAGCCTAAGACCTGCGGCGGCCTTTACGGCGGCGTCAACTTCATCGAGTTTCCCAGCGCGCTGACAGGAGTGAAGGCACGCATTTTCGCCCTCGTCGGCAAATGGTTCCCCACCGGCGCCCACAAAGTCGGCGCAAGTTTCGGCTGCCTCGTCCCCCGTCTTGTCACGGGACAGTTCGATCCCACCCACGATTGGGCCGTCTGGCCTTCAACGGGCAACTATTGCCGAGGCGGCGCGTATAATTCCCAGCTGCTCGGTTGCCGTTCCATCGCCATCCTTCCCGAGGGCATGAGCAAAGAACGCTTCGACTGGCTCCGCACCGTAGCCGGCGAGGTTATCGCCACACCTGGTACGGAAAGCAACGTCAAAGAAATCTACGACAAAGTCCACGAGCTGCGCTCGACCCGCGACGACGTGGTGATTTTCAACCAGTTCGAGGAGTTCGGCAACTATTTGTGGCATTACGAGATCACAGGCAGCGCCATCGAAGAAGTGGCAAAAAATCATTTGCTCCCCGGCGATCGCGTCGCCGCGGCCGTCTACACGACAGGTTCCGCCGGAACGATCGCCAGCGGCGACTATCTGAAACAGATCTGGCCCGGCATGAAGATCGTCGCCAGCGAAGCGCTGCAATGCCCCACCTTGCTGCGCAACGGCTGGGGGGCACACCGCATCGAAGGCATCGGCGACAAACATGTGCCATGGGTGCACAACGTGCGCAACACGGACATGGTCACCGCCATCGACGATAACGACTGCATGGCACTGATCCGCCTGTTCAACGAACCTGCCGGTCGCGAATATCTCAAAAGCGCGGGAGTGCCAGCGGCCCTTACGGAACAGCTGGATCTGCTGGGCATTTCCGGCGTCGCCAACTTGCTGAGCGCTATTAAAGCCGCCAAGTACTACGAAATGGACGAACATGACATCGTTCTTACCATCCTCACCGATTCAATGGAGATGTATGGTTCGCGTCTGAAAGAACTCGAAGAAGAATTCGGGACGTACAGTGCCGTCGACGCCGAAGTCGATTTCGTCGGCCGGCTTAAAGGGCAAAAAATCGACAACGCGCTGGAACTCTCTTACCCCGAACGGCTGCGCATCCACAACCTGAAGTACTACACATGGATCGAACAGCAGGGGAAAACCAGCGAAGAACTGCACAATCAATGGTACGACGCCGACAATTACTGGGGCGAGATCCGCACGATGGCGCCAAAGATCGACGCGCTCATCGACCAGTTCAATACGGCCGTCGGCCTCGATTGAATTCCCCGCGGGCATTTGGGCAACGAGCACCAATCCTGGAAAGGAGACCAGCTATTAAAAGTCAAGTAGGAAATTCGAGCTCATGCCCGAAGTATTTCTAGCCGGTTGCCCGCGTGAAAAAGCCAAAGCGCCCCTGAAAACGGCATATTGGACAGAACTCAGACAAAACAAGCACGCGAACGAGCTCACACGGAAGCGACACGAGCAGGGACCCCTGCGGGAACAGAGTCATTCTATGCCCTGGCGGCGTACCTCGTAAGGTTTGTTGGCTTTC
>Ga0129314_1000363_pt1 | contig 50038 bp, 47 predicted proteins | sample O1111metagenome_FD_94431 | JGI IMG/M metagenome (GOLD analysis project Ga0129314, IMG submission 94431) | Orangutan individual fecal microbial communities from fecal samples from Wisconsin, USA - O1111 metagenome | ecosystem: Host-associated > Mammals > Digestive system > Large intestine > Fecal... | reverse complement strand
GCTGCTGCATTGGAAGCACTGGAGGTATTTGCCCGGCGGCGGGACAAGAAATACCCGAAGATTTCGGCCTCCTGGCAGGACAACTGGCCTAATCTGAGCACCTGTTTCAAGGTTCCTCAGGAAGTCCGGCGGCTGATTGATACCACCGATGCCATTGAGGGTTTTAACCGCCAGCTTCGCAAAGTAACCAGGGCCAAATCTGTTTCCCCGACAGATGACAGCCTGCTGAAAATGCTGTATCCGGCGATGATGGATATTACAAAGAAATGGACCGGCAGACGCCAGGACCGGAGCATGATCCACGCTCAACTCGCAGTTTTCTTTTCCGACAGGATGCCGGATTGAGCGGTTGATCCTTGACGCGCGGCATCTCTGCCGCTAATATGACGCCAAGGGAGCGGCCTCCCTGAACACAAGACCGCTCGCTTGAGATAATTTGCTCTATTTGCACTGCATCTGTCCGTTTACACAGAATTCGGGACGCTCCCGATGCAAAAGACAGCTTGTTCAGTGCTTCGCTTCTTGAGAGGCATCGGAGCTTCTGCTCCTGCATCGCCGCCCCGCAGCCATAAATTGGCAATTACCCCTCTATTGACAGGTTTCCCATCATCCAAAAATCTTTATGCGCTGCCCGCTTCGCTCTATTCTTGCGGCGAAAGCTTTTTCCCTCACCGGCCGGGCTGGTCGTTCTGTACGCCAAAGCCATGAGGAGCCGGCGCCCCTTTCGGCGCCGGCTCCTCGGGAAGCCCTTATGGGGCTTTTCAGCACGTGTCTTTAGCGCCGGGACGCTCCGCGCCACATCCCGTTCAGGGCTGCGCACCGTTTTCTCCGTTCCCGCAGTAAGGAAGGGCGACATTCTGCTGCCGGTCCTCATCCCACAAAACCGCGCTTCCGTTCGCCAGCCGAAAATCCGGGCTGTAAGGGCCATAGGCTTTCAGGGAATAGGGGGCCCGCACTCCGGTGTCAAAGGAGCGAAGCAGCTCCCAGTTCTCAGAGTAGACATCCAGCACCAGCGTCTTCGGATCGGTTTCCTCCGAGAAGCTCTCATCGAAGGGGTCAAAATACGGGGTGTGCAGGAGCAGAAACAGCCGGTTTTCCGCGTCATAGCGCAGGTTCAGGAAGCATTCTCCCGCGAGCCGCCCGCCATCCTCGCCGGCCGACAGCACAACGCGCCGTTCCCCGGTTTCGAGACGGCAGCTCTCCACACGTCCGGGATAGCGCACCACATACTGATTGTCCCATGTGACCGCTTCGTCCGATGCGTTATTGAGCACCCCAAGGCGCACCGCACGCCCCGCCTGTCCGTCCCACGCGGCCAGCTCCTCAAAATAGGCTTCGCCGCCCGAAGCATCTCCGATGCGGTGAACCGAAAACCGTCCGTCCGGGCTGACCGTCAGCGCCGCGCCCATCACATCCTGTGAATACCGGTATTCGACCGCGGCGGTTCCGCCCTGAAAGTCGAGGCAGTGAAAAATATAGCCCTGCGAGCACATCACCAGCCTGCGGGCCTCGGGGCTAAGCTCGGCCGGCTCCATCGGATATGCGGCGTTTCCAATCGAAAGGGTCAACAGGTCCAAATCCTCTTTCAGTTCGAGCGAAGCGGTTTTCTCCCCATTTTCATACCAATCGTAGAAAAAGACGCCGCCCGGCTCATTGTACTGAAACCGGTAGGTGACCGACACATCACCCGCCAGCACCGCGCCGTCGCAGGGCAGACACCGGGCCTCCCCCGAGGCAAGGTCATACCGGACCAGCCGGGCAATATAGCTTTTCTGCAGAAAGGTGAGCACCCCATCCCGGTAATCATTCGGCAGGCAGCTGCTGACCTCGTTGAGGCGGTACGGCTCCAAATCGGTCACAACCCGTTCGAGAAAGCGCCCGTCCCGGTCAAAGCGCTGGAATTCCATGTGGGCGTCCCGCGCCCCCACGTCCTCGTTATTCTCAAAGGTCATCCATGGGCGCACCTCGCCGTCGCTGCTCACCGTATAGCTCGAAACCTGATAGATCGCCAGATACTCTTCCCGCTTGGGGTCAAAGGCAAGGCTTGAGATCCGGCAGTTCGGCTCCTGCGGCTGCTGAAAGTCCAGCGCAAAGCCGGTATCGACCCATTCCCCGGTATCGACGAAGATCAGCTCTTCATAATTGTTGAAGCAGACGCGTTCCCCGTCCAGCGGGCTGAGAGTGCCCCAGCTCTCCCTGTCCGTATGGTAGCTTCCGAGGACATGGCCGTCCTCCCCCGGACGGGCGGCGATCACCTGTCCCCGCTCGCGCTGGCCGTAGGACAGCGCCTGCCGGAAGCCGCCGTCCTCCCCGAGCAGATAAAGATTCAGCCCCGCCTCCCGCGCGGCCGGGGGAACATCCATCAGCCTCTGGGCGGGAATCACCTCCAGCGCCCGCGGCTTTTTCCGCATGGGAGCTGTTTTTGCCTGCTTTCCCGGAAGCTCCGAAGGTGCGTCCATCGAGGAAGGCTCCGAGACAATCGTTTCCCCTTCCGACGCCGCCTCATGGGGACGCGGGCCGCCCCCGCAGGCCGCCAGAAACGCAAGCAGCACCGCCGCCATAAGAATCGTCCTGCTTTTCTTCATGCCGCCACCTCTCTTTGAAAGTTCGTCGATTTTCAGACAGTATAGCACAGGCTCTTTTCCCTCACAATTGCGGCCCGTCCTTTTCCCCGTTCTGCCCAATTTGTCATTCCATTTTCTGTGACTGTGTCCAAAGATCAGAAAATCCGTTCTTTTAATCTTGACAAATTTTATCCAAAATGGTACGGTAAAGCCATCCTATTTCATACTGAAGTGGAGTGATTTCGTTGCTGATCACAAGGGAGGCCGATTATGCCCTGCGGATTCTCCGTACCCTCTCGGAAGGCGGACAGGTTACGGCCGCCGAGATCACGCAGCGGGAGCTGATTCCCCGGCAGTTTGCCTATAAGATTCTACGCAAGCTTTCGCGGGCCGGGATCATCGCCGTCAACCGGGGAGCCGAAGGCGGGTGCCGTCTTGCGGCTGATCTCCGGGAAAAATCCCTCTTCGATTTGATGGCCGCGCTGGATTTGGTTGAACTGGTCAACGCCTGTATGGCGCCGGGCTATCAATGCTCCTGGCGGCAAAGCTGCGGCAGAGACTGCAAAATCCACAGCCGGCTGGCGGAAATCCAGCGGTCGCTGGACCAGGAGCTGCGCCGGCACAGCCTTGCGGCAATCCTTTCCGGTGAATGAAAGGGAAAGCCGGACGATATTTTTTCTTGAAAGTGGATAAAAATTATCTGATATCGTTTTTCTATTTTTTACCGTATACACAGAAAAAGCATAACAGTATAAAGGAGGATGACCCATGTTGTTTCAAACAACCCCGGCGCATGAAGAGCTCCGTGCCAAAATCAGACAGTTCGCGGAAAATGAAATCAAGCCAATCGCCTTCCTGCTTGACCAGAACAACGAGTTTCCCGACGAGGCAATCCGGCATCTGGGAGAGATGGGGCTGATGGGCATTCCCTACCCCGTGGAATACGGCGGCGCGGGGCTGGACGCTCTGAGCTACGCCATCGCGGTGGAGGAGCTTGCCCGGGTTGACGGCGGCGCGGGAGTCATTCTTTCGGCCCATGTTTCCCTCGGCTCATGGCCGATTTTTGCCTTTGGCAGCGAAGAACAGAAGAAAAAATATCTTGTTCCGCTCGCACGCGGCGAAAAAATCGGCGCCTTCGGGCTGACCGAACCGAACGCCGGTTCCGACGCGGGCGGGACCGAGACAACCGCCGTATTGAAAGGGGACTACTACCTGCTCAACGGCGGCAAAATCTTCATCACCAACGCGCCCAAGGCGGATACCTATGTTGTCTTCGCGGTCACCACTCCGGATATCGGCACCCGCGGAATCTCCGCCTTCATCGTCGAAAAGGGATGGGAAGGCTTTTCCTACGGAGATCATTACGACAAGATGGGAATCCGTTCCTCCGCCACCGCCGAGCTGATCTTCAACAATGTCAAGGTCCCCAAGGAAAACCTGCTCGGCAAGGAAGGGGACGGCTTCAAAATTGCGATGGCCACCCTCGACGGCGGGCGGATCGGCATTGCGGCCCAGGCGCTGGGCATCGCGCAGGGCGCGTTTGAACACGCGCTCGCCCACGCCAAGGAACGGGTCCAGTTCGGAAAGCCGATCGCCTTTCAGCAGGCGATTTCCTTCAAGATCGCGGACATGGCCACCAAGCTGCGCTGCGCGCGGTTTTTGATCTACAGCGCGGCCGAGCTCAAGGAACATCACGAGCCCTATGGAATGGAATCGGCCATGGCCAAGCAATATGCCTCCGACATTGCGCTGGAGGTCACCAACGACGCCCTTCAGATCTTCGGCGGCAGCGGCTATCTCAAGGGGATGGAGGTCGAGCGCGCCTACCGCGATGCAAAAATCACCACCATTTACGAGGGCACCAACGAGATTCAGCGGGTTGTCATCGCTTCCCATCTGATTGGAAAGCCTCCGAAAGCGTCCTCCGACGGCGGAAAAGTCCTCAAAAAGCCCGCCCCGATCACCGGCCTGCGCAAGAAGCAGCTCTTCCAGGAAGGACCCGCCGCCGACCGGGTCACCGCACTGGTGGCGGCTCTGCGCAAGGACGGACATGACTTTTCGGTGGGCATCCCGATCGACACCCCCATCGCCGAGGCGGAGCGGGTTGTTTCGGCCGGCAAGGGCATCGGCGCCAAGGAAAACATGAAGCTCATCGAGGCGCTGGCCATCCAGGCCGGAGCGGCGGTCGGCTCCTCCCGGCCGGTTGCGGAAAGCCTCAAGTACCTCCCGCTCAACCGCTATGTCGGGATGTCCGGGCAGAAATTCTCCGGCAACCTCTATATCGCCTGCGGCATTTCCGGCGCGGTCCAGCATCTCAAGGGCATCAAGGACGCAGCGACGATTGTGGCGATCAACCGGGACGTCAACGCCCCCATCTTTAAGAACTGCGACTATGGCATCGTCGGGGATCTCATGGAGATTCTGCCCCTGCTGACCGCCGCGCTCGACAGCGGCGAGCCCAAGACTCCCGCTCCGCCCATGATCAAGATGAAGCGCCCGGACCCGCCGCGTCCCGCGCCCATCGGCAAGACCTACGTCTGCCTCGGCTGCGGATACCGGTACGACCCCGAGCTGGGCGATCCGGAGAACGGCATCGCCCCCGGAATCCTGTTCGAGAAACTGCCTGAGGATTGGGTCTGCCCGGAATGCTCCACCGCCAAAAAACATTTTGTCGCGGAATCATAAGCCGCATAAAAACGCTGCGCCGCTTCCCCGGCCAGCGAACGGATAAGGAGGAAAGACAATGTATTGTGTCCGCCATGTAACCGAAGACCTCTACTGGGTCGGTGCAAACGACCACCGCCTGACCCTTTTTGAGAATATCCACCCGATTCCCCGCGGGGTTTCCTACAACGCCTATCTGCTGCTCGACGAGCGGACTGTGCTCTTCGACACCGTAGACTGGTCGGCCTGCCGCCAGCTGCTTGAAAATCTCGAACACCTGCTTGCGGGACGGCCGCTTGACTACCTCGTGATCAATCACATGGAGCCGGACCACGGCGCCTCTCTCGAAGAGGTCCTGCTGCGCTGGCCCAATGCCGGAATCATCGCCACGGAGAAAGCCTTCATGCTGATGCGCCAGTTCGGGTTCCAGATCGACGGCCATGAGCAGATTGAGGTGAAGGAGGGCGATACCCGGTGCTTCGGCAGGCATACCGTCACCTTTATTTCCGCCCCGATGGTCCACTGGCCCGAGGCAATGGCAACCCTCGACCTCACCAGCGGCGCGCTTTTCTCCGCCGACGCCTTTGGTTCCTTCGGTGCTCTCGACGGCAAGCTTTTCAACGATGAGGTCAACTTTGACCGCGACTGGCTCGATGACGCGCGCCGCTATTACACCAACATCGTCGGCAAATACGGCCCGCAGGTGCAGGTCCTGCTCAAAAAGGCCGGCGCCGTCCTCAGCCAGATCAAGATCATCTGCCCCCTGCATGGTCCGGTCTGGCGCAGCGACCTCGAATATCTGATCGGCAAATACAATCTCTGGAGCCGTTATGAGCCGGAGGAAAAGGGCGTTATGATCGCTTACGCCTCGATGTACGGGAACACCGAAGCTGCCGCTCAGGCCCTTGCCGCGCGCCTCTGCGATAAGGGGATGCACAGGGTCGTCCTTTACGATGTGTCGAACACCCATGTCTCCACCCTCATTTCCGAAGCGTTCAAGTACAGCCATCTGGTCCTCGCCTCAGTGACCTACAATCTCGGCATCTATCCCGTCATGCACAGCTTTCTTTCTGATATGAAGGCGCTCAACCTTCAGAAGCGCACCGTCGCTCTTGTGGAAAACGGCTCCTGGGCCTGCAAATCCGGCGATCTGATACAGAAATTTATTGAGAATGAGCTGAAAAACATGACAGTGCTGGGCGAGCGCCTCTCGATGGCCTCCTCGCTGCGCCCCGACCGCTCCGCCGAGCTGGAGGCGCTGGCCAATGCGATTTTGGAATCACTTGCCGGCGCCGCAGAATAGGCTTACAGTCCCACGAGGCTGGCGGTTCGGTTCACCGAAGCGATCGTCAGGCTCTCCGGCGAATCCGGGGGCTTGAGTCAGCCCCAAAGGACTTCGTGCCGGCAAGTCTCTCAAGTGCCGAAAACTCCTCATCATACATCGTCCGCCCCGCGGCCCATAAACGGGGCATGGCCGTTCTATCGGCAGGTTTCCCCTCATCCGGAGATTCTTGTTCGCTGCCCGTTTCGCCCTGTTCTTGCAGCGGGAGCATTTTATCCTTACCGGCAGGGCCGGCGGTTCCGCTCACCAAAGTGTCAGAAAAGAATACGCCGCCAAATGCATTTTTGCATTTGGCGGCGTATTCTTCCTTTGCTTTTGCAGGGAAACTCCTTTGCCGTTTCGGCACAGGCTTCATGTGAAGCCATCGTGGGAGCTTTTTCGGCCGCATTTTCAAGCGTGCCCCCGGCTGATTTTCCAAAAGCTTTCCGGTCCAACCTATCGGGAAGGGCGTGCCAGATGCCGAAGAAAGATCAGCCGCATCGCCGACGAGGCGGCGACCACACCGAGAGCGATCGCGCCGGTAACACTCATCGCCAGCAGACCGGTGGAAAGGAAGAGGTCCGTTTCCCCGTTGAGAGCATGCAGCATCGCCTGATAAATGGAGCCGCCCGGCACCAGCGGGATCAGCGCGGGGGTCAGATAGACCGGAACAGGCGCGCGCTGGGTGCGCGCCATGATCTCGGCATAAGCGGTGATGGACAGGCTCGCGATAAAATTCTGCATCATCGGGCCTTGCGCGGCGGCAAGGGTGTAAAACAGCCAGCCGATTCCGCCGCCGGCGGCCGCCGCAAAGAGCTTTCTGCCGCGCAGGTTAAAAAAGACGCCGAAGCCGAGCGAAGCCAGCGCCGCATAAAAAACCTCCATCACATCACCCCCATGGTCAGCCAGCGCCAAACCGCCAGGGAGCACATGACTCCGATCGCCACGCAGGTGGCGACAAGCAGAGCCTCGGCGCTCTTCATCACGCCGGTCACAAGGTCCCCGGCGATGAGGTCGCGCATCGAATTGGTCATCAGCAGTCCCGGAACCAAAAGCATCAGCACACTGATGATGACGGTGTCCCGTTCGAGGCCCCGCCAAACCAGCGAGCAAAGCCCCGCGCCGAGGACACAGGCCGCTCCGCCGAGAATATTGCTCAAGGTGGAGCCTCCGTCGGTCCGCTCCATGACCGTCGCCACAAAACGCACCGCAACCCCCACCACGAGCGCGGCGGCCGCTTCAGGAATTCCGCCGCCGAAAAGGAGCGCGAAGGCTCCCGCTCCCAGCGCCGCCGCCGCGAGCTGCTGACGCAGGGAATAGCGGGGCAGATTTCTGATTTTTCCCAGCTCTGCAAGAATTTCCGCTTCCTCCGGGCATCGCGCGCAGATGTGGCGTGCAAGGGCGTTAAGCGCATCGACCCGGGCGAGATTGCTGTCGCTGTGGTAAACCCGTCTGGTCTGGGTGAAGGTGTGCCCCTCCCCATCGCCGATGGTGACCACCAGACTCGCGGGAATGGCAAAGACGTCGGCGCGGGCGCCGTAAGCGGCGGCGATCCGGCAGATGGTGTCCTCAACCCGGTGAATCTCCGCGCCGCTGGTCAGAAGCTGAAATCCGATCTCGGTTGTAATGTCGCTGAGCCTTTTGATGTCCATCCCGTTCTGTCCTTTCAAAAGTCGAAGCTTCAACGCTATTATAATCGCTTTTCTCCAAAAAGAACAGGGGCCGCTGCATTTTTGAACAGTCCCAAATTGTGCGGGCAACAAAAGGCGAGCCGCAAGCAGAAAGAGGGAATTTATACGGAGGGTCGGTGTGAGCGGACAGCTCCAAGCGGTGCGGTCAACAAAAAGCGAGCCGCAAGCAGAAAGAGGGGATTTATGCGGAGGGACGGTGTGAGCGGACGGCCGCGGGTTGTGCGGCCTGCACAAAAGTGTGGACCCAGCGGGTAACAGAGCGAATGAGGCGGCGGTGCATGTCCGCTCCGCTTTTCTAGGCTTGACTTACCATCTCTCCCCGCAGAATGGTCCCCGTCACCGAGAGGCGGCGGATATCGCCGGGAGCGACGGTGAGAGGATTTCCGTCGAGCAGGACAAAATCCGCCCGTTTGCCGGGGGTGATGGAGCCTTTTTCCCGCTCCTCAAAATACTGGTAGGCCGCATCGAGAGTCACCGCGCGCAGCGCCTGCTCCGGAGTAATCCGCTGCGCCTCCCCCATCGAAACTCCCTCGCGGGAAATGCGGTTGACGGCACACCAAATCGTCTCCAGCATATTGGGCGGCAGAACCGGGGTGTCCTGATGCAGGGTGAAATGCATTTCCCGCGCCGCCGCGTCGTGCAGCGGACTGATGCAGAAGGCTCTCTTTCCGAGATTTTTGCGGTGGACATCCCCCCAGTACCAGAGATGCGCCGCGAAGAAGGAGGGGATCATGCCCAGCGGCTTCATCCGGTCGAGCTGATCGGCGCGCAGCGTCTGGGCATGAATCATCACCGGACGCAGAGGCGCGACGGCGCAGCGCCGGTTTTCCCGCTCGAAGGCGGTGATGAGCTGATCGGCGGCGGCGTCCCCATTGCAGTGTGCCAAAAGCTGCGCCCGCTGTGCGCATACGCGGTGTACCGTTTCTTCCAGCTCGGCGTCGGTGTGCACCGGATAGCCCCGGTAGCTTTCCTCCCCTTCGTAGGGCCGGGTGAGCCATGCGGTCCGGGCCTGCGGGGAGCCGTCAAGGAAAACCTTGTATCCGCCGATCCGCAGACGGTTTTTTCCTTTTTCCCCGCAGCTCCGGGGCAGGAGTGGTTCGCCTCCCTCCCCGGCGTCACAGTAGGCCACAACGTCCAGGGTAAGCAGGTTCTTGCCGGCGAGATCGGCGAGCACCGCCATCTCCCCCGCCCGGGCAAAGCCCTCCTGCGCGGTCGAAATTCCGCAGCTGAGATAATGCTGCTGTGCCCTTTTGAAATCATCGACGATTTTCTCCGGCCGCGCGGCGGGAGCCGCCTGCGAGTAGAGGGTGAAGGCCGTTTCCTCCAGATAGCCGTTTGGGCCGCCGTCCTCGCCGCGTCCGATTTTTCCGCCATCCGGATCTGGCGTGTCCCTGGTAATCCCCATTCTGTGCAGCGCCTCGGAATTCGCCGCCCCCATGTGGCCGGAAGCATGGGAGATCAGCACAGGCCGGTCCGGAAACGCCGCGTCCAGCAGCTTCTTATCAGGGTGAACGCCCTCCTTCAGCACGTTGTGATCGTAGCCGAAGCCGATCACCCATTCGCGTTGGGGATGCTCCCGCGCAGACTTTGACAAAAGCGATACGATCTCCGCAAAACTGCCCGCGCCGCCCAACGGCGCAAGGGAAAGGGTGGCCGCAAACGCGGTGATGTGTCCGTGCGAATCAAGAAACGCGGGCATCATCACCTGTCCCTTCAGCGGGAATTCTCTCACATCGGGGCCGGCCATCCGGCGAAGGGCCGCCTCGTTCCCCACCGCGAGAATCCGCTCCCCCTCGGTGAGCACCGCTCTTGCCGGCGCATCCAGGGTGATGATCTCCCCACCTGTATAAAGGACCTGCTGTTTCATATTTCAAGCGCTCCCTCCGCGGTAAAATTTCGGATGAAACGGCGGATTCCCGGCCGTCCTCACCACTCTTTTGGTAGTGTATCGCTGACTCTCCTGTTTATTCCGGAAATGGTCGGACCGAATCGGGACGCAGCTCTCAGGAGGGTATGGGCAATGCATCGCCGCTTTTGCTTCCGCCGGGAATAGGCGTCCGAAATCGGGGCGCGGCTCTCGGGCGGGCGCAAGCCGGGCCGGTAAAAGGGCGCCGCGAAAAAACGCGGCGCCCTTTGAGCGATGGACCTTTTGCGGCACCGGTTCGTCCCGCACCGCTTTGCCGGGCCGGCACCGTCCGGAGTCCGCGCATGGCCTGTCTTATTTTTTCTCGCAGAGGATCACCTTTTCAAATACCGCCGTCATCTTGGGGGAAACGGTCCGGTCGATGTGCCCGCTGCCGAAATACCAGTGGCGGTAGCGCACCGTCTCGGCGGTGACCCGCAGAAAGGCGCCCAGCGCATTGATGCGTTGATGGCGGGGGTCTACCAGCCCCAGCTCGAGATCGGGCGGCTGATGGGTAATAATGAAATCCACCTCGTCCCCCGCCCGCTCCAAAACGGCGCGCGCGGCGGTCAGCTCCTCGACGGAGGGAAGCTCCTGCGGCCACCAGCTGACCCCCGGTTCCCGTTCGTCGGCATCGTCGCTTTCGCCGCCTCCGAGCGCAAAAATCTTCATCCCGTCGATCGTGAAAAGCTCCCCGCGCTGCATCCACAGAATGTTCTTTCCCACCCGGCGGACCCTGCCGCCGCAGTATTCCTCTTCGGGACAGGCGGACAGGAGGTCGAGGTTGTCGTGAACCCCCTCGATAAAAAGGATCATGCAGTCAAGGCGTTCCAAGCGGGCAAGGCGCTTCTTTTCCTTCTCCGAGCCGTCCCAGACAAAGCCGAAATCCCCGCAGACCAGCAGGTGGTCCCGCCGCTTGGGGAAAAGCTTTTTGAACTGCTTGAAGCGCGTCTCATCGCCATGGGTGTCGCCCGTGACATAAATCATCGGCCGTCTCTCCTTTTGTGTCGTAATCATGCAAAATTCGCCGCGCGGATGAAAATCTGCCGGAACAGTTTGAAAAAAGCAGTTTCTTTGTTATAATAAAAATATCTGTTTTATCATACCACATTCCGAGGAGATTTTCATGAAAAAATTCTTCCTTTTTCTGTTTGTGCTGGTCTTTTGCACCTCAACAATCGGGGGAAGCTGCCTTGCGGCATCCTACACCCCGAATTTCGATCTTGCCGCCGAGGCGGTCTATCTGATCAATCTCGACAGTGATATGGTCATCTGCGAGCAGAATGCCGACAAACCGGTCGAGCCTTCCTCCCTTGCACAGCTGATGACGGTGGTGCTTGCCCTCGAGAAGGTTGAAAATCCGGAAAGCGCCATGGCGTCCATGCGCGGATACATTCAGGACGAGATGTACCGCCAAAATGTTTCGCTCGGCGGAATCCGGCTTGCGGGGCTTTACAAGGATGAGGAAATTTCCATCCAAAAGCTGATGTATGCGGTGATGATCCGCGACGCCAACGAGGCCGCGATGATGATCGCCGACTATGTCGGAGACGGCTCGGTGCCCTACTTCGTCGAAATGATGAACGAAAGGGCGCAGGAGCTGGGAATGTCCGGCACCAAATTCACCTCTCCCCACGGGCTTCCTGATCCGGAATCTCACACCACCGCCCGGGATATGGCGCTTCTCGCCCGGCACGCCCTGAGTCTGCCGGGTTTTGAGGCACTGATGACCGCCACCACCTATGACGGCGGACCGACCAACATCAACGAACACCTCAACTGGAACACCACCAACCGGCTGATGGTGAGCAGCTCCCCTTACTACAACAGCGCGGTGAGCGGAATCAAAACCGGCTATCATCACACGCTGGGTTCTTATGCGGTCACTCTGGCCAGAAGAAACGGCTACAGCTATCTCGCCGTCCTGATGGCGAGCCGCGGCGCCGACACCCAGAGCGACAACGACGCCTTCTCGGCGTTTGACGAAACAAACCGCCTTTACAACTGGGCTTTCTCCACCTTCCGGGTCAAAACGCTGCTCGAAAAGGGCAAGAGCTTCGGGGAAGTGCCGCTCCGGCTTGCCTGGGGCAAGGATTTTTTGAGAATTATGAGCGCCGACAATTTCACCGCTCTGATTCCCGACGCCATCGAAGCCTCGAGCATCCAGTATGAACTTGTCCTTCCGGAATACGTGCAGGCTCCCGTGGAGAAAGGCCAGCTGATCGGCGAGGTCCGGCTGGTGCTCGCCGGGGAGAAGGTAGGAGTGGTCGGGGTGGTCAGCGCGGAGCAGGCGGAGGCTTCCCGCGCGCTGCTGCTTCTTGATCGGGTCATCGGGCTGACCCGCACCTACTGGTTTAAATTCATCGTCATTTTCCTCGCGGTCCTGATGATCCTCTATATTGCCCTGATGATCGTGCGCAACCGGAACCGCCGCCGTTACGGCCGCAGGCGGCGCTGATTTTTCCGAACTTGGCCGCCCGATCCCCATATCATCCGGCAGGTCTTTTTTTCCTTGATTTTTCCGGTCAAACGTCCTATGATATGGGTTGGAAAGAGCACGACCGCTTTTTCCAACCCAACAAAGAGTGAAAGGAAGTTTTCCGATGGCCATGAACAATCGTCCGATCGGCGTAATGGATTCGGGCATCGGCGGCCTGACCGTCGTGCGCGAGCTGCAGCGTCTTCTCCCCGGCGAGGACATCATCTATTTCGGCGACAGTGCCAACTGCCCCTACGGGAACCGCACGACCGAGCAGATTACCCAGCTGAGCAAAAACATGCTGCAATTTTTGGGAGATCAAGGCGCCAAGACAACCGCGATCGCCTGCAACACCATCTCCACTCTGGTTGACCGGCTGATTCCATGCTTTGACTATCATATCATCGGCATCGTTTCTCCCGCCGCCGATGCGATCGCCCGCGACGGCCTGCGCGAAGTTGGTCTGATCGCCACCGAGTTTACCGCCAGGAGCGGCGCTTACGAAAAGCTGATTCACGCCCACGATCCCTCGATCGAGGTTTTTGCACAGGGCAGCCCGCTGCTGGCCGGGCTGGTTGACCGCGGCGACTTCAACGAGGAGGAGATCAACGCCGAAATCACCACTCAGGTTGACAAAATTCTCGCCCGCCGCAGGGTGAGCCATATCATCCTCGGCTGCACCCATTACCCGATTGTTGAGGAAAATTTCAAAAAATGCTACCCGGAGATCACCTTCATCAACCCCGCTCTTGAGCAGGCGAAGGCGGTGCAGCGTTATCTCGCGGAACAGGACGCTTTCTCCCCCAAGACGCGCGGGACCTTCACCGTCTGCACCTCGGGCGACCCGCAGGTGTACCTCAACGTTGCCAAGCGTCTCGGCCTCTTCGAGCCGGATGACGCCAAGGTTGTGGAAATTTAAAAGTGAAGCGGCAGCTTCCTGCTGCAAGCGGCCCGCCCTTCGGCGGGCCGCTTTTTGCATGGGAAATCCGGCGGAAGCATCTCCGAAAAAGCTCCCGCCGCGGACATCGGGTGAAGCGGTCCGCCGACAGCCGTCCGCCGGAAAGCAGGGGGATACCGCCAAAGCAGCCGCGCCCCGCTGCTGCGGGCCGTCCTGCAAATGATGCGGAAGGGATAAATTCAGCGCGTTTTCAGCCGTTTGGCGGCAGCGGGTCCTTTCCCGTTTCGGCCGGCGGCTGTGTTCGCAGCGCGATGATCTTATTGGCGGTCTGTTCGACAAACCGCCGGTCGTGCTCCACAAAGAGCATGGCCGGAGAAGCCGTACCGAGAAGCCGTTCGATCTGCACCCGCGAGAGCAGGTCAATAAAGTTGAGCGGCTCATCCCAGATGTAGAGATGCGCCCGCTCGCAGAGGCTGCGGGCGAGCAGCACCTTCTTTTTTTGTCCGCCGCTGTAACCCGCCATATCCTTCTCAAACTGGCTCCGGGGGAAATCGAACTTGCGCAGAATGGTAAGGAAGAGACTCCGGTCAATTCCCTCCCGCAGGGCATAATCCCGCACCGTCCCCGAAAGGAAGGAGGCATCCTGCGGGACATAGGAAACGATCAGGCCCCCGCCTCTGGAAAGGGTTCCGGTGTGCGGGACCTCCTCGCCCGCCAGCAGGCGCAGGACGCTCGATTTGCCGCAGCCGTTCGGCCCGGTCAGCGCGGCGCGGTCCCCCTCCTCCAGGGAAAAGCTGAGTCCCTCGAAGAGCGGCTTTCCATAGCTGATCGAAAGCTCCCGGGCTTCCGCCAGAAGCCTTCCGCGCCACGGCAGCGGAGTGATTCGAAGCTCGTCGGCCTTCTCGAGATTTTTCAGCAGGCCTTCCTTTTCGGCGAGCGCCTTCTCCTGCCGTTTTTCAATCGACTTTGCCCGCTTCATCGCCTTGGCCGCCCGATGCCCCACGAATCTCCGGTCGGGCGCAAGCTGCCCGTCCGGCTTGTGTCCGATTTTGGTGCGCTCCAGCGCCTGCGACCAGTCCGCCTTCTGACGCGCGGCGGATTGCAGCCGGGAGATATCCCTTTTCAGACGCTCATTTTCGGCCCGCTCATAGTTGTCCCGGCGGTCTCGGTTTTCCTGCCAGCTCGAATAGTTTCCCTGCTGCACCTCGATGTCCGCCCGGTTAATCGAAAGAATATGATCCACCGTCCGGTCGAGCAGATCCCGGTCGTGGGAGACCAGCAGAAACCCCTGCTTCGCGGCAAGATAACCGGCCACCCGCTCCCGGCCCTCCGCGTCGAGGTGATTGGTCGGCTCGTCGATCAGGGCAAAGCCGTTGGGCTTGAGAAAGAGGGAGCAAAGCTGCAGGCGGGTCCGCTCGCCGTGGCTCAGGGTGTCAAACGGCCGGTCAAGCAGCTCCGGGGAAAGCCCCATCAGTCCGGCCTCCCGCTCAATCGACGCGTCAACGGTGTATCCGCCGGCCGCCTGATACCGCTCCAGCAGCTCCCCATATTCCCGCAGGGAATCTTCGTCCCCGGCGTTGAGCAGGGATTCCATGGCAAGCTCCCACCGGCGGTAGGGGGCAACGCTCTCCCGCAGTACCGCCCGTGCGGGAGCACCGGGGTCCTCCGCCTCAAACGGGAAGGAGGAAAATGAAACCGGCGCCTCGATGCTGCCGCTGTAGGGGTATTTCCCCATCAGGAGATGCAGAAAGGTAGTTTTTCCCCGGCCGTTTCGTCCGATGAAGCCGAGCCTCCAATCGGTGTCGATGACAAAGGATACCTCCCGAAACACCGGCTCGAAGCTTCCCGCATGGCAGAAGGAAAGGCTGCTGACCCGAATTTGTGACATAAAGTGACCTCCGCGCCCCGGCCCGCTTTGCAGCAGGCGCCACTGGGCAGACAAATAAAAACGGCAGCGGAAAGAGAGCCTCTTCGCTGCCGTTTTTTCGTCCCAGAGGGACGCGCGGCAAAAAGCCGCGCAAAAAGGCCGCAGCAAGTCGTCTCTTTCCTGCTCCGCGCGCAGCAAAACAAGGCGGCGGTACGCCGCTGTGCTCACGCGGTCCCTCCAAATGGAAAGCAGCAGGTTATTGACGCATGTTACAGCCCCTATCCTTTGAGAATACCACTAAAATAGCAGAAAAGCCCCGTCCTGTCAAGAGCAGGACCTTCCGAGCCCTTTTGCTCCGCCTGCGCCCACTTGAAACCCCTGATGTTTTGACCAAACATTGAAAACGGTTTGAACGCATGATAAAATACATGCAAGTATGAAAGAATGATCAACCGGAACTTGTACGAGGTATTGTTTTCATGAACCAAATGAAAAAAATGTTTTTTTCGGAAATAGGAATGAAGGTTGTTAATCTTCTGTTTTTCCTATCTTTATTCATCCGTAATTGTGGTGTAATTTTTGTTGCCTACGCAGTTTGGATTCTATACTTGCTTAATTGCATGAAAAAAACATCATCTAAAACATTAAAAGTCGTATTTTCCTTCTTTGTGATTTTTGCCAGTGTTATGATTGTAATCAATCTTTTCTTTCTTTTTAGGATGCAATCATAAATCCCAATAACAGGGACGGCCTCATTTTGAGGCCGTCCCTGTTATTGGGAAAAAACGGCTCTAATATGCACAAACAGGATAAAAGGAATGCTGTCTGAGCGGCTCGCCCGGGTTCCCGGCTTATGCGGGCATATCAAAAACGCTCCGCCGGGCCGCTTGAACGCCCCGTCCAAATCACACCGCCCAGTCGGAATGCGGCCCGACGGTATAGCCCTTTTCGCGGATCAGGTCGATCACCTCCGGCAGGATCTGGGCATTGGTCGCGCTTACCGAGTGCAGCAGCATAATCTCGCCCGGATGCAGAAATTTCTCAATCCGCGCGCGGGCCGCCGCGGGATCAGGCTGGTTGTTCGGGTCCCAATCGTTGTAGGCGAAGCTCCAGAACAGGCTCTTGTAGCCCATCTGCTGCATCAGAGCCAGCGACTGCTCGGAAAATTCTCCCTCCGGGAAGCGGAAAAGCCGCATTTCATAGCCGAAGTTTTCCCGCAGGTAGTTCTGCATCCAAATCGCGTCGGCGGCGGAATCCTCAATCGAGAGGTCTCTGCAGTAAACCTTGTGGCTGTCCGAGTGATTTCCGAGGATATGTCCCTCGTCGATCATCCGCTGTACCAGCTCGGGCTGGCTGCGGACATAATGTCCGGTGAGAAAAAAGACCGCCCGCACCCCCTTCTCCTTGAGAGTGTCCAGAATCGGAGCGGTATAGCCGTTCTCATAGCCCTGATCAAAGGTCAGGGCTATGGTCTTTTCGTTCTCGGCGCCGATAAAGCAGGCGTTATACTTGCCAAAGCGATCCTGCAGGCCGGTGCAGGCGGTTGAGCGTCCCAAATCGTCCTGAATGGTGCCGGGGCCCCATTTCACCGGTTCGTTCGAGAGCTTGCCGATCGCAAGGAAGTCGGCGCTCATTGCCAGCGCCGGAAGATCAAGGGCAGGCTCGGATTCCGGCTCCGGCGCAGAGCTTTCCTCCCAGCCGTCGGGCAGACTGCTGCTCGGAAGATCAGGAACATAGTCGTCCGGATCTCCCACCTGCGCGTAGGAAATTGAGGAAGCGCCGTCGAGATTCCGCGAGCAGGCGGAGCAGCCGGGAATCACCGCCCCCGCCGCGAGAGCCGTGCAGAGAAGCAAAATTGCGGTTCGATTCAACATCATTCGAAAGCCTCCAAATTACCGAAAGGTTGGCGGAATATCCCGCCTGTACCAACAGTCTGCCCAATTCCGTCCGGAAAAGCACTGGCAGATTTTGCACAGCCGCTTCGAAGCGGCGCCGGTGCCAATCGGCAGAGCCTCCGTTTGGGTACGCCCCGGCCAAAACGGGTCAGTCAAGATCCCCCATGGCAAAAAGCAGGGCCGACAGAGCCGCGAGCGGCGCGGTTTCACAGCGCAGAATCCGCGGACCCAGCGACGCAGGACGCACAGAGCGGGCGCGCGCCCCGGCAATCTCATCAGGGGAGAATCCGCCCTCGCTGCCGATCAGCAGCGCGGTCTTGCAGGGAGCCCCGGGAAGCTGTGCACGCAGCGGCGGGCACTCCCCTTCATACAGTGTGAAGGAAGCGGGAAATTGTTCCATCTCGTCGAGCGCCTGCGAAAAGGAAAGAATGCCGCGCACCGCGGGTACCCTGCCGCGTCCCGACTGCTTGGCCGCTTCAAGGGCAATCTTTTGCAGCCGCGCGACCTTCTTTTCCGCATCGGGGCCCTTGGGGCGGGAGATGCAGCGCGATGTCAGCAGCAGTACAATTTCCGCGGCGCCGATCTCCACCGCCTTCTGCACCACCAGCTCAAGCTTGTCCCCCTTTGAAACCGCAAGATAGAGGCTCACCTCGGTTTTTGGTTCGCTTTCGCTGGGATAAAACTCTCCCAAACGCACTGAAACCGCATCGGCGGAAAAAGAAACGATTGTTCCTTCGGCCTCGTTTCCCCTCCCGTCACAGAGAGTCAGAGATTCGCCCGCCCGCATTCGCAGTGATCGGGAGATATGCCGCGCATCCTCGCCGGTCAGCACCACCGTATCGGAGAGAGACTCCACAAAAAATCTGGGCATCGTCTATCCCGCCTTTCGGCAGGCGATTGCCGCCCACCCGTTCTGCAGCTCGGTTTCAAACGGTTCCAGCCCGGCGGCACGCAGCCCCGCCTCCACCTCTCCGCAGCGGGTATCGATAATACCCGAGACGACACAGACACTGTTTTCATGCATCAGGGCGGGCAGGTCCTTCGAAAGGCGCAGAATCGCGTCCGCCACGATATTCGCGCAGATAAGGTCGAAGGGACCTGTCACGTCGGCCGCGAGATCCCCGCAGATCAGCTCGATTTCGCCGCAGCCGTTGAGGGCGGCGTTCTCCCTCGCCACGCGGACCGCAACCTCGTCGATATCCACCCCGACGGTGCGCGCGCTGCCCAGCAGCCTCGCGCAGATGGCAAGAATCCCGCTGCCGGTGCCGACGTCCAGCATGCTCATGCCGGGACGCAGCGAACGCTCCAGCAGCTTCAGGCAGAGACGGGTCGTCTCATGGGTTCCGGTGCCGAAAGCCATGCCGGGATCAAGGCGGATGATCTTCTGTCCCTCCCGGGGATGATACTCCTCCCAGGAAGGGCAGATGGCCAGCCGGGCGGAAAGCTCGATCGGATGGTAATACCGCTTCCACGCGGTTGACCAGTCCTCCTCCCGGACCCCCTCGGTCGAAATCTCCACCGGGATGCCGCATTCCTCGCAGCGCCGCCCGATATAGGAAATCGGCTCGGCGGGACTCATCTCAGGCGGCAGGTAGAGGTGAACCAGCGCGTGAGCGCGGTCCTTCGCCACCAGTTCCTCATCGATGAGATCGATGTGGGCAATCTCCAGCGTTTTTTCCTCAAGATCGGAGTAGTCCTCGATATAAAGTCCCGCTCCCACCACCATCTGGGCAATGGCGGCCATCTCGTCGAGATCTTCGACGGCGACGCGGCAGGTCAGCTCGGTCCATTGGTTTTCCATAACGCTCTCCTTTGCGATTGATGTCGTTTTTTCCAGTATACCCTTTTTTGCGCCGGGACTCAATATGAAAAGACGGCTCTCCGAAAAACGGAATCCCGCATTTTGATCATGGCATTTCTCCGGAGGCGGCCCGGGGGACAGGTGCACTCCGGCCGTTTTGCAGTCGCTGCTGGACCCTCCATGCTTTGTTTTGATACTATTCGGCATGCATCCGGGCATATACTCTATGTGAATGATCCTGTGAGAACACAAAGAATAAGGAGGAATCGCGTTGCAACGATCAAACAACCCGAGCACCTTTGACCATGCGACGATGGAACAGCTGATGGCGCGCTACCGCGCCGAACTGCTCAGCTATCAGCGGGCGACCCCGCCCGGAAGGCCGACCCTCGCACAAAACCTGCGGTCAGTCACCGAAACCCGAAGCCTCTCTCCCGAGCCATCCAAGCCAAAGCCCGCACCGAAAACGGAATCTTCTGCCCCGCCGAAGCCATCCGCCGCGGTCATCCCGGACCCTATTCCCGCCGCGATGATCGAACCTGTACCCGCACCGGAACCCGCGCCCGCCGCGATGATTGAACCCGCACCCGCGCCGGAACCCGCGCCCGCCGCGATGATCGAGTCCGCATCCTCTTCCGCCATGATCGCGGGGTTTGCCGCCTCGGTGGCCGCCGATCTTACCGCGGGAATTTTCGCCGCGGCGGCGGCCGTCAGCGGCCCGGAAATTGTCGCTGAGGCAAAAGCGGAAGAAACAGAGGAGCTTCTTCTCACCGGTTCTGCCACGGAGGCCGCTCTTCCGGAAACACCCGAGCTGACGAAAAAAGCATCCGAACAGATGCGCAGCACCCTTGCGGAGAGCCTTGCCAACATTACGGATGCAAGGGTTCTCCGTCCCCGGTGCGCCGGATGCGGCGACCCCGAGGATATCGCAAACAACGCGCCAAGCCGGTACCGCAGCCAGTTGCCGGAAGAACCAGGGGAGCCGCACCACTGCCCCTGCGGGGAAACCCCCGCCGAACCCGGAGAGGGGACGCTTCCGCTGCCGATCCCCGCGCTGCCCGCCGAACCCTGCGGGGACACTTCCGCCAAGCCCGAAGAGGGGCCGCTTCCGCTGCCGACCCCCGCGCTGCCCGCCGAGCCCTGCGGGGACACTTCCGCCAAGCCCGAAGAGGGGCCGCTTCCGCTGCCGACCCCCGCGCTGCCTGCCGAGCCCTGCGAAGTGCCCCCCCTTCTTTCGGCTTGCAGTCCGGAGCATCGGGGACTTTGCTGCGGTCACACCGAATATGAAAAATGCATCGGCTCCTATGGGACCTTCCGGCCCTATGAAAAACTCGGTCACCTCACAAAAGCCTCCTTCCTGCAAAATCCGGGAGAGCCGGTGGAGGTGCTCGCCCGCTTTGCCGCCGATCTGCCGGACGGCGGCGCCGACGCCTCCCGCTGCCGCAGGAGCTTTTCGGTCAAATTTTTCTGCAAAAAAGGGGAGTACGACCTGCTTGGACAGCATCTGCCGGTAACGGTCGGATGTGAACAGCAGGCGGTGCTGGCCTGCTGCGCCACAACCCGCGCCGACCCGGTCACCGGGCTGCGCAGCCGCTCGCGCTTCTGGGAGTATGTCGCAGAAAATCCGGTGGCGCTCAACGCCGCCGTCTGGCTTTATTCCGATCTTGGCACCATTGGCAGCTACCGCGCAATCGACGGATTCTGCTCTCCGTCGGTCTGGACCAACTCGCGCGGTGAAACACGCCTCGCGCGCTGCTGCTGGCTTTCCCGCCAACGGCCCCAGACCCTCACCCGCTTTGAGTCCGAGGAGCTCTGCGGCTACGATCCCGACGCGGTGGCCCGGGACTTTGTCACCGCTGTCACACGGGGCGAGTTGCCGCAGTACGAGCTGGCGGTTCAGCTTCTGGAGCCGAACCGCTCTCTCCCGTTCGACCCCTATGATCCCACTCTGATCTGGCCGCAGGAGATCGCTCCGCCGCGCCGGATAGGACTGATGACCCTCAACCGGCTGCCGGAGAGGATTCACCCGGATCTCGACGCCGGACGGTTCGACGCCTCCCATCTGATTGACGGGATCGAGGCGGCGCCTTTGGCCCTGCCCGCCGAGGGCAGAGAGCTTTCACAAGCGGGGGACCATCTCCGCGAACTGAGCGAGCGGGAGCGCAGACGCCTAATCGATAATCTTTGCGATGAACTGATGCAGCTTCCCGCCGAACTGCTGGAAGAGATTCTGATTCTCTTCACGAAAGCCGATCTCGGATTCGGTCAGGCGCTGACGGCGGCGCTCGGGGGATGAGACGCCCGCGTCCCTTCGCCTGCGTCGCGCTGGGGATACGCGGCGCGGCGGTGTTCCTGCTGGCCGCTCTGCTGATCGGCGCCTCAACAAAGCTGCCGGACCCGCTCGCCGCCGGTTCGCAGGGAACGGAGCTGCCGATCCTCATGTACCACAGCGTGCTTCGGGATGAAAAAAGGTCCGGGAAGTATATCGTCAGCCCTCATACGATCGAAGAGGATCTTGCCTATCTCTCCGGTCACGGATATACCGCCATTCTTCCGGCGGAGCTGGCCGGCATCGTCAACCGCGGCGGCCGGCTGCCGGAAAAGCCTGTCATCATTTCCCTTGACGACGGTTATCTCAATAATCTCACCTATGTCCTGCCGCTGCTCGAGCAATACGATATGAAGGCGGTCATCGCCGTCGTCGGCTCCTATTCCGAGAAATTTTCGGAGAAGCCCGACCCCAATCCGGCCTACGCCCATCTGACCTGGGCCGATATTACCCTGCTGGCGGATTCCGGGCGGATCGAGATCGCCAATCACTCCTACGACATGCACCGGCAGTCTCCGCGCAGGGGGGCAAAGAGAAAAGCCGGAGAGAGCGCCTCCGATTACTACAACGCCCTGGTGGAGGATACCGGCCGCACGCAGTCTCTGCTCGAGGAATACTGCGGCATCCTTCCCACCACCTATGCCTATCCTTATGGGCATATCAGCCCCGAATCGGTGCCGATTCTGCGCGAAATGGGTTTTACCGTCCTCCTTACCTGCACGGAGAAGGTCAACCGAATCGGAAACGACCCCGAGGTTCTCTTTTCCCTCGGGCGCTTCAACCGGGCGGGCGGCGTCTCCACCGAAAAGTTTATGAAGCAGATCGGAATTGAATGAACGTCAGCAAAAGGGAAACGGCGCCTCCGGGCGGTTGTTCATCTTTTTTCGTTTCTTTTTGCGAAAATTTGTGGTATGATACCTACATTCAAATCAATGCTCCGGCCGGATGACGGCCGGCCCTGTCAGGAGGATGACATGATGGCTTTTGAAAAAATCGGCAAGGTGCTTGGCAATATCGCATCGACCACTGCCAAAAAAGCGGGCGAACAGGTCCAGATCACGAAACTCGGCATCGACCGCGCCGGGCTTGAAAAACAAATTGAAGGGGTCTATGCCGCGATCGGACGCTACTGCTACAGCAAGGCAAAGGCCGGTGAATCGCTGCCGGAGGAAATGCTCGACTACTGCCGGGACATCGACCTGCTCTACCAGCAGATCGAGGAGATCGACGAGGAAATCTCCCAGCACAAATCCGAACGGGATGCCGCGGAATATACCGTTTCGTCCGGCCTGTCCGGCGGCGCGGAACAGCCGCTGAGCTTCGACGCCTCCTTTGAACCGGCGCGGGAGGAAGCCCCGGCGCAGGACGGCGCGCAGGAGGAAACGGTGGAAAGCGCCACCGCCGCGCTTGACGAGGCGGACGGAAAATAGCCAAAACCAAAGACGCTCCGAGGCCGCGGCTTTCCGCCGAAAAATCAGAAAAGCAGCCGGGATCATGGAGAAAAATCCACAGTCCCGGCTGCTTCCCTGTTCTCGGGCAGCGTCCCGCGCCGGACGGACCGGTTGATTTTACCCGTCCTTTTGCGGGGGAAAACGCACCGGGCAATGCGGGACTCCGGATTTGACATATCCGCAAAACAGCGGCAGGGCTGTCTGTGCTTTTTCCCGCCCTCCGCTTTCAGGGCCGGACGCCCGTCCAAAATCCGTCCGGCGGCGCCGGTCTCCGTTCCAAAGCGAAAAGAATGGAAATTCTCTTACATTTCATTGCTATTTTTCTCCGGTATGGCTATAATAGAGGTAGTGCCGTCCAACTTTGCGACGGCAGTCAACGATTCTGAAATGACTGGGAGGCAACTGTAATGACAACGAACAAGACTGTTCTGACCTGGGTCGACGAAGCGGTCGCCCTGTGCAAGCCGGACCATGTTTTATGGATTGACGGCAGCGACAAGCAGGCCGATATGCTCCGGCAGGAAGCGTTCGGTACCGGCGAGCTGATTCCCCTCAATCAGGACAAGCTGCCCGGCTGTGTGCTGCACCGCTCCGATGTCAACGACGTCGCCCGCGTCGAGGACCGCACCTTCATCTGCTGCCGGAGGAAAGAGGACGCCGGCCCGACCAATAACTGGTTCGACCCCAAAGAGGCCTATCCGGCCCTGCGCAAGCTTTATGACGGCTGCATGAAGGGCCGCACCATGTATGTGATTCCTTTCGTGATGGGACCGCTCGGCTCTCCCTCCGCCAAAATCGGCGTTGAGGTGACCGACTCGATCTACGTCACCCTCTCGATGCTGATCATGACCCGCGCGGGCCAGTGCGCTCTCGATGAGCTGGGACAGTCGAACGACTGGGTCCGCTGCCTGCATTCCAAGGCCGAGCTGGACCCCGCCAAGCGCTACATCTGCCATTTCCCCGAAGACAACGCCATCTGGTCGATCAATTCGGGCTACGGCGGCAACGCGCTGATGGGCAAGAAGTGCTTTGCGCTGCGCATCGCCTCCTACCAGGCAAAGACCGAGGGGTGGATGGCCGAGCATATGATGATTCTCGGCATCCAGGACCCGCAGGGCAATACCCGCTATGTGGCCGCCGCTTTCCCGTCGGCCTGCGGAAAGACCAACCTTGCCATGCTGATTCCGCCTGAGATCTATCAGGAAAAGGGCTATAAGGCATGGTGTGTCGGCGACGACATCGCCTGGATGCGCATCGGCGAGGATGGACGCCTCTACGCGATCAACGCCGAAAAGGGCTTCTTCGGCGTCGCGCCCGGAACCAACGCCAAGTCCAACCCCAACGCGCTGGCCACCACCACCCGCAACACCATCTTCACCAATGTCGCGCTCAACCTTGACGACAATACCGTCTGGTGGGAAGGACTGGATAAGAACCCGCCCAAGAACGCGCTCGATTGGAAGGGGAATCCCTGGAATCCCGATATGGAAGTAAAGGCCGCTCATCCCAACTCCCGCTTCACCGCGCCGGCCGAGAACTGCCCGGTCATCAGCGATAAGTTCAACGACCCGCAGGGTGTGCCGATCGATGCGATCATCTTTGGCGGACGCCGGGCCAAGACCGCTCCGCTGGTCTATCAGGCCCGCGACTGGGAGCATGGCGTTTTCGTCGGCTCGATCATGGCCTCCGAGACGACCGCTGCCACAACCGGCAAGGTCGGCGTTGTCCGCCGCGACCCGATGGCAATGCTGCCCTTCTGCGGCTATAACATGGGCGACTACTGGCAGCACTGGCTCGAGATGGGCAAAAAACTGGGCGACAAGGCCCCGAAGATCTTCAACGTCAACTGGTTCCGCCTCGACGATGAGGGCCACTTCATCTGGCCCGGCTTCGGCGACAACATGCGTGTCATCATGTGGATTCTCGGCCGCGCCGACGGCACTGCCAACGCGGTGGAAACGGCGATCGGCTATGAGCCCACCCCCGATGATATCAACCTTGACGGTCTGGACTTCTCGAAGGAGCAGCTGGCAGAAATTCTCGAGGTCGATCCCGCCCTTTGGCGCGAGGATATGGAAAGCGTCGAGCAGTTCTATGCCAGGTTCGGCGACAAGCTGCCCAAGGAGCTGAAGGCTCAGCTGGAAGCCCTCAAGAAGCGCCTGGGTTAACTGGAAATGGTGAGGAAAACGATGATAGACTCCGAAAGGGTATCTTTAAGCCGTCTGCGCTGGCGGTCGATCCTCGGGATCGTCACCGTCTGCGTCGGCTGTGCCTGTTTTGTACTCAGCTGCGTCTCGGCCATGATTCTGGCCGGACGGGACTGAGCCTGTTTCCCGCTTTTGCAAGCCCCCGCGCCCGTTTGCCGCGGCGCGGGGGCTTTTTGCAGGGCCATGCAAGTCATGACCCCCGCAGAGCCGGGGGCTTGTGTAAACTCCGGAAGGGCTTCACACCGGCAAGCCTCTCAGGAAGCGTTGAATAAGCTTGTCTCCCGCATCACTGGCACGTCAGCCCGTAAACAGGCGGTTACTGTTCCAACGGCAGCTTTTTGACGATCGTAAAGTTGTCGTTCGTTTTCCGCTGCGCTCGACGCTTGAAGCGAAAGCTTTTTTACTCTTTCCGGCAGAGCTGAGGGTTCTTACATCGCGAAAACATATAAAAAGGAAGTCCGGCACTCCGCCAAATTCCTTCAAACATGGAAAGGACGCCGCAATGCAGAAATTCCTCTGTCAAAACTATCTTGCCATTCTGAAATCCGAGCTGGTTGTCGCTCTGGGCTGCACCGAACCGATCGCCATCGCCTATGCCGCCGCCAAAGCGCGCCGGCTGCTCGGCACCATGCCCGAGCGGTGCACCGTCCACTGCAGCGGAAACATTGTCAAAAACGTCATGGGCGTCACCGTTCCGAATTCGGGCGGGCTGCGCGGCATCGACGTTTCCGCCATTCTCGGCATCGTCGGCGGGGACCCCGACCGGGGGCTGGCCGTATTGGAGGGGGTCACCGACGCGGACCGCAAGCAGACCCGCGCGCTGCTTGCGCAGGACTTCTGCACCTGCGAGCTGATTCAGAATGTCGCCACCCTCTACATTGTTGCGGAGGTCTGGGGCGGCGGCCATTCGGCGCTTGTGGAAATCCAGAACACCCATGAAAATATCACCCGGATGGAAAAGGACGGAGAAAACGTCCTGCCCAAGCGGGAGATCTCGGAGGAGGAGCTTCGCCAGAAGGGGGACAGGTCCCTCCTGACGGTGCGGGATATCCTTGAATTCGCCAACACCGTTCCCATCGCGGAGGTTGAACCAATTTTGACCCCGCAGATCGAATATAACATGGCCATCTGCGAGGAGGGGCTGAAGCATCCCTACGGCGCGGAGGTCGGACGCATCCTGCTCGACAGCTTCAACACCCCCACGGTCACCCTGCAGGCCCGCGCATGGGCCGCGGCGGGCAGCGACGCGCGGATGAGCGGCTGCCCGCTGCCGGTGGTCATCAACTCGGGCAGCGGCAATCAGGGGATCACCGTCAGCGTGCCGGTGATCGTCTACGCCCAGCGGATGGAGCTTCCGCGCGAAAAGCTTCTGCGGGCGCTGGTCGCCGCCAACCTCATTTCGATCCATCAGAAACGTTATATCGGCAGCCTTTCGGCCTACTGCGGGGTGGTCAGCGCGGCGTGCGGCGCGGCGTGCGGCATCTGTTACCTGCTCGACTACCCCTACACCGTTCTGCGCGACACCATCACCAACACCATTGCCACGGTCGGAGGAATGGTCTGCGACGGAGCCAAATCCTCCTGTGCCGCCAAAATCGCCACCGCTCTGGAAACAGCTCTGCTCGCCGTCAAGATGAGCCTGCACAACCGCGTCTTTCAGCCCGGCGAGGGCCTGGTGGATCAGGATGTGGAGGATACCATTTATAACATCGGGCGGATGGGGCGCGAAGGAATGAAGGCGACCGACAACGAAATTCTCAACATCATGCTGGGGAACTGATTCCATTGCCGCGGATATCCCGGAAATTTAAAACCGCTCCGGCAACGCAGGCTGTCCTTACACCGGGACATCCCGCTTCGCCGGGGCGGTTTTCTGGTTTTCAGGCTGATATCTCCAGGCTTCCATTCAACCTCTGTGTTCCAAGCTGAATCTGATTTGTTTTCGCCATTGCGCCTTCCGCGATTTTGGCAACCTCCGTTTCACTGAGTTCCAGTATGATCTCATCGCCGGCCTGTAAATCCTTCCAGCTGATCGCCTTCACATCATGCGTTTCATAATTGCAGTAAATCACCTGATGCTTTTCGATTGCTTCGCGGCAGTCTATCTCGCATTCCTCCCCAAACACGCCGGATTCATCGAGATCCTTCACGCAAAGCGTTTGGTTTTCCATGTCAATTTCAATGATTTCCGCGTTGAGTCCCAGATATACCGTTTCTTCCTTTTTGCATCCGGACAATGCCAGAAGGCTGAGTATCATCAATCCCGCGGCCAAAAGATTCCTTTTTTTCATATTTCCATCCTCTGAGAAATCAATTTGTCAAATGGAAGCTGAGTGCTTCTTCCGCTCTGTTCCATCAAGATTTCTAAATATTGAAAATTTTCGCTTTCCCGCTATTCAAAAGTCCGGCGGGCGCCGGCCTAACCTTTCTTGACTTCACCGTAATCAATAACGATTTTTTTGCACTCCGAGCAGCGCCACGCCCTGACCGATGCCGTAAAAGGCGTCTCATTTGACGAAAGCTTCAGCGTCTTTCCGCTCAATGGCGGAATCGCTGCAAGTTTTCTCTCCTTCTCACTCCAGTAAACGCCATCCCGGCACTGGATATATCCGGGTTCCATTTCCTGCTGGCAGTAAGGACATTTCACTTCATCACCCCCGCTTTTCTGCTATTTTATCATCATGATGGGTATCGTTCAAGATGCCGCCGCTTTTCTTTCCTTTGGACAAATTCCGGTTCCATTTTATGCTGACAGCGGGAAGCCCCACTTCATTCACCCCATTTCCGCGCCCCGCTTTTCTGCTTATTTTATCATCATGATGGATATCGTTCAAGACGCCGCCCTCTCTTTCTCCCTTGCGAAAACAGGCGGGGTGCGGTAAAATGGACAGGCAACGACAACCTGATACGGAGGATGACATGAAACGACGGGGCATTGTTTATAATTCGCCGGTGGTTCTTACCTTTTCGCTGCTTTCCCTGGCGGTTCTGCTGATCTCACAGGCCACCGGCGGGGCACTGATGAACCGATACTTCACCCTTTATCGGAGCAGTTGGAGCGATCCTCTCACCTACCTGAGACTTTTTACCCACGTGCTCGGCCACGCGAGCGGGGAGCATTACAGCGGCAATATCATGCTTCTGCTGCTTACCGGGCCGATGCTCGAAGAAAAATACGGGAGCCGCCGTCTGCTTCTGGTCATGCTCTGCACCGCGCTGACCACCGGGATTCTGCACCTGTTTTTGTTCCCGCAGTATGGAGTGCTCGGCGCCAGCGGAATCGTCTTTGCGTTTATCCTGCTTTCCTCGATTACCGGCAGCCGCAGCGGACAGATTCCGCTGACCCTGATCGTTGTGGCCGTCCTCTATCTCGGCGGCGAGGTGCTCGATGCCGCTCTGGGCACAAATCAGGAGGCATCCCAGTTCGCGCACATCATCGGCGGTGTGGTTGGCGCCGCCTCCGGTTATCTCTTTCTGCCGCGGCGCGCGGAATAAGAGTCTCCGGCATCCCGACATTCTGTACCGCAAGCGGAATCAGCCGCGCTCTTTCACACTTGAAAGAGCGCGGCGTTTTGTTTCCCATATCGGGCACTCACCGGCCGGCGGGCAATAAAATGCTTTCATCAACGGGGCTGAATGCAGCGAAGCGGCAATGAATCAAAAATCGAAGGCGAAACAGGATGAATTTCAACTTTGGCAGACGCAATACATACGGGTGCGCCCATAAGTCGAAGTTTCCTCCCGCCTGCCAGCATGTTTGAGCAACTGTCATGCGGCCAATGCGGTATCCTGCCAAAATTCTCCTCTTACCGGAGACTTTTGCAGCCTGCATGTGAGCAGTGTCACCGCCCTTTTCGTGCGTGCCGCTTGCCGGACAGGCGTGCGAGTACGTCATGGGAACAAAACGGAGGAGGGACGCGGGCGGCTATAAGCCGCCCGCGTCCCTCCTCCGTTTGACAGGAGATGCTGGAGCCGGGTAAAAAACGATGCCGGTTTTCTTAAACGGCGGGTCACCCCATGCTGTTTAAGACTGGCGCGGCGCATGCCTTCACCGTGGTTGATCGGCGGCTCCCGCTACTGCTGAAGCTGAGGAATCATACTGAGGTTGATGCCCCGGCGGGCAAGCGTCTCCGGGTCCAAAAAGGTGACAAACTTCAGCGAATAAAAATCGCAGACAATGTACTCCTGATTGTATACGCTGTACAGTACAATGAAGCTGACCCCTACGGAATAGAGAATTCCTTCCTTTCGCTCAAGGTTCTGCGTTCCCACAAGGAACTCACAGATCACATAATTGCCCACATTTTCGCGCAGAATCTGCTGCATGGAGCCGCTGTACGCGGACTGGGAAATTTCATTGCCGCTCACCGCGGGAGGGTCGCTTTCGTTGAGATGCCATGCCACGCTGTTCTCAAACGGCCCGATTGCCATGGAATGGATTCCCCCTTCTTACGTTTCAAAATAATATTCGGTCGGGTTGTAAAAGCAGTGATCCCCGATGCGGATGGCAAATTCCCCGACCTTACTTGGAAAATTGACCCGGCATTCGGGCTTATAGGGGTTAAAATACCAGAGTGCCTGCCCGAGGTTGGTCAGCCTGTTTCCGAGCATCGCCCACTCGGCGATATCGTAATGGATCTGTTCCGGAGACATGTTGTAAACGAGCTGGCTGTTGGGTTTTCCGCCAACGACCTCCCGAACGCAGTCGAATTGTCCTTTCTGGTAGATGATATTGCGCAGGCTTCCCTTACCGATCCGCGCATATTCCCCGCCGGGCGCATTGACCCGATTCATCACCACACTCGCCACCGCACGCATTCCGTCGTCCCCTTCTCCGCCCGCCTCGCATTGAATCAAGCGCGCGAAGAGCTCTAAATCGGTGTAGGCAATCTTCGGTCCCCCCTTTCGATCATCGCCGATCTACTTCATAGCTATTGAAAATCCACATAAAATATGCGGATTTCCTGCTCTTTGGGACCTTTCCATTAAAAATACATATTGCAGAGGAAAAACGGCACACTACCCCTGAAAGGAAGGGATTTACGTTGCAGCTTTCCAACCAGGATTATGATCAAATGGTCAAAAAAGCCTCGCCGCCAAGCAAAATCGCCGCCACGCTGCCCGGGGCATTTCTCATAGGCGGCCTGATCTGCCTGCTCGGCCAGACGCTGATCGACGGCTATGCGGCGCTGGGTGTTGAGCAGAAGTTCTGCCCGGTCGCCGCCTCCTGCACACTGGTGGCTCTCGCCGCTCTGCTGACCGGACTGAATATCTTTGACAATATCGCCAAATATGCCGGCGCGGGCACCCTCGTGCCGATTACCGGCTTCGCCAATGCCGTCGCCTCCCCCGCCCTCGAGTTCAAAACCGAGGGAATGGTTCTGGGGGTCGGCGCCAAGATGTTTCTGATCGCCGGGCCGGTCATCGTCTACGGCGTGGCGGCGGGCGTGCTCTATGGGCTGATCATCTGGCTCTTCGGCCTCTATTAGGAGGAAGTTATGGCAAAAAAGCAAGGAAAACAAACCTATCTCATGCAGCAGTGCCTCACCGTCCGCGCATGGGCCGCCGTCGGCAGCAAAAAGGAGGGACAGGGTCCTCTCGCCTCCGGATTTGATCTAATTGAACCGGACAGCACCTTCGGGCAGGACTCATGGGAAAAGGCGGAGAGCCGGATGGTTTCTCTGACCGTGGCCAAGGCCCTTTCCAACGCGGCGCTCACCTATGAGGATATCGACTGCATCTTCGCGGGGGATCTGCTGAACCAATGCGTCGGCACCACCTTCGGCCTGCGCGATTCCGGGATTCCGCTTTTTGGACTTTACGGCGCCTGTTCGACCATGGCTGAGGGGATGCTTCTGGCCTCGCTGCTGGTGGATTCCCAGACGGTGCGCCGGGCGATGGCGGTGACCTCCTCCCACTTCTGTACCGCCGAACGGCAGTACCGCTTCCCGCTCGAATACGGCTCGGTGCGGCCGCCTTCCGCCCAGTGGACGGCGACCGCCTCCGGCGCGGTTGTGCTGGAAGAGGGAAACCAGCCGCCCTATCTCCGCGCCGCCGCCGTAGGCACCGTCGAGGATCTGGGGGTGACCGACCAGAACAATATGGGCGCGGCGATGGCGCCCGCCGCCGCCGCGACGCTGCGGCGCTTTTTCGCCGATACCAATACCTCCCCGGAACAGTTTGATCTGATCGCCACCGGCGACCTTGGGGCAATCGGTTCCCAGCTTCTTGTCGAGCTGCTTCAGCGCGACGGGATCGATATCAAATCCCGCCACACCGACTGCGGCCTGTTAATTTATGACCGGCAGAAGCAGGACGTCCATTCGGGCGGATCGGGCTGCGGCTGTTCCGCTTCGGTGCTCGGTTCTTACCTGCTGCCTTCACTGCGGGACGGCAAAATCCGCAATCTGCTCTTTATGCCGACCGGTGCGCTGCTTTCCCCCACCACCGTTCAGCAGAAGGAGTCCATCCCCGGAATCGCCCACCTCGTTTGGCTTTCGCATGAAAAGGAGGGAATCCTGTGAGCGCGATTTTTCTTTCCTATCTCAAGGCGTTCGTGGTCGGCGGGCTGATCTGTCTGGTCGGGCAGCTTCTGATCGATTTCACCAAACTGACGCCGGCGCGGATTCTCGTCGCCTTTGTGGTGGCGGGCGTCTTTCTCAGCGGGCTGGGACTCTATCAGCCTTTGATCGACTTTGCGGGAGCGGGGGCCACCGTTCCTTTGACCGGCTTCGGCGCCACCATCGCACGCGGAGTGCGGGACGCGGTGCGGGAATACGGCTTTATGGGAATCCTGCTCGGACCGCTGACCGCCAGCGCCGCGGGGATCACCGCCGCCATGATCGCGGGCCTGATCGTTTCTCTGGTATTCAAATCGGGGGATAAATCCTAGCGGCGGGAGAAAGCCTGCTTTCAGGGACGCCGGACGGCTTTTGACCGCCCGGCGCCTTTTCCTGCCGCTTTGCGCTCCATGCCTTCTCCGTATGCCGCTCCATTCAGAACAGGCATTTGACTTGGCGGAAATTTCCCTTTATAATGTGAAAGCAATTCGCCGTAAAATTCATGAAGCGGCCTTTCTCCGCACCGGCACAAAATCCTTGAAATCAGGTGAGAAATTATGAAGCGATTTGCCGCGTTTTTGCTTGCCGTATCATTGGGTCTGACGGCCTGCGCGGGTGCGTCGGTCCCCTCTCCCGCTGCTGAGGATGAGGCTGCGTCGGAATTCTCCGCCGAAAGCGCCGGCATCCCCGAACCGCCACCCAGCCCCGAACCGGAGCTGGACAACGAATGGCGGTTTGACGTACCGGAAAACCATGGCATGGACCCGGAACTGTTCGTACGCCTGCACACCGCGCTGGAGGGATCGGCCGTTTACGCGATGGTCACCGCAAAAGATGGTGTCATCATCGACGAGTATTATCAGGAGGGGTATGACGAATCCAGCAAATGCGCACTGCATTCCTGTTCCAAGTCCTTCACCGGCATTTTGACCGGCATCGCCATCGAACAGGGCTTGATCGGCGGACCGGACGACCTGCTTTCCGACTACCTTCCGCAGGTGCTGGAGCTTGCGGATCCCCGCAAGCTCCAGCTCACTCTGCGCCATCTGCTGACCCATACCTCCGGACTCGAGTGGTATGAGTGGGGAAGCGGCTACAGCAACTGGAACGAGTTTCAGTCGGCGTCCAACTGGGTGGAATACATTCTTGGGCGAGACCTCGTCGCCCAGCCCGGCGCGGTGTTCAACTACAGCACCGGAAACACCCATCTTCTCGCCGCGGTTCTCGAGGCCGCCGTTGGAATGAGCGAGCTGGAATATGCAAAGATCAACCTGTTTGATCCTCTCGGAATGGAAAGCGTGGAGTGGAGAACCGATCCGCAGGGAATCACCGACGGAGGAAACGGCATCCTGATGACCGCCCGGGATGCGGCCCGGTTCGGCCAAGTCTGTCTGGAGGGCGGTATCTGGCACGACCGTCAGATCATTCCGGCACAGTGGCTGGAGGACTCCACCCGCGTACAGAACCCCGGCCCCGGCGGTCGTACCGGCGAATACGGATACCAGTGGTGGATTCGTCCCTTCGGCTCCGGAAACCACCGCACATTCTATGCTTTCGGCGCTTGGGGGCAGTATATTCTTGTCGTACCAAAACTGAGCCTGGTCACAGTCATCGCCAGCCGCGGCCCTCAGAACAGCTATGCGCCGCTCCCCTATTTCACCGATTACGTCCTTGAGGCATATCAGGGCGCCGCATAATAAATTCCCGCAGCGCGGGCAGGGGGACACAGGCCTTTCAGCCTGTGTCCCCCTGCCTTTTCGATTGAACGTTCCAAGCTATCCCGAGCTTTTTACACCTCTTCGATCAGAAGCACCCCTTCGGCCTTGGCTAAACAGGCATACGCTTCCTCATGGGTATATTTTTTGTTGAAGGTCAGGGAAAAGACGGTTCCCAGTTCGTTGCAGTCGGAAAGCCGGGTCGTCTCAAAATCCCGGATTTTGAAATCCGCCTTTCGGGCGAAGCGGAAGAAATTGACCACATCCTGAAAGGAGCGGAAAACGATATACAGGTCCATATAGTGGGATCGGGAGACATAGTCGGTCTGCACCTTATCCATCAGCCCCATGGTGGCGTACATCATCAGGCAGACGGTCAGCGCTCCGAGATAGAACCCCGCCCCCAGAGCCAAGCCCATGCAGGCGGTGGCCCAGAGTCCCGCCGCGGTCGTGAGGCCCCGAATCTTGTGATAGCCGGTCATCAGGATGGTTCCCGCGCCGAGGAAGCCGATGCCGCTGACGACCTGTGCGCCGATCCGGGACACATCGGTGCTCCCGACATAGAGATAAACGAACTGTCCGGTCATCATCGCGGCGCATGCCCCCTGACAAACCAGAATATAGGTCCGGATGCCGGCGGCCCGCCGCTTTTTGTGCGCTCAAAGCCCAGCAGTCCGCCGCAGACGGTGGCGAGCACCAGCCGCAGCAGCATCGTAACTTCATTGAGGGTAATCAGGTCATAGCCGTAAAAGGTATTGCCAAGCATGGAGTCTCGCCTCCCGGGTAAAACGTTTCTAGGCAAAAATTTCGTCGATGATCGAGACCAGTTCCGCTCCGACCCGCTGCTGCGCCTCGGCGGCGGCCGCGCCGATGTGCGGCGTGCAGGTCACCCTCGGATGGGAGGTCAGAGCACTGTTCGCCGTTGGCTCCGCGGCATAAACGTCGAGTCCCGCGGCCCGTACCCTGCCCGACTCAAGGCCGCGCAGCAGGGCGTCCTCGTCGATCAGACAGCCGCGCCCGGCGTTGACGATCATGACCCCCTCCTTCATGCGCGCGATCGTCTCGTCCCTCACCAGCGGGCACCCTCCGGGAGCGGCGGGAAGATGCAGGCTGAGGAAGTCGGACTCCGCCAGCAGGGTGTCGAGATCGACATACTCGGCAAGCGCCCTGCCTTCCCCGCACTGAGAGCGGTTGAAGGCAAGCACCCGCATCCCGAAGGCTCCGGCCAGCGCGGCCGTGCGGCGGCCGATTCGGCCGAACCCGGCGATTCCCAGCGTTTTCCGCCGAGCTCGATCCCGGTGTACTGCTTTTTGTTCCACTGGCCCTGACGCATCGAGGCGGTGGCCGGGCCGATATGCCGCGCCGCCGAGAGCATCAGTCCGAGGGTCATCTCCGCCACCGAATTGGTCGAGGCGCCCGGTGTGTTGCGCACCGCAAGCCCCTTCGAGCGCACGTAATCCACATCGATATTATCCATCCCGACCCCGCCGCGGCAGATCACGCGGAGCCTTCCCGCGGCGGCCGCCCGGTCAATGGCCGGCTGCCGCACCTTGGTGGCCGACCGGACGATCAGCGCGTCAAAGCGTTCAAGCTGCCCGCCAAGCTCCTCGGGCGGATAAAACTTCCGCACCACCTCATGGCCGCGTTCGAGCAGCGCCTGCTCCGCGGAGGCTTCGATGCCGTCCGTGATTAAAATACGCATAAAGCTTCCTTCCTCTCCTGTTTTGGGTAACAGGAAAGCGGACGCAGGGAATTTTCCGCTTTCTCCCACCGAAACAGAGGCCCTTCCCTATTCCGGCGGAAGCGGGCGCCCATCCCTGCGCGCTCTCCCGAATCAGGTTCAGTTTTTATCCCGGCCGCGCCTCCGGCATTTATTTTGCCGGATGGGCCGCTTCAAATTCCTTCAGATAAGAGATCAGCATCTCGACTCCCTCATAGGGCATGTTGTTATAAATCGAGGCGCGCATCCCGCCCACCTTCTTGTGGCCCTTGAGGTTGACCATCCCGCGTTCGGCGGCCCCCCTGACAAATTCGGCGTCGAGGACGTCGTCCCCGGTGCGGAAGGTCACATTCATCATCGAACGGCTGCCGGGCCAGACCGCCGCCTGAAACAGGCGGCTCTCATCGAGGCACGCATAGAGGGCGTCCGCCTTCTTTTTGTTGCGGCGGGCCATCTCCTCCACCCCGCCGATTGACCGGATGTATTCCAGCACCAGACCGGTGACATAGATGCACCAGCAGTTGGGGGTGTTATACATCGAATCCTTGTCAGCCATCAGCTTGTAATCGAGCATCAACGGCAGGTCCGGCGCTGGCTCACGCAGCAGGTTCTCCCGGATGATGACCACCGCCATACCGGCGGGTGCAATGTTCTTCTGAACCCCGGCGTAGATCAATCCAAACTTCGAAACGTCGATCGGCTCCGAGAGAATGCAGCTGGAGAGATCCGCCGCTAGCGGCACCGCTCCCGTTTCCGGAATGTAGGAAAACTTGCTGCCATAAATGGTGTTGTTCATGCAGATATGGACATAATCGGCCCGCGGATCGAGTACAAGTTCCTCCTGCGCCGGGATATGGTCAAAATTGCTGTCCTCGGTGGTGGCCGCGATGTTCACCTTCAGATATTTGGATGCCTCCTTTGAGGCAATGGTTGAAAAATTCCCGGTGCGGATGTAATCGGCCCTGCCGTTTTTGCGCAGGTTCAGGGGAATGGCGGCAAACTGGAGCGACGCGCCGCCCTGCATGAAGAGCACCCTGTAGTGATCGGGAATCCCCATCACCTCCCGCAGCAGTTTTTGGGCGTTGACGGCGATTTCTTCGAACACCTTTGGAGCGGTGGCTCATCTCCATCACGCTCATGCCGGAGCCTCTGTAGTTGAGCATTTCATCGCGACACCGCTCCAGCACCGGCACGGGAAGCATCGACGGGCCGGCGGAAAAGTTGAAAATACGGTTGTATTGCATTGCCATGGCAAATTACTCCTTTTCTGTCTGCGCGGGCCTGCCGGAATCGGATTCTCCGGGTGCGCGGTCTGCTGTCTCAAAGAACTTCGCGGGGGATACACCCAAATATTTTTTGAACACCATGATGAAGTATTTATAGTCCTCGAAGCCGACCGCCCGCGCCACCTCATAAATCCGCATATCGCTGCCGGTCAGCAGCGGCATCGAGCGAAGGATGCGGTAGCGATTGACAAAATCGTTGATGGCGTAGCCGGTGGCATTTTTGAACTTCCCGTTCAGGTAGAAGCTGGAAACAGGAAGCTCCCCGAAACCTTGTGTTCAGCCGGGGCGGAGGATTCCGCAGCGGGAGCCGCGGAGGAAGCGGGGGTGCCCGATCCGCCGCATCCGGCGAGCAGGGTCATCGAGAGCGCCAAAGCAAATGCAAGCTTTCTGTACTTCATCATCATTCTCCTTCTTCTGTCATGTTTTGTGTTCCGTATGGTTTTTACATGGCCATTTTGTGAACATTTCCTGACTTCTATTATAAATTTAGAAGAAGAAGCGGGTCAATGCGATTTCAGTCCAACATCGGGGTCAAATCATCTAAAATCCGAAAATCTCTTTGTTTTTTCAACAAAGCATAAACAGACGGATTGGGCAACATCGCTTTTGATGAAAAGGGGTTTCCGCAATGCTTTCGCCCTCTTGCTTTTGTTTCCAGTATAGCTGTTCCCGCGCGGCTTTTCAATCGTTCTTCCCGCCCTTTCCTCAATAAAAGGTCAGGGGGTGCGGACCGCAGCCGCGGTATGCCGCTTGCTTTTGTCAATTCAAATGACAAAATATGGTTTTTTTCTTTTTTCTCATAAGATTTTTCCCGCGAAGCGCAAAAAAACGACGAATGATATGAAAAGGATAAGTTAAAGAGAATAAATTGAAACTGGACAAAACCTCACGCTATAATAAAATCGCAGCTTAAAATAGGCAATTTTATCTAAATAGAAAGGTAGATGCAAAATGAACAAAATGCAATGGATCGCTTCTCTTCTGGCAGCTTTGACGGTTCTTTCCGCGCTTTCGGGCTGCGGATCGAGCGCCCCCGTGTCCTCCGCGCCCGCTTCCTCCGCTGCGTCCGCTTCCTCGGAAGCCGCACCCGCGGCTTCTTCTTCCGAAGCGGCCTCGGTGGAGGCGGCGCCCGCCGCGGACGGCGCCCCCAAAACCAGCAAGGAGAACCCCACCTTCGTTTCGGGGGAGCTTCCTAAAATTGCCGGACCGGTGCTCGTAACCTCCGCCGGACAGGGCGGCGATACCGAAGCCATGGACCGCGTGCTGCAGAAGGCCGGGGTTGAGCACACCCTCAATGCGACCGCGTCCGCTTCAGAAGTCGCTTCCGCAAAGACCATCTTTGTCGTGGTGGGCGCAAGCATGAAGGGACTCGGCGCCGCCGGAGTATCGGTCGAACAGGAATTGGCGCGGGCGAAGGCCGCCCTTGCAGGAGCTTCCGAGGACGCCGTGATCATCTGCGCCCACATCGGCGGTGAAGCGCGCCGCGGCGATACCTCCGATCCGTTCATCGAGCTGGTCATGCCGCTGAGCGACGCGCTGATTGCGGTTGAGGGGGGAAACGCCGACGGAATGCTCACCCAGCTCGCCGATCAGGAGGGAATTCCCTACGGACTGGCTTTTTCGATTGCGGGCAGCATTGACATTGCCAAGGATATGGTCCAGTAAGCTTCCGCCCTGCGAACAAATCAGCCCAAGGAGGTTATTGCGTGCAGATCGAGTGTATCGTTTTTTTTGTGATGCTCGGTGTTTTTCTGCTGGGGAATTTCCTGCTCAAGCTTCCGGTCAGCCTTTCGATGGTGGCCGGTGCGGTTGCAGGGGCTCTCGCAGCCGGAGACGGCATCCCGCTGCGCCACCTGTTTGAAGGCACCTTCGTTTATCTTGACACCGTGCTGATCATTGCGACGGCCATGATTTTTATGACCGTCGTACAGGAGGCCGGGACCCTCGACGCCCTCGCCGAGGTGATCGTCTCCCGGTTTTACAAAGTGCCGGCGGTTATGCTGGTGCTTTTGATGATCATCGTAATGTTCCCCGGCATGGTGACCGGTTCCTCCACCGCCTCGGTGCTTTCGGCCGGCGCGATCGTCGCTCCGATTCTGCTGCTGATGGGGCTGCCCGCTCCCACGGCCGGCGCGTTTCTCGCGATCGGCGCGGTTCTCGGCATGGCGGCCCCTCCGGTCAACATTCCGGCGATGCTCATCACCGGCGGGGTGGATATGCCTTACATCGGATTTGAGGGTCCGCTTTTCACCCTCACCATCGGCTCCGGCGTAATCGCCGCGCTTTTCCTCGGCCTGCGCCATTGCAGGAACCTCGATTACAGGGTGATCGGACGGGAGCTTGACCATGAGACCGGAAAAAAGTACGGCCTCAAGCTCTATCTCCCGTTGGTGCTTCTGATCTGCCTGATGCTTGCCTGCCGCCTCTTTCCCAACGTGGTCCCCACATTGGGCATGCCGCTGATCTTCCTGATCAGCGCGGCAGTCGGGTGCTTTACGGGGCGGCGTTTCCCCATTGCCGCGTCCATCCGCGAAGCCATGCGCACCACTGTGCCGGTACTCGGCAAACTGATGGGAGTCGGCATGTTCATCCAGGTTATGACCCTCACCGGGGTGCGCGGATTTATTGTTGACAGCTGTCTCGGTCTGCCCGCCGCTCTGCTTTACCTTGCGATCTGTACCGTCATGCCCGCCTTCGGCGCGGTATCCTCCTACGGTTCCGCCTCGGTGCTGGGCGTCCCGTTCATGCTTGCCCTGCTGTCAACCGGCAACCAGACGGTCATCGCGGCGTCGCTCGCCTTTATCGTCTGCATGGGTGATCTGATGCCCCCGACCGCTCTGGCAGGAAACTACGCCGCACAGATCGTCAAGGAACGCTATTCCAAAGTGCTGCCGCAATGCGCCGTTCCGGTACTTGTCTGCATTCTGATGGGGCTGGCCTTCCTGCTGAATTCCGGAAGTCTTGGCTTCCTCGTGCCATAAGGGAGGGACAACAATGCTCTATCTCTATCTTGGAATCATATTGTTTCTGTTGGTTCTGATTGTCTGGAATATGATGACGGAAAAGAATCTCATGGTGCAGATCGACGCCGCCCTAGTCATTGTGCCCCTTGTGCTGCGCCTGCTGCTCATAAAGTGAAGGACGGAGGGATACGCTTGACGATCATCATGAAAAAGCCGCTTCTCTCGGCGGCGGTCCTGCTGCTTGCCGCCGCCCTGTGCGTCGTGTCGCTGGCGTCGGACTTCCGCGCGATGCAGGAGCGGGAGCCCATCTACCCCGGACCGGGCGTCACCTCGGTCCGGATGCTCTCCGACTGGTTCCCGGGAATTTATGGAACGCCGGGCGACACCGAGGTCTATATTCTGGAAGGAAAAAAGCCCGGTTCAGCGATGCTGGTTCTCGGCGGGACCCACGCCAATGAGCCTTCCGGCATGCTGGCGGCCACTTTGCTGGTGGAAAACGCCCAGCCCGAGGAGGGAACCCTTTATGTCATCACCCACACCAATCAGACCGGCTTTACCTGCACCGATCCGCAGGAAGCCGCCCCGATGCGGTTTACGATTGATACCCCGGCGGGTCCCCGGTGGTTCCGCTATGGCTCCCGCGCCTCCAACCCGATCTACCAATGGCCCGATCCGGAAATCTATGTTCACGCTTCCTCCGGCCAGCAGCTCTCAGGAAGCGAGACACGCAACCTCAACCGCGCCTACCCGGGCCGCCCCGACGGTACTTTGACCGAGAAAATTGCCTACGCGATCACCGAGCTGATCCGTACCGAAAAGATTGCCGTTGAGGTTGATCTGCACGAGGCCTCGCCCGAGTATCCGACGATCAACGCAATCGTCGCGCATGAAAATGCGATGGGCCTTGCTTCTGATTCTCTGATCAACATGCAGCTCGAGGGGATGGATATCAGCCTTGAGCCTTCTCCCAAAAACCTGCATGGCCTGAGTCACCGGGAGATTGGCGATTTTACCGATGCCTATGCGCTGCTGATGGAAACCTCCAATCCCGCGCAGGGCCGCCTGCGCGGCCGCACCGACGAACATCTGGTGGTCACCGGACAGGATAAATTTTATCTCAAGGCTTTCGGATACGGGCGGCTCTATGTTCCCTATGACGAAAACGGACATCCGATTTCGCAGCGGGTCGCCCGCCATGTCACCGGCATCGCCGCCTTCGCCAACTCTTATACCGAGATGAATCTCGGCGGGGAACGCGGCGGGATCAACCTTGGCACGCTGCCGGGCTATGAGGAGCTGGAGTCCGGCATTGGGCCTTACCTCTGTCCCAAGGCATAAGCGGAAAAGAGGGAATTCACATGAACCTGCATCATCGCCTTATCCGGAACCTTACGGCAGGATGTGCCTGCGTCCTTCTGCTCCTGTCCTCCTGCGGACAGGGGCAGAAGCCTGTTTCAGAGCGTCCCCCATCCGCTTCGGTTTCCTCTTCGTCCTCCTCTTCGGGTCCGCTCCCCCTCTCCATGGAGCAGGCGGAGCCTTCCGCCGCCCCCTTACGCACCGGCCGGCAGGAGCTCACCGAGATGCTGATCGATCCACCCTATGACTTTAACCCGGCGGAGATGCTGCCCTCCGATTTCGGCAGCTTCTTTCTCGAGGAATTTCCCGTCGCCCGCAGCACGAAGGCGCTTCTCGCGGACAGTCCCCTTGAAACCTCCCTGACCGTCATCGAAGCAGAGCGTCCCGGCCCGACGGTTTTTGTGGTTGCGGGAATTCATGGAGATGAAACGGCGGGATGGAGCGCGGGAAACCTTCTCGCCAAGGCATCCATTCAGGCCGGAAGACTCCTGATTATTTCACCCGCCAATGCGCTGGGGGCAAAAAATTCCACCCGCTATGTGACCGACCGTCAGGATCTCAACCGCAGCTTTCCCGGCAGTGAGGACGGCAGCTGCGCAGAGCAGCTCGCCGATGCCATTTTCAAAGAGATTGACTCCGCCCGGCCCGACCTGCTTTTTGACCTGCACGAAGCGAGAATTGTCAACCCCAAGGCCGATTATCTCGGCAGCTCCCTGATCTATTCCGATCTGGAGGGGATGGACACTCTCTTCTTCGACCTGCTTCTGGCCACCCAGACAGGGGAAATCTGCTCTGAGCCATTTCAGTACTACTCCCCCGGTCCGGTCGGAAGCGTCAACCGGACGGTTGTGCAGGAGCTGAAAATCCCCGCGATCACCGTCGAAACCTTCCGGGGCTATCCATTGGAACGCCGGATCGCCGATCAGCTCGACGTGGTGCAGTACGCCCTTCGCTATTACGGGATGATCTGAGCAAAAGGAAGCCGCCCTGACGGGCGGCTTCCTTTTTATATGCTTTCCTTATGCGGGCGCTTGCCCGTCCACCCACCGCTCCATTCCGCGACGGCTCACTCGTTCTCCCTCCAGCGGTACTTCTGCTTCGGACGCCCTTGGCGCCCATACTCCGAATGCACCGACACGCTCCCCTCTCCCACCAGATAGGTCAGATAACGGTAGGCGGTCTGATAAGCGACACCACAGCCGGTGGAAATTTCATTGATGGTCAGGAATTCCTTTTGAAACCGCAGAAAATTGCAGATGATCGACAGGGTGAGCGGGCTGATTCCCTTGACATATTCGTCGGGCACCGCAGGCGCGTTCCCCCTGGCGGGCTGATCCCCTTTTTCGGCCGAAGCCGCGGGAGCCGCCGCACGCCCCGCCGCACGCAGATGAACCCGGATGCGTGAAATGAGATCGATCGGCTTAATCGGCTTGAGCGCAAAATCGTCGGCACCCGCGGCGAGAAAAGAATCGGCCACCGCCCGAGAGCTTTCGATGGTCAGCACCACGATCGGAACCGCGGGATCGGCCGCGCGAATATTGCGCACCACTTCAATCCCGTCCATTCTGGGCATATGGTAATCCACCAGCACGATGTCGGGGCGTGACTGCCTGACCAGCTCGATTGCTTCGGACCCTTCGGTTGTGGTCAGAGTCCGCCAGCCTTCGAGCTCGCAGATTGCCGAAAGTGCAAACAGGATATCCTGTGAATCATCGACTGCCAGGACGGTGATATTCGGTTGGTTCATCGGGAACTACCTCCTTGACATGAATCGTGACCTTTGTGCCCCTGCCGGGAGAGCTGCAAAGCGCGATGCTTCCGCCGCATTCCTCGACAATCTCGCGCACGTAACCCATTCCAAGCCCGGTGGAACCGTGAGAGCTGAAGCCGGCCTCCCAGACATGGGCAAGGTCTTTTTCGGCAATGCCGCAGCCATTGTCCGAGACGGCGATGACGATATCACCGTCCAGCGCGTCGATCCCGATATGGATTTTCCCTTTTTCCGGATCGACGGCGTTCACCGCATTGTTAATCAGGTTAACCAACGCCCTTGAAAAGGTAATTTTGTTGACGCAGAGCAGACGTCCCTGCGCACGGTTTTCCAGAGTGATCCGATCCTTGCTGCGCTGCGAAGTGACCTGAAAAAGACTGTAGTCAAAAAGCGCCTCGGTCGTCATCGGTCGCAGCCGGTCGGTCTCAAGAATCTGGGAAATCATCTCTCCCATCGACTCGGCCGAATCGGTAATCCGCTGCTGGTATTCACGGATTTTCTCATCTCCGCTGAGCATCTGGGTCACGCCGGCAAGCGCCTCGATGGTCGTCAGCGGAGTTTTCAGATCGTGCACAAGGTGACGGATTTCGAAATCCTTCCGGGCTTCAAGCGCCTGAATACGGGCGGCTGAAAGCTCCTGCGCCGAGCGCAGCAGCCGGTGCTGATCGGTCAGCAGCCGGGAGAGTATCACCGCCATCGACAGAAAAATCAGCATCTGGGAAACACAGAAAATCGTCAGCACGTTGTGCCGGTCGAAATACTCCGCAAGCAGTTTGATATCTGTGGAAACAGCCCCACGTCCGAACCCATAGGCGGAAAACGGAGGGATCAGATCCAGAAACTGCACCCCGATCAGCGCGCAGATCAAAACCGCGCTGCGTTTATAAGTCCTGACCGTTTCCAGATTAAAACCGTCAAGCATATAGATCATCAGAATCACCAGAAGCGAGGGAATTCCAAAGTCATAGCGGATCGCATAGATCAGCGAGGTCAGACGGTAGGAAACAATAATGATCAAAATCACCATTCCGCGAAAAATCCAGCGGTTTTTTTGAAAGATGGCGGAACAAAACAGATAACTTCCCAAATAGATCGGCAGGGCGCGCAGGCTGTTGAGGATCACCAGCAGAAACGCGCAGACCATCAGCAGACCGACATCCCGCGCCGCGGCCGCTTCATTGAGCAGGCCGTAGATCCGAAAGCTGCGCACATTGACAAAAAGCGGAAGGATCATTCCCAGGAGGAGCAGAAACGCTCCCATGGGAGTGCTGCTGCGCTGAGCTGTGGGCATTTCCAATACGACCGTCCTCCCCTTCCGCATGGTTCTTTTGAAATTCTAACACATTTTTATCCGGTTTCCTCAAAGTGAGCAAAGAAAAATAAAGAAAAAATGGGAGTAATACGTTTTGCCGCGCAAATCCCGTTATACTGGAGGTGGAAATTTCAAAATGCTGCAACTAAGCAAGGAGGATTGGGGATGAAACGATTACTCGCATGGGTGGCGGCGGCACTGCTGATTTCGGGGTGTGCGGCCCCCGCGCGGCCGCAGCAGCCCGTACCCGCAGCGTCCGGACCTGCCGAAACGCCTTCACCCGCGGAGGTCCAGACCCTGTCGTCGGGCAGTGCCGCCACCGGAAAAAGCGCGGCGGTCAGCAGCGCCAACCCCGCGGCAAGCGCAATCGGCGCGCAGGTTCTTCAGCGCGGCGGAAATGCGGTCGATGCGGCGGTAGCGGTGAGCTTCGCCCTTGGGCTGCTCGAGCCGAACGCCTCGGGGGTCGGAGGATGCGGCTACGCCGTCTATGTCCCGGCTGAAGGGGAGCCTGCCTTCTATGATTACCGCTCGGCCGCGCCCGCCGCTTTTGACCCCGGCGCTTTTACGGCGCTGCCGGCGGAGGAACAGAAGCATTCCGTTGCGGCCGCGGGTGTTCCCGGCGCGGTTGCCGGGTGGCTGTCTCTGCACGAGCAGTACGGAAGGCTCCCGCTGGGGGAGCTGCTTGAACCGGCCATTGATCTTTCAGAAAACGGCTTTGAGGTACTGCCCTTTCTCGCCTCGCTTTTCACCGACAACTATAACCTTTTATTGAAGGATGAAAGCTGCGCGGCCCTGCTTCTGAACGATGATTTCCCCTATATGGAGGGGGAGGTCATGAAAAATCCGGGATACGCCAAAGCACTGCGCAAAATCGCCGCCGAGGGACGGGATGGCTTCTATCAGGGAGAAATCGCCGAGGCAATCGTTTCCGCAAGCAGCGCGCGGGGCGGCACAATGACCCTCGAAGACCTTGCTTCCTATGAAGTGCGCGTGGGAAAGCCCCTTGAAGGAAATTACCGCGGCTTTACCATCCTGACCTCCGCCCCCAGCTCCAGCGGAGGAATCGCCCTGATTGAATCGCTCAACCTGCTGGAACGCTGCGATCTCCCGGCTTCGGGGGTCAATACTCCGCTGACCCTGCACCGGATGGGCGAAGCCTTCAAAATCGCCAATGCCGACCGGTACAGCTATGTGGGGGACCCGGCTTTCACCGACATCCCCACCGAAATGCTGATCTCCAAGGAGTACGCCGATGAACGCGCCGCCCTGCTCTCGGACGAGCGGGTTCTCAGTGATCTCGAGGTGCTGCCGGACAGCCAGTCCACCAGCACCACACACCTGTCCATCATCGACGCGGAGGGCAACGCCGTCTCGATGACCAACACGCTTGGCACCTATTTCGGCTGCGCGGTGGCGGTGGATGGCTGGGGCTTCCTCCTTGACAATCAGCTCCATGATTTCTCCATCGGAGAGTGGGCGGCCAACGCTCCCGGGCCGGGCAAGCGTCCCCGCAGCTCGATGACCCCGACCGTCCTGCTGCGCGACGGTAAGCCGGTCGCGGCGCTCGGCAGCCCCGGCGGAGAGGCGATCGTCTCCACCGTGGCCCAAATCATCTGTGATCTGGTCGATTTTGGGATGCCGGTGGACGAAGCGATCAACCTGCCGCGCATTTACCAGAACTGCACCGGGCCGCTGGTCGTGGAGGGGGGACACGCGGAATCCACCCTGAGCGGACTCGAGGCACTCGGCCACACCCTCCAGCGCCGGGAGGAGCTTGACTATTTCTTCGGCGGCGTTCATGCCGTCGTACGCAATGCCGACGGCACCCTGACCGGCGCGGCTGATCCCCGGCGGGACGGCGGCGTTTGCGCCTATTGATTTCTGCCGTCCGCCTCTTTTATACGATCATAAAAACGGAGGTATTCTTCCATGAATCTGATGAAAACCCGTTTGATCCCGGTTCTGCTTGCTCTCGCGCTGATTTTCTCTCTGGCCGGATGCGGCGCCTCTTCCGCTCCCGCCATGCCCGCCGAAAGCGCCCCCTCGCCGTCTTCCGTACAGGAAGCTCCCGCTTCCAGCGAGGCAGCCTCCCCCGTCGATTCCGGTCCCGCCGAGGCGCCCGCCGACGACGGCGTGATCCGCGCCACCGAAGAGGAACTCGATCTTTCGGTGCGCCACGCCGAAGGGATGAACGGCATGGTCGCATCGGCCAGCCCCATCGCATCCAAGGTCGGAGTCACGATCCTTGAGCGGGGCGGAAACGCGGTCGATGCAGCGGTGGCCGTGGCTTACGCGCTCGGCATGGTGGAATCCAATGCCTCGGGCGTAGGCGGCGACGGCTATATGCTCGTTTATGACGCAAACAGCGGGAAGAGCACCTTCCTCGATTACAAGGGGGAAGCACCCGCCGCCTTTACCCTTGAGTTCCTCAATGAGCATCGCGGCGTAAAGGGCTACAAACAGACCGGCTATTCCGCGGTAGTGCCGGGCTTCGTTGCCGGCATGGAGAAGGCCAATGAGCTGTTTGGAACCATGAGCATGGCCGAGCTGCTTCAGCCGGCCATCGATTATGCCGAAAAGGGCGTCCCTGTTACCCCCTTCATGGCGCATGTCTATGTCGATTACTACAAAACCCTGATGAAATATCCCGAAACCGAGGCAACCTTCCTCAACGACGGATTCCCCTATAATGAGGGGGAGCTTTTTACCAACCAGAACTACGCCAACGTTCTGAAGCGGATTGCCGCCGAGGGTAAGGACGCCTTCTATACAGGGGAAATTGCACAATCCATCGTCGATTCGCTGGCGGAACACGACGGTGTAATGACCCTTCAGGATCTCGCCAACTTCCGCGTTGAGGTGCGGGAACCTGTTTCGACCACCTACCGCGGCTACCGGGTTGTCTCCGCTCCTCCCGGAGCAGGCGGCGCCGCAGTCATCGAGGCCCTGAATATGGCCGAGCATTTCGACGTTCACTCGATGGGGCACAATACCCCTGAGACACTGCACATGTGGGCCGAGATTCTCAAGCTTTCGGCGGTTGACCGCTATCATTATATCGGCGATCCCGACTATACCGATCCCTCCGGAATGTACGGCATCACCACCAAATCCTATGCGGCCGACCGGGTCAAGCTGGTCAATATGGAACGGGTCCTCGGCAAGCCCAAATACGGCAAGGTCGAGGAGGTTGAAGGAGCACATACCACCCACGTTTCCATTATCGACCAGTGGGGCAACATGGTCGCGATGACCAATACCGTCAGTGATTTCTTCGGATGCGGCATCACCGTCAAAGACTGCGGTTTCTTTATGAACAACGGCTCCTTCAATTTTTCCGGCGTTTATAAAGCAAACCAGCCCCGGCCCGGCCAGAAGGTCCGCAGTTCCATCTCCCCCACCCTTATTTTCAGTCCCAACGGCTCTCCGCTCGCTACCTTCGGGACCCCGGGAGGCTCCCGAATTCCCGGGACGGTGACCCAAATCGTCAGCAACATTGTCGATTTCGGAATGGACATGCAGGACGCCATCGACGCGCCCCGTATTTACCAGAACTATAACGACGGTCTTTATATCGAGGGCCATATGGACCCCGAGACGATTTATACGATGAAGCTCAAGGGGCATCAGGTCATCGAACGCGGAAAACTCGACTATTTCTTCGGCGGTGTTCAGGGGGTCAAGATCGATCCTGAAACCGGTGAGCTGCACGGCGCCGCCGATCCCCGCCGGGACGGCAAGGCGCTCGGATACTGATGGCGTCTATTGTTCTGCGGAAAAATTTGTGGTAAGCTAAACCTGAACGACAGCAACGCAAAATCCAGGCCAAGCCCTCCGGCCATGCCGGAAACGCGGATGGATCCGGTCAGGGTCTGATGCCGGCGGGCATCTCAAGATGCGCCGAAATTTCTTGCCTCCGCATCCCATGCCCGCTGCCCAAACAGCAAACTTCTTCTATTGCGGCTTTTTGTGATTCTGAAGATCGGCTGCTTATCAACCCGCGCCGCCCGCCCCACGGCTCGAAAAGAAGTTGCTGTCCCTGTCGCGATGGCTTTCTGTCATCCAGAGATTCTTGCGAGCGGCTTGCCCTTAATCAATTCTTGAAGCGAAGGTCTCTATTCTCACCGGCAGAGCCGATGGGTCTGTTCGTAGAAGCGATACCAGCAGGGAAAGTGTCCGTCTTATGCGGACGGGCTCCGCATCTCTGTTTTCCCGGAGGAACAATGATATGAAACGATGGATTGCCGCAGCACTTGCACTGATGCTCTGCGCCGGATGCGCCGCAGCCCCGGAATCAACGGCGGCCTCCTCCATCAGCGTGGGCCAATCCGAACCGGAGAACTTTCCGGCTCCCGGCCAGTCGCAGACATCCGTCCCCGCGCCGGCAGAACCGCTCTCCCTTTCGGAGCCGATGCTCGTAACCTCCTTCGGACAAAGCACCGACGGACTTCTGGTGAGGGAAATGCTCACCGATCTCGGCGCCGTCTTTACCTATGAACCGATGGCTTCGCCCGACATCCTGCCGGATTATCCAACCCTCATTCTGGCGGTAGGGGCCAGCGCCAAGGCACTGGATGCGAGCGGGCTGAACAGCGAGGAAGAATACGGCCGCGCGGAGCAGCTTCTTTGCGCTGTTCCCGACTCCTGTACGGTGGTGATGATCCGGCTTGGGGATTCCGCCAACCAGGACAGCCTCACCTCCGACCTGATTCAGCTGACGCTGCCCTATGCCGACTTGATTCTTGCTACCGAAAGCGGCGACCGCAGCGGCACCATCGCACAATATGCCGCGGAGCACAAGCTTCCCTGTCTCACACGCGGGACGGTCCGGGAAATGAAGGAGCTGCTCGGGGAAATGAGCGATTCCAAGCCTTTGCCGCCAGCGTGACGGCGCGCTGAGGGTCACGAGAGGGCCGCGGGATGGATCCATCCCGCGGCCCTCTCTTTTGTTGGCTTTCGCACAAAAAAGACTGCCGGCTCTGCCTGTGTGGATAAAAGATTTTCGCTTCAAGAATCGATCAAGGGCAAGCCGCTCACAAGAATCTCTGGATGACAGAAAACCATTGCGATAGGGGCAGCCACCCTTTTCCCGGCTGCGGGACGGGCGGCGCGGTGTGCGAAATTTCAGCGTTCCTTAGCGGCGCCGCCCTCTGCCCGGGCGTTCCGGATGCCGGGCGGGACCGGCGCGGCAAGCGAAAAGAACGAGGGCCAAGCGCGGATCCATTCGCACTTTCCCCCGCCGTGGAGTGGGCGGCGCGGGTGGGGGAAATTTCAGCACTTCTTGAACGGTCGGCTTGCGCCAAGCTCCTTTCGTGCTGATTCAAGTCCCGCCCTTGCCGAATGGTATGCCTTCCTTTGTAAACATCGACGAAGATTCCCGTTCATTTTGCAACACTCTGACGAATCTCCTGCAAAATGCTCCGGTGAAAATAAGAGAAATAAGGGAGAAACACCGGCGCTTCGAACCGGTATGCTATAATTTTATGTGAAAAGAGAGCGCCGTTTCACCGCCGTTTTGCCCGATCTGCGGGACGTGCGGCACGGCAGAACCTTCGGGAGGTATGAAAATGAAGCGAAGCAAGCGCCTGGTTTCAACCCTGCTGGCATTGGCGATGATTTCCGCCTTAATGCCGATATCGGCGGCAGCGGAAGGGGTAGAAAAAACTCCGACTACCATCTCCACCGTACCGCAGTATGTGAAAAGCGGAGAAACGCTGATTTCCAACGACACAAGCGGTGCCAGCACCGCGAAATCTCTCGATTACGGAACGCCGGTTTACTTTCTGCTGCGCACTGCATCCGGAAGCTCAGGAAATATCGCCGATCCCGATTATGTCGATCCGGACAAGTTTGATATTACTTTTTCCGGCACCCAAGGTGTCGATACCGACGGCCTTGCTCTGGTGAAGGAAAGTTCGGTCGGAGGTACCTTCTGGTATCTCAAGGTGCCGCTGATTGAACAGGGAAGCCTGACCGGAGACACCGCCGTTCAGGGCAGCATTGTCATCGCTCCGAAAGCAGGCGGAACTTCCTTCACCTTGAATCTCACGGCCCGCAAGATCACCCTTCAGGCCGCTGTCACAGGCGACCGGCCGATTGTGAGCCTTGCCACGCAGGCACAGGCCATGGGGGAAAGCGGTGTAATTTCCACCATGACCAAGGCGCAGTGCCAGACTCTCCAATACGGCGATGTGTTCTATTATGCGGTTCGTACCACCGGCAGCTCCTACCTGACCGCGGAGGATGATCTGACCTCGTCAAAATATACCTGCGGCTATACTCCTG
>Ga0129314_1000361_pt1 | contig 50302 bp, 40 predicted proteins | sample O1111metagenome_FD_94431 | JGI IMG/M metagenome (GOLD analysis project Ga0129314, IMG submission 94431) | Orangutan individual fecal microbial communities from fecal samples from Wisconsin, USA - O1111 metagenome | ecosystem: Host-associated > Mammals > Digestive system > Large intestine > Fecal... | reverse complement strand
TGGATAAGAGTGGCCGGGGCGAAAGCCCCGGTTTCAACCGTTCAAGCAATGACAGAAAAGTAAGCAACTGGGCGACAGGCAATGAAATCAACCTAGCGACAGCTCATGAGATCAGCAACAATATGTTCCAATTGCAGCAATGAGTGTATATCTATTTTATAAAAGGAAAGGGGCTGTTACCTCGTTTTTATGCAATGAAATCTTGGAAAAACTGGGCAATATTTCTTCAGCCACTTTTCTTATTCATTATCCGGTGATTTATTGGATTTCATTGTTTATTTTAGCTTTCAACATACAGTTTGAAGGAATGAGAATTATTATTCCTGTGTTAGAGTTTATCATAACAGTCTTTGTCAGTAAGATTGTTTGTTCAAAAAAGTATGTAAATAGACATTAGACAGTCGGACTATGCGTCAATTTGTGGTATCCTAGAAGGGTCAGTCGGAACTATTTGCGGAAAGCCATGAGCTGCAAGGCCGTGGCCGTGATGCAAGAGATGATTGTTTTCAGGATGAAATAAGACAGGAATGAATCCATTTCTTACGATAGTAACACCTACCTATAACCGCAGAGAGAAGCTTCGCGCTTTATATCAGAGTCTGTGCAGACAAACCATCTGTGCAGACTCTTTTGTGTGGCTGATTGCAGACGATGGAAGCTGCGATGGGACAGGAGAGGAGGTCCTTGGCTGGCAGAAGGAGCAGGAGGATCGATCCGATGGATTTCGGATTATTTACCGGTTTGCAGAAAATGGTGGGAAGCACCGTGCGTTGAACAGGGCTGTTTCAGAGGTGGAGACACCGCTGGTGTTCCCGGTGGACAGCGATGACTTTCTGACAGAGGATGCGGTTGAGAGTGTTCACGATGCATATGTAAGAGAACTTGAAGACAGCGAGAAGAAGAGCGACCAGAAGCTCTGCGGCTTCAGCTTCCTGCGGCAGAGAGCGGATGGATCGCTGATGAGCAGGGAGGCTTCCGGGGACGGTGTCCTTTCATCGTTTTGTGAGGAGAGAATCAATCTGAGAAATCAGGGAGATATGGCAGAGGTCTGGGTGACGGATATGCTGAAGATGTTTCCTTTTCCTGAGTTTCCGGGAGAGAAGTTTCTGGGAGAGGATACGGTATGGATTCGGATGTCGGGGCCTTACCGGATGCGTTTTTATAATAAGGTGATTTACCGGTCAGATTATCTGGAGGAGGGGCTGACCAGAAACCGGCGCGCGCACAATCTGGCATCGCCAAAAGGGTGCACAGAGCGGGCGAGAGTTTTTCTGGAGTCTCCATATGTTACAATAGCAGCAAAGATCAAGCCTGCCATGCAGTATTGGATCTATGGTCATACCGCAGGAGAGAGTTATCCGGAGCTGTTTGCAAGGCGGCCGCATGGCTGCACAGTTCTTCTGGTACTGGCATTCCTTCCTGCCGTTGTTCTTGAGAAAAGGTGGAAGAGAGCGTATACAGCGTAGAGAATTCCGGATGGAAGACCGGAAGAGCGGGGGTGAAGATGAGCAGAAAAGAAGTGGATTTATTTGTTCCCGGAAGACTGTGTCTGTTTGGTGAGCATACAGATTGGGCCGGGATGTACCGCAGTGTCAACTCTGCACTGGATAAGGGTGAGGCAATTGTTACAGGAATTGAGCAGGGAATCTATGCGAAGGCGGAGCGCTGCGAGAAGTTTATCGTGACTAGTCCGCTTGCCTTCTATCGCGGGGAGCATCTGGAGTGTGAGATGAACTCGGAACAGCTTCTTGCAATTGCACAGAAGGGCGGATTCTTCTCCTATGTGGCGGGCGTCGCCTCCTACATCAATGACAACTATTCTGTCGGCGGTGTGCGGATTACCGTGACGGCCATGGATCTTCCTCTGAAATCCGGTCTGTCATCCTCGGCTGCAATCTGTGTTCTTGTTGCGAGAGCCTTTAATCAGCTGTATGGTCTGAAGATGAACGTGCAGGGAGAGATGCAGGCTGCCTTCCGCGGAGAGCAGAGGACTCCGTCCCGGTGCGGACGACTGGATCAGGCATGCGCATATGGCGTGAAGCCGGTGCGGATGGAGTTTGACGGAGTAGAAATCAATTCGCAGGAGCTGCATGTCGGAACAACCTTCCACTGGGTTATCGCGAATCTGATGTCGCATAAGGATACGATTCGTATTCTTGCAGATTTGAACAAGGCCTACCCGTTTGCGGAAAGCGAGAGGGAGCGTTCCGTGCAGGAAGCACTTGGCGTGGACAACCGGACCTTGAACCGAAGCGTAATCAAGGCTCTGGAGGACGGAGATGCCAGGACCCTCGGGAAGCTGATGTGTGAAGCACAGAAGACGTTTGACAGTAAGGTGGCTCCTTCCTGTGAAGAGCTGAAGGCTCCGGTACTGCATTCCGTTCTGGAGGATCCGCAGATTCAGCAGTGGATTTACGGCGGAAAGGGTGTTGGATCTCAGGGAGACGGAACGGTCCAGTTCCTTGCGAAATCCGCAGAGGATGCGGATGCCCTGCAGACGTATCTGGAGGATGTCCGGAAGATGCCCTCCTTCCGCCTGACGCTGCAGCCGGGACAGAGAGTAAAGCGTGCTATTCTTCCGCTTGCGGGATTTGGAACACGCGTTTATCCGGCAACGAAGAACATGAAGAAGTGCTTCCTTCCGGTGCTGGATCAGGATGGCATTCTGAAGCCGGCGCTGCTTATCATGCTGGAGAATCTGCTGGATGCCGGCATTGAGGAGGTTGCTCTGATTATCGGTGAGGAGGATCGTGAGGAATTCGAAAGGTTCTTCGCTCCTCTTGCGGAAGAGCATAAGAACAAGCTCCCCGCAGACAAGCTTGCTTACGAAGAGAAGATTGAGAAAATGCGCTCCCGCATTACCTATATCGTGCAGAAGGAACGCCTTGGATTCGGACATGCGGTATGGCTTGCTCGTTCCTTTACACAGAATGAGCCGGTGCTCCTGATGCTGGGGGACTTCCTGTACAAAGCAGAACCCGGCGAAGAGAACTGCTGCAAGCAGGTGATGGATGCGTTCAAGGAATGTGGCAGAACGTTGGTTTCGATTCACGAGATTCCGCTGGATAAGGTTGTTCATTACGGCGTTCTTCACGGTACCTGGACCTCGTCCTCGGATCCGGATGATCCGATGTTTGAGCGGATGATGACCGTGGATGTCATGAAAGAGAAGCCGACGGATGACTATGCGGAGCAGTACCTGGGAGTAAGGAATGCACGCAAGGAGAAGGAGTATTATGCGACCTTCGGTCAGTACGTGCTGACAGCTTCGGTTTTCGAGGAACTGGATGCAGAGATTCGCGGCAATCAGAGCGCAGAAGAGGGCGGATGTGAATTCGGCCTGACACAGGCGCTGCAGAAGGTGATTCAGAAGGAAGGCATGTACGGCTTTGTTCCGCGCGGACAGTGCTTCGATATCGGACTTCCGGAAGAATACCGGAGAACTATGCTGGAATACGGAAAGTGATTCCGAAGATGCGGAATCAGAAATGATCAGGGAGAGGAAATGAAGAAGGCCAGAAATCAGAGTATTGATTTTCTAAGAGGAATTGCAGTCATTCTGGTAGTAGTGGGACATACCGTTCAATTGGCAAATGGACTGGATTACCGTAATTCAGGAGCATTTTATGAGGAACCTGTGTATCGGTTTATTTATGGCTTCCATATGCCCTTGTTTCATCTGATCAGCGGTTATCTGGCAGCCTACTCCTTCCGGGCTCATGATTGGAAGGATGAGATTTCCAAGAAAGCAGTGCAGCTTGGACTTCCCATTATTACATGGGGAGTGATTCAGTTTCTGGTTGAGCGCCTGCGACCGGGATTTGCGATCCGGCCCTATCAGCTGATTGTGGCAGGAAGGTATTGTCTTGAGAGCAACTGGTTTCTCTGGTCGGTGCTGATCGCCTATGTTCTTGTTGGTATCGGGCATTACGCTCTGAAGGATCATTGGCTTTATTATGCAGTCATTGTTGTGCTCATGTTCGTAACCTCTGATGAGTATAATTTCAAGATGTATAAATTTGTATTCGTGTTCTTCCTGACGGCTTATCTGTACAACATGCATCGTCTTGAGCAGCCGAAGAGAACAGACTTTACGAAGAAGAACTATCGGATGATCGGCGGAATCTGTTTGCTTGCCTATATGATATTGCTGCAGTTCTTCCATGAGAATCAGTACATCTATACAAGCGGATTTACGCTTTTGGGCAGGGACAATGCTGCTGCTCAGCTTGGAATTGATGTCTTCCGAACCATGTTGGGATTTTTCGGAAGTCTGGCTGCGATTTGCGCGGTACAGTATTTGTTCATATCGAAAGAGGGAACCTGGCTTCAAAAGAGAATTGCAGTCATTGGAATCCGTTCTATAGGGATATATCTGATTTCAGGAATTTTACTTGGCTATGGATTTCGAAGGTTCTTCACATCCTGGACCTTCTCATATCCAAGGACTATGGTTGTTGCCTTGCTGATCGTTATTTTCTGTGATGTGACAATCGCTGTGATTGAGCGCTTTCCGAAGCTGTCCATTCTTTTCTTCGGTAGAAAATGAAGGAAGCAGATTCTGTCAGCTAACTGGTAATGATTGGAGAAGGAACATAATTATCTATGAAAACAGTATCCATTGTGACACCCACCTATAATTCCATGCGAACACTGGAGGACTACATGTCTGCCATCCTGATGCAGGATTACCCGCATGAGGATCTTGAAATTGTGATTGCAGACGGAGGTTCTGCGGATGGAACCATTCGCAGACTGGAGCAGTATCAGAGCGAATGTGACATTCCGATTCACATCTGTAAGAATCCCTTAAAGACCGCAGAGGCAGGAAAGGCTGTCGGCGTTCGAAAGGCGGTCCATGAGATCGTTCTTCTTCTGGATTCGGACAACATCATTCCGGATCCTCACTGGATGACTCGAATGATGGCACCCTTTGAAGAAAAGGAAATCATTGCGAGTGAGCCGATCGAGTACACGTATCGGAAGGAAGACAGCACCATCAATCGTTACTGCGCACTGATTGGTATGAACGATCCGCTCTGCATGTTTACGGGGAACTATGACCGGAAGTGTATGATCACAGGGAAATGGACAACGGTTCCGAGAGAGGAGATTGACCGCGGAGACTATCTTTCCATCCGGTTCCGGGCGGATATGATTCCGACCATCGGGGCTAATGGCTTTTTTATGAAGAGAAAAGAGCTTCTGGAGAATTTCGAGGGAGATTATCTGTTCGACATCGATGTTCTCTGGGAGCTGTTCTTAAAGGATCCGCAGCTTCGTGTGGCGAAGGTAAAGACCGGTATCGTGCATCTGTTCTGCCCGGATCTGAAGACCTTCAAACGGAAGCAGAATCGCCGTGTGATGGACTTCCTTTATTTCTCGGAAGCAAAGGGACGGAAATATCCCTGGGGCAAGGTCGGTAAGTATAAGATTCTGTTGTTCTGTCTGAGCTGCATCACCATTATTCCGCTTCTGGTTCAGTCAATCATTGGATTCTGCAGGAAACCGGACTGGAAGGTGTGGCTGATGCATCCTGTGATGTGCTGGGTGACTCTGTGGGTGTATGGAACCGGCACAATCAAGGGACTGTTTCACAAAGAAGCAGCGGATCGCAGTGACTGGAAGCAGTGACGGTGGAGAAGATGAAAACGCTGAATTTATACTATCAATGCAATAATAATTTCGTTTATGCACTGGCAACCTCCATTGTTTCTCTGTTGGTTCACGCCTCAGAGAGCATTCAATATGATATCTATATCCTGACCCCTGATATCACAAAGGAGAATCAGGATAAGATTTGCGGAATGCTTGCAGATTATCCGAAGGTTCATTGTAAGATTGTCTTTATGGATGCGTCTCCGCTGGAAGAAGAAATCCGTTCCTGGAACGTACCGGCTCATCGCTTTGCCTATGTAACCTATTACAAGCTTCTTCTGGATCATTATTTCCAGGGGACAGACGTTCACCGAATCATGACGGTAGGAGCAGATACGCTGATCATGGGAGATCTGGCGGAGCTGGTGGATTTCGATTTTCAGGGAAATCCTATTGCCATGAACTGGTCTGAGAAGTTGTATGAGCGGCGCTTCCGCAGGGATATGAAATACTGCATTGCGGAAATGGTTTATTTCGATCTGGATGCGTGGAGAGCAGGAAAATGTGAAGAGAGGGTGATCAACCGGCTGAAGAAATACGGCGACATTCATGGCAGCAAGGATCAGGGACTTCTCAACATGGAGTTTCAGAATGAAATCACACAGCTGCCGTTGAAATATAATGTCTATGGCATCACCTGTAACTTCTCTCTTCGTGGGAAAATGCTGTTCAACAATGCACCGGTGATTACGAAGGAGGAAGTGATGGATGCTTATGCGCATCCGGAAATCATCCATCTTCCGGCCACCTTCCTGTATCGTCCGCATGAAGAAGGAACACTTCACCCGATGAAGGATCTGTGGTGGGAGTACTGCAGGAAGACTCCCTGGAAGGATATGAAGCCATTGCCGGTTCTGGCAGAGCTTGGAGCGAAGGAGAAGTTTCTGCGAGCTGTATATACGCATAGTCCGAACTGGTTTGCAGAATGGTTTTTTGTTGTGTGCAGGCATGGATACGGATGGATGAACTCCGTGCGGTTTCCGTATCAGGAGCATTATTCCAAGCCGATGAAGCAGATCTATACAGATGGCAGGCAGCAGTAGGTGTTCAGAATCGAAGAGCAGGATATATCAACATGAATAAGGTATCGGTTATTATTCCGGTTTACAATCCCGATCTTTCACTTCTTGATCGGGCGGTCCGCTCTGTACAGGAACAGCTTTATACTGATTTTGAACTTCTGCTGATTGATGATTGCAGTACGGATCAGAAGGTTCTTGCGTATCTGGAGAAGAAATCCGCAGATGATAGAATCCGGGTTATTCATCAGAAAGAAAACGGCGGAGTGTCCGAAGCAAGAAACCGTGGAATCCTTGAGGCGGCCGGAGAATGGATCGCATTTCTTGATCAGGATGATTATTACTGTCCGGATTTTCTTTCCAGCTTGCTGGCAGAAGCAGATAATGCAGAGATTGATATGCTGATGGCGGGATTCTACCTTGTTCGGGGGGAGACAAAGGACCGGTTTCCGGTTTTGCCGGAAGGTTTTCATTCTCCCTGGCTGATCTGGTCCACCTGTGCGGTCTGGAGTCGTATCTATCGCAGAGAAAAGCTGATTGGGAATGGCATTTCTTTCCCCAAGGGGTGTTATACCGAGGACATGATCTTTCTGTTTCAGTGTAATGAAATACTGGAATACAAGATAATTCCCAAGTGGATATACAATAACTGGATCTCGCAGGAATCGACATCCAGATCCGAGGGATTTAAAAAGCTTGAGACTGGTCAATTGCCGTATGATGAGCTGAAGAAGGCAATTCGTTCAAGAAATCCGAAAAATGACTGCTATGCACTTGGCTATATATATAATGAACTTGCCTTGTTGACCTGTATTCTGGTCAGAAACAGTGCCAGGGAGGTCTGCGGAGAATCGATGAGACAGGCAAGAGAAGTGGTCAGTATTCTTGACGCAGAGAAAAGCGGCAGTCACAGATGTTTTATGAAAGAATATCTCACAAATGCCGAATTGGACACCAGAATGAAGCTTGTAATCAGGGGGCTGTTCGAGGCATTTTCTTTTCATTTAGAAAAGACATATTGTATGTTGCTAAGATCGGTTCTGCGAAGAAGCGGATGAAGACAGCAAGAGCAGGGATAAGAATATGAGTAAAATGGTATCGGTTATTATACCAACCTATAACAGATGCGAGGATCTGAATAAATTGCTGCATTCTATTATGGAGAGCTGCTATCCGGATGTGGAAGTGATTGTAGTAGACAATGCATCAACGGATGCTACCAAAAGCGTAGTATCCTCTTACTGCAGCAAGGCTATTCCTCTTCATTATGTATACAGCGATGTCAATCTGAATGCGGGCGGAGGAAGAGCGGAGGGTGTTCGTCATGCAGAAGGAGACTATTATCTGTTTATCGATGACGATAATGAGATTGCTCCGGATATGATAGCTGAGCTGGTGAAGTTTCTGGAGCAGCATCCTGAGACGGGACTGGCAGCTCCGCTTTCTCTTGGCGGGAAAGACGGAAGAAATGTCGGGGCGTTAGGATGCGGAATCAATCTTCGGACATCAAGAGCAGAATTCCGATATTCCGGAATCCCTGTAGATGATGTTGATCTGAATGGAATTTATCCGACGATTGCTGCTACGAATTCTTTTATGATGACGCGGGAAGCGTATGAGAAATCCGGGGGATGGGATCCCTATTTCGAAATCATGTACGAGGAAACGGACCTTGGTCTCAGAGTACAGCAGGCAGGGTATGAGCAGTACTATGTCCCCACGGCCAGAACACTGCATCTGGGAGCTGTGGGAGAGTATGAGAATACCACACTTCGAGGGCTGGGAATTGGCTCTCCGCGGAGAGCATTTACCTTTGCGAGAAATCGAAGCATTATGATGAGGCGATATGCGGATGCCGGCAGTAAAGTGATCTACTTCGCTTTCTATCTTCATGTGTTTACGTGTTATTATGTATTGTCTGCACTGCGTTTCGGGCGAAAGGATATCGCATGGGGATACTTCAAGGGAGCATGGAACGGATGCTTCTGCAGCAAATATCAGACGGGAGGTAGAGGTGGCTGTCTCTGAACGAAAACTGGATATTATAGTTCCGTGCTATAACGAAGCAGAATGCGTGCCGGTTCTGTTTGATCATGTCAGAAGAGTTCTGGATGATGTTGAGAACCTGCACTGGTCCATTCTTTATATCAACGATGGAAGCAGGGATCGGACGCTTCAGGAAATTGAGACGCTGGAACGGACGTATGGTAAAGAGAAGATTAAGTATGTATCCTTTTCCAGAAATTTCGGAAAGGAGGCTGCAATTTACGCCGGACTGTCCTATACGAATGCGGATTATATTGCGTTAATGGACGCAGATTTGCAGCATCCGCCGGAGCTTCTTCCGAAAATGATTTCTGTTCTGGATGAAGGCTATGATTGCTGCGGGGCAAGAAGAGTAGACAGAAAGGGCGAGCCGATTGTGCGGAGCGCCTTGTCTCGTTTGTTCTATGATACGATCAACCGTCTGACCACGATGCATCTGGTGCAGGGCGGATCCGATTTTCGAATGATAAAACGACCTGTGGCGGAGGCAATGCTGGCACTGGGAGAGAGGGAACGCTTTACAAAAGGAATTCTGTCCTGGGTTGGCTTCAGCACAAAATGGATTGAATATGAGAACGTTCCGCGAGCAGCCGGAACTACCAAGTGGTCCATGCGTGGATTGATGCATTATGCCGTGAACGGCTTTTTTGCCTTTGCGACTACACCTCTTCGCGCAGCTGTATGGCTGGGGGTGCTGATCGATTCCGTTACGCTGATTGGAGCAATCTGGTTTATGATTTCAATATTGCGGTCGGATGGACCAAGAACCGGATTTGGAACACTGGTCATTCTGATTGCCTTTTTTGGAGGTACTATTATTATGATTCTGGGTGTGATCGGAGAGTATCTGGCCAGAATCTATCTGGAAGTGAAGAAAAGACCGCTTTATATTGTTCGCACCACCAATATTGAAAACGAAGACAGTGGACTGGCTATCAGATAGCCGGAAATATGAATGGGATTTATGTTTGATAATGAATGGAACCTTTGAAGAACAGATGAATGTATTGCTGAAATTCCGCAGAATACCTGTAAGGTGGAATGGGTGGGTTTTTCTGGCCTCAATTCTTTCCGGATTTGTGGCGCATGCCTATTGCATGCTGAATCTGGTCGGAACAGAAGATACAATTGGAGAGTATTCTGAAGCGTCAGTCAATCTTCTGAGTACGTTTGCAGGGGCAAGCACCGGAAGATGGCTGAGCGGAGCGGCAAATTGGATTCAGACCTGGTATCGTACGCCGTGGGTTGCAGGAATGCTCATCATTCTTGTAATTGCATTACTGGGACAGATTGTAATTGATTTCTTCAACATTCAGTCCACAGCGGGAATGTATCTGGTGGCAATACTGCTGGAGGTCAGTTCACCTACGCAGGCGTATATGACGCTGTATGAGGTGGGGTATCCGATTTCGGTGCTTCTTGCATGTGTTGCAGCTTTACTGTTAAAAAGGGCGGGGAAGTGCAGCAAAGGATGGACATTATTCGGAGCATGGATCAGTCTGAGTCTGGCATTGGTCATCTTACCGGTTAATCTGTCCTGTGTGCTGACACTGCTCCTGCTTGACCTGGTTCTTCAGACACTGCAGGGAAATACAGATGATTATTATTCGAAATTCAAACGCAGGTGGCGCTGGATCGGAACCTGCGTTCTTGTTGTATTTGCGGCAGGTGTTTTCCTGTTAGTAAGCTCCAGACTCTTAATGAGTGTACATCAAGTGGAACAAACCGGTTATCAGGGAGCAGAAGCTGCCATGAATGGGACGTTCGTCTTCTCCCTCTTCGACAATTATCTGCATGCCTTTGTTAAGCTTGGAATTATGGGGCTGTGGAAGATCCAGATCATCCCCTTCTTTCGGGGAAGTTATTATCTGGTTTATTTCCTGTCGCTGGTCTGTATGATTGTGCTCTGGCAGAAGAATTTCAGAACGAGTTCATCTAAAAGATATCGAGGCATTGCCGCGGCTGAGCTATTGCTCTGGGCGGCATTACTTCCGGTGGCAGTCTGTACGATGTCTGTCCTGAGCTACGGCTTTATGTATCGTGGTCAGCATCGGATGTCTTTGATGTTGCTGATTATCGGCAGCGTTCCGCTGATGGAGAGGGCATTATCCTGCAGAAAGGTTTCAACACCCTCAGGTAAGGATAAGCGAGTCTCTGTATTTTTGTATTGGGGAGAGTTTCTTGCTCTGACGACCATGATATACGGGACCTTCCTTTTTGATAATGTGGGATATGTCAACCAGCATCATGTCATGGAGCAGGATCGTTCGCTGTGTACCCGGATTCTGTCAGCACTGGATCAGACGGAAGGCTTTACCTATGATCAGCCGGTTTATTTTCTCAATCTTCGCAGCTGGGATGAGAAAGAAAGTGTGTCGGCACTTCGTTATGATTCGGAGCTGTATTCCGTAATATGGCCGGTGGCTACTACAGATCTGTATGCATACGGAGATCATTCCTTCCGGATCCATATGAGCAGCTATGAAGGAGTGGAGCTTATTGAGCCTGATCCTGAAATGGAGAAGAATATCGAAGAGTCTGATTTGTCGCGTGAATATGCAGACCTGCAAAGTGGAGATTTTCGCATTGTCCGTGTAGAGGACACTTGGGTTGTAATCGTGAAAACGGTTGGGCCGGAAAATGTTCTTTGGGGGTAGTTGCTTTTGAATATCAGGAAGAGAATGACTCAACTTCAGATAAAAAAGCTGTATTACGGTGGCTTATTCGTTGTGTTGTTATTCGTATGCCTCTATGGAATCTATGTGGGACTTCGGGAAAAGGATAAGATGCCGGTAATTTCTTCGGAGGGGAATGCGGTTGTACTTGGAGAAAATGCCGGCAAGGTCGAATCCGATGGCTTTCCGATAGTATATCTTTTACCAGGGACCTATGAACTGAGTATTTGTGCGAAGACGGAGAAGGAAGGGGCATATTACGAAGTAATTGATAAGTATACAAATGTTAGTTATGCATTTAAGAGCTATGATCCGGGAGAAGAATATCATGTTGTGAGATTTACAACAGACAGACCGTTAAAACTTATGGCGGTCAGAAGTGTTGCCGGAAAGGGTAAACTTACAATTTACGGGTATACCTTAACTTCACTGGATGCCACTACCTGTTCAGATGCAAAAAGAACAGCACAGATCAGCGGCGCGTTTGTATTGATTCTTCTGATGGGTGCATATCTGGCTTACTACAAGAAGAAACCAAATTTCCTGTTTGTTACTGTGATGGCAGCAACCGCATGCTTGCCGTATCTGGCATCGAATATTCCGCAGATGCATGATATCCAATTCCATTTGCAGCGAATTGAGGGAATTGCAGAAGCAATCCGCGAGGGGCAGATTCCACAGAGAATTAATACGATGTTTGCCGGAAACGGGAATATTACGCCAATGATGTATCCTCAGATATGGCTGATTCCGGGTGGACTTCTGGTCTTCAGTGGAACAACGGTATACTATGCTTTTCGGGCTTGCTGCGTTTTATTAACATTTATGACCGCCTATGCTGGGTATCTGGGAGGAAAAGAATTGTTTGGGGCCCAGGGAGGATTGTTATTTACTTTTCTCTGGGTATTTAATCCGTTTAGAATGAATGAGACTCTGCTACGTGGGGCATTAGGAGAAGCATTTGCGTTGGCATTTCTTCCATTGGTCGCTGCAGGAATCTGGAATCTCGTCTACCGGGATGCGCAAAGAGGAATTTACCTTACGGTATGCGGGGCAACAGGAATTATCTCCAGTCATGTGCTGACCACAATGCTTGCCGCAGGGTTTTGCCTGCTGTTAATTGTTGTGCGTCTCCTGACTCATCCGATTTCGTTTCTCAAAGATCGGAAACGGTTGAGTGCTATCCTGTTAACGGTTATTTGGGTGTTACTACTGAATATTTGGTTTTTTGTCCCGTTTCTTCATTTTCAGAATGCGGGACTTGAGATTTCTTCTGAATTTACAAAAGTAGAAAGTACCGGCATTTATATCTGGCAGGCATTTATGGATCCGAGGCCATACGGAAATGTGATAAGCAGTGATTCTGCTGTGAAAGAAATGTCATATTCCATTGGCAATGCTCTTTTGCTTGGCAGTCTTGCGATGTTTGTGTCTTTTTTTACGGCAGAGAAACTTACAGAACATGACAGAAAAATAAGTGTTTTGTTATTATCCCTGGAAGCTGCAACGTTGTTTTTAAGTACATCCTGTTTTCCGTGGAGTTATGTATTTGATCATTTTGATATTGTCAAAAGTACGATGGGAAACATTCAGTTTCCATGGAGATTTCTGGCTTATTCTGCATTGTTTGGCTGCTTTATCTGTGTGATGGAAGTTCGGATTGTTCCGGCAAAGTGCCGGCAATTGTTTCTGATGCTGCTAATCTCTCTTACTCTTGTGTCATCATCCAGGGCTGCTTCTGAATATTTTGATACTCCTGACTATGTGGACAGTAAGTGGGATTCGATCAATTGGGCCAATCTGGATTATAATCTGAAAGAATTTACGGAGGATGTTCGGCAATATAATGCAATGCAGAGAACGTTGGAAAGCGCTGACGGACCGCATGTTGGTGATGAATTGATCCTGCAAGATTATTATGCAGAAGGAAGAAATTATTGTCTTACCTTTGATTCTGTGAAGAATCAGACGGTTTTGGAAAAAATCAGTCAAGGGGATGGCAGCCTTGCTGCTCGGGGAATCGATATTCCGGTGAGTTATTATGGGTTATATCATGCATATCTTGAAGACGGAACAGAAATAAAAACATCCCTGTCGGATTATTACCAATATACAAGGATAGCTATTCCAAATGACATTAGTGAGGGAAAAGTAAGGCTGATTTATGAGGATCCGCTTAGTTTTCGCGTGAGTTACTGGATCAGTTTGATCAGTGCAGTTTTATTTCTTGCAGTTCTCGGAATTTTCATCAAGAGACAGTATGGGCATTAAGTATGAAATAATTTGATTGCAATACAAGAGTGTAGACAATTGCCCAGAACAGGAGAATGTAGAAGAAAAGATCGATCGTATGGTGATTTTCTGATATAAATATGTGGTTAGATGCGGATATGAATCTAGTGAGAAATGATAAAAGTGATAGACATATGAAGTTTGTAATTGTCTCTCCAAGACAACGTGGGGGCGGGGCAGTAGTTCTGCATACATTATGTTACTTGTTAAACCAATTAGGACAGGAAGCTTCCATATATTATTTAGAGCAGAATCCGGTAAGACGGAAAAAGAGATGTCCTATGTTTCTTTGGCAAGTTTTGTTTACTTGTTATGATATTTTGATGTCCAAGCGTGTTCAAAGAGATGGAGAGGAGAAACATCTTCATGATCCTAAATTTATCGGATATGTAAATGAGAGTATACGTGGATGTCATGCATATCGACTTCCGTTTGTCGGAAAGAAAACGATTGTCATTTATCCAGAGGTGGTTTATGGGAATCCACTACATGCCCACCGTGTCATACGTTATCTTTTATATTTTAATCAATATGATGATGATGCATTTGGGAAAAATGATGTGTTTTATGCATATAGAAATATTTTTAATGATTTACATTTTAACCCTCAGGGCAGACGCCTGTCATTATCTCATTATGATTTGAATCTATATAAAAGAACAAATTATGGAGAAAGAAAAGGAACATGTTATATTCTTCGTAAAGGGAAAAATCGAAATGATTTGCCTGATTATTTCGATGGAATTGTGATTGATGATTTACCTGAGGTAGAGAAGGTAGAAATCTTTAATCGTTGTGAACGCTGTGTGTCATATGACACGCAGACATCATATACATCGATTGCTGCAATCTGTGGATGCCTGTCTATAATAGTGCCAGAAAAAGGTAAGACGTGGAAGGACTATTTAAGAGAAGAAGACAAGATACCAGGAGTTGCATATGGTTTTAGTGAACAAGAGTTGGAATGGGCCAGAGCAACTAATGGTGATGTAATAAAGCGGTATGAACGTTTCAATCTGGAGGCAGAAGAAACTGTCCGAAAATTCATAAAGGAATGTGAACAAATATTTGCATTAAGTTGATTTTTCTATTAATTAAAGAGGGATATAGTTTAAAGTGCAGAATTCAAGTTCAATAAATGTAATTAAAAATTTTTTCTGGCGAATCGGAGAAAGCAGTGGAGCACAGATGGTGTCGTTTCTGGTATCCATTGTGCTTGCAAGACTCCTGCTCCCGGAAGATTATGGCGTCATTGCGCTGGTGACTGTTTTCACGTCTATTTTACAGGTTTTTGTGGACAGCGGACTTGGAACGGCGTTGGTACAGAAGAAGAACGCAGATGAAGTCGATTTTTCGTCTGTATTTTATTTTAATGTGTTGGTTTGTCTGACGCTGTATGCGGGAATGTTTGTGGCTGCCCCTGCGATTGCGAAATTTTATGACAATCCGATTTATATCCCGCTGGTTCGAGTTCTGAGTCTTACCCTTGTGATTTCCGGGTTGAAGAACATACAGCAGGCATATGTTTCCCGCCACATGATTTTCAAAAGGTTCTTTTTCTCCACACTGGGTGGGACGATTGCATCGGCAATTCTCGGAATCGTGATGGCTTATGCCGGATTCGGAGTGTGGGCGCTTGCGGCTCAGTATGTGAGTAATACAGCGATTGATACGTTAATCCTTTGGATTACAGTTCCGTGGCGGCCGAAGAAAAGGTTTTCATGGACCAAGCTGAAGGCTCTTCTTTCTTATGGTTGGAAATTGCTGGTGTCTGCCCTGTTGGATACGGGCTATACAAGTCTGTGGAACCTTCTGATCGGGAAGGTATATTCCTCTGCGGATCTTTCTTTTTATGATCAGGGATCGAAGTATCCGAAGGCAATCATTGGTACAATCAGTAATTCCATTGACAGTGTTCTGCTCCCAACGATGTCAATTGTTCAGGACGACAGGGCTCAGATTAAGAGCATGACCAGACGGTCAATTGTTACAAGCGTATATGTGATGGCTCCGTTGATGATGGGGTTGGCCGGCTGTGCAGAGCCGTTGGTGAGTCTTATTCTGACAGATAAGTGGCTTCCCTGTGTACCATATATGCGCATCTTCTGTATTACGTATATGTTCTGGCCGGTACATTCCGCAAATCTCAATGCAATTAAGGCAATGGGAAGAAGTGACCTGTTTCTTCGGCTGGAGATTTTGAAGAAAATAATCGGAATTGGCTTATTGCTCTGTACCATGCGGATCAGCGTGATGGCGATGGCATGCAGCTTGCTGATTTCCAGTGTTACCAGTCAGATTATCAATTCCTATCCGAACTGGAAGCTCTTGAATTACCGATATCTGGAACAGCTTCGTGATATTCTGCCTTCCATTTTACTGGCAGTTATCATGGCAGCTGCAGTAGGGGCAGTTCCGCTTCTTGGATATGGCAATGTACTTACTCTGTGCATTCAGATTCCGCTTGGAGCGGTGATCTATGTCGCGGGTTCCGCGATCTTCCGTCTGGAATCCTTCCGGTATCTGCTGAATATGATTGAGGACAGAAGAAGATGAGAAGTGGTCTGGTGGCAATTGTATTGTGTACCTTTAATGGAAGCAAATACATAGAAGCATTGATGGATTCCATCATTGTTCAGACCTATGAGAACTGGGAACTGTGGATTTCGGACGATGGTTCCAAGGATAATACGATTTCTGTTGTAAGGCAGTATGCGGAGTTTTATCCGGAGAAGATACATATTCTGCCGGAGCATGCTCCGCTCGGGGCCTGCACGAATTTCCTGAAGACATTGACGGGAGCACAGCTGAATGAAGCTGAATACTATATGTTTGCAGATCAGGATGATGTGTGGTTTCCGGATAAAATCGAGAAACTGGTCGCAGCTATGCGGATGGAGGAACAGTCAGAGAGAGAGAAGACGCCGCTTCTGATTCACAGTGACTGCAGGGTGACTGATCAGAATCTGCAGACCATTGCGTCGTCTTTTACGGAATATATGGGATATAATCAGTCGATGAAAAGCCTTCCTCATTTACTGGTCCAGAATAATGTAGTTGGGGCATCTGTCCTGTTTAACAGGGCGCTGCGCAATCGAATTCATTCTGTGCCTCAATCGGCTGTCATGCACGATCATTGGATTGCATTGGTGGCTGCTGCTTTTGGACGAATCGGTTATCTGCCGGAAGCTACATATGATTATCGGCAGCATGCTGAGAATGTAATTGGTGCAAGAGAAGGCGGTGCCTGGAGAGAGCTGAAGAACAAGCTGAATTCTTTCCATAAGTCTGGGGATAATCTGGCAGGGAGCAGTGGCGGAAAAGGTGGGGGATATGATGCCCTGTTCCGGCAGTGTGAAGAGTTCCTGCGTTTGTATGGAAATGATATGAGTGCCGGTGATAAGAGAACAGTAGAGCAGTTTCTTCTGATTCCCGGGAGCTGCAGACTTCGGAAGATGGGAATCGTGCTGAAGAACGGGTTCGTGTATGATAAGATTTATCGTACGTTGGGAGAGCTGTTTTTTATCTGATGTATTTGGGTGCAGAATGTAATTCTGCAGAATTGAGGAACTAACGGTTTGAAGAAGGTGCTTGTGATTATTGCTGCATACAATGAAGAGGCGAATATTGTAAAGACGGTTCGCAGCCTGGAGGCAGCAAATATAGCTTGTGATTATCTGATTGTGAATGACGGATCTTCGGACAGAACGGAAGAGGTCTGCAGAGAGAACGGCTTTTCGTATGTCAGTCTTCCGGTTAATCTTGGCATAGGCGGAGCGGTTCAGACGGGCTATCGCTATGCGTTGGAGAACGATTATGACATTGCGGTGCAGATCGATGGAGATGGGCAGCATGACCCTGCTTATCTGCAGACGGTGCTGCAGCCGATTCTGGAGGATAAGGCCGATTATGTGATTGGTTCCCGCTTTGTCAGTGAGAAGGCAGAAGGGTTTCAGTCGTCCGCAGGAAGACGTGTCGGGATTCGGTTGCTGAGCCGGCTGATCCGGCTGTGCTGCGGGGTTCGGATCTGTGATGTTACCAGTGGTTTTCGTGCGGTTTCCAGAAGATCGATTCAGGAGTTTGCGGAGCATTATCCTGCGGACTATCCGGAGCCGGAGGCGATCATTGATGCATCTCTGAGAGGGGAGCGGATCGCAGAGGTCCCGGTTCTGATGCGTGAGAGGGAGCACGGAGTGAGCTCCATTAATCTGAAGCGATCGGTTTACTATATGATCAAGGTGTCGCTCGATATCATTGTTTGCAGAATCAGCTACGGTGTTCGCAGAGCCCGTTAAGAGATTGTATTTGAGAGAGGAGATAGAAGTCAGATGTTGCCGATTCGGTTGAAAGTATCATTGTTGGCTGCCGTTCTTGTTTTCTTCATAATTGTTCTGTCCATGCTGAAGAGAAGGAGACTTACGCTGAAATATACCCTGCTGTGGCTGCTTACCGGAGTGGTCATGCTTATCTTTGTGGTTTTTCCGGAGCTCCTGCAGTCGCTGGCGGGCTTTATCGGTGCGCAGACACTGATGAATACGCTGTATCTTCTGATTATAGGATTCATCCTTGTGCTCCTGATGATGTTAACGTCGATTGTCTCCAAGCAGACGGAACGAATCGCCTTTCTGGCACAGGCAAATGCTATTCTTGAGAAAAGAGTCCGGGAACTGGAAGAGAGCAAAGGACGGGAGACAACGGATGCCGAGTAGATCAGGATCAATCCGTGTATTAAGGAAAGGTACCTATGCGAGTTTCGATTATCATACCTGTAAAAGAAATCAATGATTACATTCGTACGGCGATGCCGCACTATGCAAGGCTTGAGGAAAAGGACTTTGAGATATTGATCTTCCCGGATGAACCAACGGAGGAAACCTTCCCGGAGATGAACGGAAAGGTTCGGATCATTCCGTCCGGAAAGACAGGCCCTGCAGAGAAGAGAGACATGGCGCTGCAATATGCAAAGGGAGAGATCATTGCCTTTATTGATGATGACGCCTATCCGGCGCCGCAGTGGCTCTCAAGGGCTTTGCCGTATTTCCAGGATCCATCCGTGGGAGCGGTCGGAGGACCTGCGGTCACGGCACCGGAGGACGATGACTGGCAGAAGGCATCCGGCAAGGTTTATGAATCGAAGCTGTGCAGTGCGGGATACACCTATCGATATCTTCCGGAGGCGAAGCGTGAGGTGGATGACTTGCCCAGTGTGAATCTGATCGTCCGTGCGGAGCTTTTCCGCAAGGTGGGAGGCTATGATTCCAATTACTATCCGGGAGAGGATACGAAGCTGTGCCTGGATATTGTGAATTCAGGACACAGGATTATTTATGATCCTGAAATTCTGGTCTACCATCACAGAAGACGGATGTTCCGTGCACACCTGAAGCAGGCAACAAATTATGCGAAGCACCGGGGATATTTTGCAAAGGTTCTTCCGCAGACCTCACGGAAATTTGCCTACTTCGTACCGACGCTGTTTGTGATCGGACTGATTGCCGGACCGATTCTGGCGGCATTCTTTCCGTTTATATGGTATATTTATGCAGGCGTATTATTGCTGTATTTTGTTCTTCTTGCCTGCAGCATTCATCATGCGGAGAATTTCCGCGTGTGGATTCTGGCTCTGGCAGGAATTTTTCTGACTCATGTGGGGTACGGGATCCGCTTTGTTCAGGGACTGTGCTCCAGCCAGTTGTTGCGTTAACGGTACATTATTAAGAATATCAAGAATCGAAAAGAGGGAAATTCATATCATGAGAGTATCCATTGCATATCCGCCGTTGGAAAGCACGAAGGGAGTCGCCCTTCTGGGACAGAATCGTCAGTTCCAGTGGTTCAATTCGCCGACATACATCTATCCGATGGTGCCGGCTTATGCGGCCTCCTATCTGAAATCCAAAGGCTTTGATGTGAGCTGGGATGACGGAATCGCGGAGGGAAAATCCTACGCAGAATTTCTGGAATATGTGAAGGCGAGCGACATTGATGTCATGATGATGGAAACGAAGGCACCGGTTGTGAAGCTTCACTGGGAGATTGTCCGGGAGTTTAAGAAAGTGCGGCCGGAAATGATCATTGTCATGGTCGGCGATCATGTGACTGCTTATCCGGAAGAAACCATGAGGGAGTGCCCTGTGGATTATATTCTGACAGGGGGCAACTATGACTTTCTTCTGGAGAATCTCTGTGAAAGCCTGCGGAAGCACGAGGGAGAGGCAGATCCTTCGGAGCTGGAGCCCGGAATCTATTATCGGAAGGACGGCAATATCTGCAATACCGGAAAGTTCACGCTTGCCCATGATCTGAATGAGCTTCCGATGATTGACCGTGATCTTACGAAGTGGAGACTGTACAGCGAGAAGAACGGCAATTACGGAAGACTTCCCGGAACCTATACCATGGCGGCAAGAGACTGCTGGTACCACAAGTGTACCTTCTGCAGCTGGACCACGCTGTACAATGAATATCATATGCGGAAGCCGGAAGCACTTCTGGATGAAATCGGGATTCTGATTGAGAAGTACGGCGTTCGTGAAATCATGGATGATTCCGGAGCATTTCCGGTCGGAGAGTGGCTTCATACCTTCTGCCAGGGAATGATTGACCGCGGCTATAACAAGAAGGTGGTTATGGACTGCAACATGCGGTTCTCAAAGCTTACCTTTGAAGAGTATAAGCTGATGAAGAAGGCGGGCTTCCGCTTTGTTCTGTTCGGCCTTGAGAGTGCGAACCAGGGGACATTGGATCGGATCAACAAGGGCGAGAAGATTGAGACGATGATCGAGAGCTGCAAGATGGCGCAGAAGGCAGGATTGTCGGTTCATGTGACCATTATGTTCGGTTATCCCTGGGAAGGGGAGAAGGAAATCGAGAACACGGTGGCGCTTGGCAGAGAGCTCCTGAAAAAGGGATATGCGAAGACTCTTCAGGCGACTGTCTGCATTCCGTATCCGGGAACGCCGCTGTATAAGGAATGCCAGGAGAACGGCTGGCTTCAGACAGAGGACTATTCGGAATATGATATGCGCCGTCCCATCATGAAGACTCCGGTTGGAGATGATCGCCTGATGGAGGCGGTTCAGTCTGTGTATAAGGTTGCCTTCAGTCCGGAGTTTATTGCAAGACGAATTGTCGGTATCCGCAGCTGGGAAGATGTGAAATTTATCGGTCGGGCAGCTGGGAAGGTGTTCGGACACCTGCTTGATTTTAAGAATTCATGAACAGAATTTCAGCTTCTGACAAGCAAATATGGAAGAAATACGGCATTCTGCTGTGCCTGATGCTGGGAGCCTTGCTGGTCTGGTGGATGACCTCTTTAAGGCATTGTTCTGCCAGAAACGAATGGATTGCAGAGAGTGGGAGCAAGGCTTCGTTTATCGCGGAGGATTCTGTCATTACGGGAATCGGGCTTTGCTTCGATGACTGCAGCCGGAACGTTGTGGATCAATACGATGACTATCTGCTTACCGGAACGGCAAGGATTACCGATCAGAATGGAACTGCTGTCTGGGAGAAGAAATTTGACCATGCTCCAATCCATGTGATTACCATTGCTCCGATGGAGGATTTGGTGCAGTCGCCGATTCCGCTGGAGCAGGGGATGGAATACAATCTTCAGATTCAGGATGATGCCGGAGCGGACATACCCGGAATCACGTGGTCTTTTTATGGAAGCGAGCGGAACTTTTTCGGGAACTTCCTGATTCTGACGATTTTTCTCCTGGTGGGAGCATCCATTCTGTACGGGCAGTATTATGGTATGCTTCGGCTTCCGTTTGGCCTTCTGTGGATCGGAGGCCTTTTTGTGTTTGCCTGTGTCAGCATGGCGGCAATGGTTCCCATTTGCGTTCCTGACGAGGGGCTGCATTTTTACAGCGCCTATGCATTATCCAGCAGCCTGATGGAGAAGATCCCGGGATTAAGAAGCTGTGCGCAAGAGGTTCAGACGGGAATTCTGAGATTTGAAGGAATGGGCGACAGACAGTACTTCTACCATTTCTGGTCGGATTGGAGCTATGGGAATGAAATCCGACAGCAGGCATCCGATTTCTTTCTGATCGGCAACATGCCGCATTTCAGCTATATCGTTTCTGCTGTGGGGATTACGCTGGCACGAATGATAAGAGCTCCTTATCAAATTGTTCTGGTTGCAGGAAGACTGGCAAATGTCATTCTGTATGCAGTTGTTTCGTTCATTGCCATTCGCATCAGTCCCAGGTTAAAGAAAATGGTGATGGCAGTCACATTTCTGCCGTCGACGCTCTGGCTGATGAATTCCCTGTCTTATGATGTCTGGAATCTGGCATTTATTCTGCTTGCAGTGAGCTTCTGCGATTCCCTGATTCAGAAAAAAGAAATCCGGATCCGTGAGCTGATGGCAGCGGTTCTTCTGATGCTGGTTTTTATTCCCATCAAGTTTGTATATTTTGTATTCCTTCTGTTCCTGCTCATGATTTCTCCGGGGCAGATTCCGAAGGAGAAGCGCAGGAGAATCCGGATTTTTGGAAGCGTTTCACTGCTCGCAGCTGTATTCATAGCTTTCGCGGCACGAGGGAGAGAGATTATACTGTTTCTGGGGGAATATGGGTTTGACGGACGAACGGATTTGTCCATCGGATCTTCGTATTCGCTTGGCTGGGCCATCACTCATCCGGTGAGAATGCTTCTGCTCTACCTGCGAACCGTGTATGCATTCGGCGGGAAATTGTTTACGGATACTTTTCTGGGAGATTTCTTTGCAGATGGAATTCCGCTTGTCCTGCAGCTTGTAATCATTCTTCTGTGCCTTCGACTGCTTGCAGGCGCGGCGATTCACACAGTTGGCAGGCGGGTCAGAGTGACGGCATGGGTTATTTTTCTTGGGGAAATTCTCATTATCATGACCTCCTTTGTGTTCCTGTATTCGACAAGAACAGAAGGAATCGGAAATATTGATGGCCTGCAGGGGCGGTATTTTCTGCCGCTGCTTGTCTGTCTGCCTTACATGCTTCCGGGCAGGCAGAGTGAGAAAAGTCAGGACAGAAAGCTTCCGTATTTGTTTGTTTTATCTTCCATGATAAGTCTCATGACCCGGTTTTCCTGGAACATTCATTGAAACAAGGAGGATCTTTTTCATTGGCTGAAAGAAAAGAGAACAATATCAGACAGAGAGTATTGCTGCTGTTGTACGCCGGATTTTTTCTGCTTCTGTTCTACAGCTGCTACTATGCGGACTTTTATGAGACAGGGCTGGAGGGAGTGCGGTTCTGGGATATTCTGTTCGAGGGGAAGATCCATCATTTCTATTCGCAGGTCTTTCTCATCGGAAACATGCAGTATGTGCCGCTTTATGACTTCCCGATGTACATCATCTTCGCTCTGTGGAATTTCCCATTATGGGTGGTAGAGAAGTGCACCGGAATTGATATCTATCATTCTGTCCTGTGTCTGATGTGGATGAAGTCCATGCTGCTGTTCTGGCTGCTGTTGTTCCAGAAGGCCTTTGGCGGTGTGATCGAGCTGGTAGTGGATGGCAGTCGGAATCGTCTGTCGGAGATGAGAAACCGCGGAGAAATGCTGTTTCTCACGTCGACCTTTACTGTGACAGGAATTGCGGTGCTGGGACAGTACGATATCATTACCATGACGTTCATGATGCTGGGACTGAAGGCCTATCTGCAGGGAGATAAGAAGTGGTTTACCATCTGGTTTGCGCTGGCAGCTCCCTTGAAGTATTTCTCTCTGTTGATTTATGCGCCGCTTGTTCTTATGGATGAAAAGCGGATCCGCAGGATTCTCGTACAGGCATTCAGTGTCATCCTTCCGATGGTATTCTTCTGGATTGCGGTTCCCTATGGGAGGGCAGAGCTGGTGCCCGGATGTACGTTTTCCGGGAGCAGCGAGGGAACGAATGTGGCGAAGCCAATCTATGATGCACTGTTTGTACATGGATCTGTGGCCTTTGGGACTCTGTTCATCTACATTTTTGCAGAGATGGCTTTTCTGATTTTCTGCTATGCATATCAGAGAAGGAAAGAGGATGATCGTACCCGCATAACCATCTATCTGTGTCTGATGGCATATGTAATTCAGTTTACGGCAGCTTATTCGCATCCCTACTGGTTGATTTTGATGTCGCCCTTTATGATCCTGGTTATTCTCGCGGATCCGGAGAAGTCTTATCTGAACCTGATGGCAGAAACGCTGATGACGGCGGCCATGGTGGGGGCACAGATCATGTATTTCGAATGGTGCTTCTGCAGCAATATTGTGGAGCTGTCCTTCTGGAAATATCTGCTTCCGAAGGGAATCGGGGAATCCGGTGAGTGGCGCAGCCTCTCTGCATTTCTGTCACTGAGGATTTCGGATCCGAGACTGCAGGAGTATGTGACCGGCGCATGTTTGTCGATTTATGCGGCTGGCCTTCTGTTCTTCGTATTGTGGAACTGTCCCTTCCTTTCTCATAAATGGAGTTTGGTGACAAGACAGGAGAGGGACTACAAGTGGCTTTATCCTGTTCGGGCGGTAATATCCTTGGGACTTGGAAGCATTCCGCTTGTTCTGTATGTGGCGAGAGCGTTTGGGATCTGGTAAGAGGCTGGGATATGATGGCAGATAAGAGTGACAGCAGAATCCGGAAGTTCTGCTATGCCGCAATTGGAATATTGTGCTTTCTGATCCTGCTCTGCTTGACGTACATCAGTCTGCGGCAAGATGACAGCATGCCGTCGATATCCATGTCAGAGGAGCTACTGATTGGTGAAGATGCTATTCCTGAGAGTGCATATGGCTTTGATTATACGTATCTGCAGCCGGGAACTTACATGCTTACCGTGGATGCGAAAACGGATGCAGCCGGAGCATATTACGAAGTTGTAGATCAGCAGACGAATGACGTTTATGCCGTTCAGGAATATACGCCGGGAGAAGAATATCATACGGTTTGCTTCACAACGGACAGAGTGACGAAGAGACTTCGGGTCAGAAGCACATCCGGAGAAAGTCCCCTGAAGGTATATGGCTACACCATGACACAGGAAGGAAGAGGATGCACGGACGCCAAATGGGCGGTACTTCTTGGAATGACTTGGGGACTTCTTCTTTCCTGGGGACTGTATCTGGCAAGACAGAAGAAGCGCCCTGCCTTTTTCATTGTGACGGGGATGGCCTTTTTCTGTGCCTTGCCGTTTATGGCTCCGAGCATTCAGGATGCGCACGATTTATATTTTCATCTCGCAAGAATTGAGGGAATTGCTGCAGCCATAAGGGATGGGCAGATCCCGCAGCGGATCAATACCATGTTTGCCGGAAACGGGAATATCACACCGATAATGTATCCGCAGCTTATGCTGATGCCCAGCGGATTCCTGCGCTATAGTGGAACAACGGTGTACTTCGCTTATAAGGCTGGCTGTATATTTCTGACTTTTCTGACCGCTTATCTGGCATGGCTTGGCGGAAGAAATCTGTTTGGCAATGACCGGGAGGGGGTTCTGTTTGCGTTCTTCTGGCTGTTCAATCCCTTCCGTCTGAATGAAATATACGTGCGCGCTGCCGTCGGAGAGGCCTTTGCCATGGCATTTCTTCCGCTTGCTGCAGCCGGGATATGGAATCTTTTATACCGGGATTATCGAAAGGGAATGATGCTGACGATCTTTGGGGCGACGGGGCTGTTGTCCAGTCATGTCATTCTGACCCTGCTGACGGTTTTTATGTGCGGCGTTCTGCTGATGATCCGGTTAATCTCGCACCCTCTGCAGCTTCTTCGTGACAGGAGGCGTCTTGCAGCCATCGGCGCAGCAGCGGTTGGAAGCCTTCTGTGCAATCTGTGGTTTCTGGTTCCGTTTCTCCGTTTTGCGGGCAATGATTTCCTGATTTCAGGGGAATACAGCAAAATGAAAGCCTCCGGTGTCTTTGTGTGGCAGATTTTCATGAATCCGGTTGCTGCCGGTGCGGCCCTGACCGGAATTCAGACAGCGGGAGAGATGTCCTATTCGATTGGAATCTATGTTCTCGCAGGGATATTTCTTCTTGCAGTTCTGTGCGTATTGCCGCAGAAGATATCCGGGAACAGGCTGACGAACAGCTTGCTGCTGTTGGGATTAACTGCCTTCTCCATATATCTGAGCACGAACTGGTTTCCCTGGGCTGCGATGATCGATCATGTGAAGCTGGTTCGGGAGACTCTTGGACAGGTTCAGTATTCCTGGCGCTTTTTGTGCTTTGCCGCTCTGTTCGGCTGTCTGGCTTGCACTGCGGTGATTTCCTATGCGGAAAGAAGGTGGAAACTGCCGATTCTCGCACTGCTTTCGGCACTTACTCTTCTGTCGGCTTCCGGAGCCGCTACGGAGTACTATCAGAACAACAGCTATGCAGACAATAAGTGGACATCTTCTTTATATGTAAATCTTGATTATAATCTGGTGAGCACAGACAATAATGATAACGTCGCCATGTGGGCGGCATTGTCCAACGGCTGTGTTCCGCAGACAGGCGCTGAGCTGTGCGTTACGGACTGGAAGGCTGATGGAGCGAATTATCAGGCATCCTTTGAAGAGGCTGCGGCATCTCCGGAAAAGCTTCCTTCCATGACAGGAGAATCGGATGCGTGTGATCAGAAGCTGGAGGGACGTGAAATCTGTCTGCCGGTGAACGATAACGGCCTGTATCACGCATATCTGGAGGATGGGACAGAGCTGGAGACAGCAATGGCAGAGCAGTATCAGTTTACAAAGGTGACCGTTCCGGAGGAGATACACCGTGGAATCGTGTATCTGCGTCTGGAAAACCCGCTGTCCTTCCGGATCAGTGACTGGATCAGCGGGATCTCTATCCTTCTGATGGTTGGGTATTATTTGAGTAGAATGTGTCTTATGAGGAAGAAAGATGCAGGAAATGCAGCAAAAGAAATCTCTTGAACCTGTGAGCTGCCCGCGGAGGGTGGTGCTGTGGATTGCAGGATCGGTAGTGGTTACCAGAGCCCTGTTCTATCTGATTTATTGCATTCAGTTTCATGACAGCTCCTTCAGCGGTTTTCTTGGAGCAATCAACATTTGGGACGCAAACTGGTATCGGCTGATTGTGGAAAGGGGATATGAGGCTTCTGCTACGGGGACAGCCTCCTGGGCCTTCTTCCCGCTCTATCCGCTGACAGTTCGTGCACTGGTGAGCATCACAGGACTTGGCATTGACGCTGCAGGCTTCCTGATCAGCAATGTATGCTGTGTCATCGGCTCTGCATATGGATGGAAGTACTGCGCAGCAAGCCGCAGGGATGAGAGAGAGGCAGATTTCTATACGCTTCTGATGATCTGGGGAGCATGCGGATTTTATGAGACTCTGATGTATACGGAAGCCATGTATCTGATGTGGCTGTCGATGTGCTTCTACTATCTGAACAGGAAAAGCTATTTGAAAATGGGAATCTGCGGAGCACTGTGCAGTGGCACGCGCAATACCGGCGTGTTCTTTGTGATCTGCATTTTATTTGCTGTGATCCGGGACTGGAGGGAAGAGCATCCTGAACAGAAATCGGCTGGACGCAGCATTGCAGTCTTCTTCCGGGATGAGCTTCAGAATGCGCGGTTAGTGCTCGGAACCATGCTGGTTCCGCTGGGAATGTTTCTGTATATGGGATATCTGGACCGGTTGCTGGGAGATCCGCTTGCCTTCGTTCATATTCAGAAGGCATTTATGCAGGATACAAAGCCTGGCTTTGTGGCTGTGTTCGCAAGAGCCTTTCGTCTGTATTCTTCTCAGGCGTGGTTCTGGCTTTATCTGCTCCTTTTGCTGATGATGCTGGGAATGCTGCTGTGGAATAAACGGAATGACGAGAAGTGGTGGGGAGTCATCAACTGGTTCGTCCCGCTGCAGCGCGGAATGGGGTGTATGCATCGTTACCTTCATATGTCCGTCGTTGCAGAGCTGACATTTTCTGATCTCTGCATGAAATTTCGCAGGCGGACCCGCGTGGTGATTTTGGTGTTATGCTTTCTGGCAGAGTGTGTGCTGATGCAGCAGTGGCTTGCCGGGAACGGCTGGCTTGTATAGTGCTGACAGCCGGTATGATTGGATGATCAAGAGGAATGGGATGCTATGTTAATTAATTTCTTGAACTGGTGCTGGATCGCACTGTCAACGGGAGTGACAGGAACGGCAATTGCATATCTTCTGGAGACGGTTCTCAAGGTTCCGCTTCGGAGTGCGAAAGCGAGGCTGGTCATCGGGATGGTGTTTGCCACCGTATATGCGGAGATCTTCAGTCTTTTCTACCGGGTGGGCGTACTGGCCACATTGGGGCTTCTGGGACTGACCCTGATGGGGGCGGTGATCATCCTGATCTGTAACCGGAGGAGAGCACGAGGATTCCGGCAGATTCTGGAGGAATACAGGGGAAAGCTTCGCGCCGTCCGTCCCTGGCAGTGGATGACGGCCGGTCTGATCGCGTTATTCTTTCTTGCCATTTCGGCATCCACCCCGTATCTTGGCGATACCTATATGTATCATATTCAGGCGGTTGAGTGGATTGAACGTTACGGGATTGTCAAGGGACTGGGAAATCTTCATTTCAGATTTGCCTACAACAGTGCCTTCGAATGTCTGGCAGCGTTGTACAGCTTCAGCAGCGTGCTCGGACAGAGCCTGCATGCAGCCAATGGCTTCTATGCGGCACTGCTTGTGATCTATTGTGCAGTTACATTTCAGTGGAGACCGGGGAAGAAATGCAGACTCCGGATTTCCGACCTTCTGAAAATCTCTGCGGTGATTTATATCTTCGGGCGCCTGATGTCCTATGGCTCCGCCGATACCGATCCTTTGGTGATGCATTGTATCACGTATATTTTTATTCGCTGGGTGGAACTGCTTGAAGAAAGGGAGAAGCGGCCGGAATATTATGGCTTTTTGTGCGTGCTTGGCATTTATGCCTGCACAGTCAAGCTTTCTGCCGGATTGATTGTTCTTCTGATTCTGTCACCGCTGTATCAGCTGATCCGGAAGGGGGAGCGGAAGAAGATTCTTGTGTTTGCCCTGATGTCTTTCCTTATTGTCCTTCCGTTTTTTGCCAGAAACGTAATCATTTCCGGATATCTGTTATATCCGTATGCGGGAATTGATTTGTTCCGGGTAGACTGGAAAATGCCGGTTTCTGTTGTACAGGTAGACCGGGACGGAATTGTTTCGCACGGCAGAGCAATTCAGAATCTTCAGAACTGGAGTGAGCTTTCCATGGCGGAGTGGCTTCCGATCTGGTTTGCGTCCCTGAACCTGAGGCAGCAGCTCCTGTTTGTTCTGGATCTGTTCGGCTGTCTTCTTTTCCTGGTACATCTGATCCGAAAGGTTGTGCAGAGGAAGAAACCGGATGGCTTTGATTTTCTCAGCTTCGTGAGCGTAGTCTGCTTCCTGTTCTGGATGCTGTCAGCGCCCTTGATGCGGTACGGAGAGTTTTATATCTGGGTGCTGGCGGTGATGACGATTGGCGGCTGTCTGCAGGGAAGGGAAATTCTGGCGGCTGCGGCGTCTATCGTTCTGATTTCCGAAATTATTTCGGCGTCTACGCTGACCTTACCGGACGTGGGACTGGTTGTTCCGGCAGATTACAAGAGCTTTTATGTGGAAGGGCATGAGACGGACCTGGAGTATGCGGATGGGAGAAAGGTGATCATCTATACACCGAACGAGGGCGGCATGTCGGATTATGATTATTTCCCGGAAACGCCGGAGGAAGGGCAGCTGAAGGATCTGATCTTCCGCGGAGACCGTCTGGAGGACGGATTCCGTTCTGCCAGAACCGAATAGAAGCGAGAGGGGAAGTGAATTGTTGAACAACAAATGGAAAAAGGGACAGAGAGCAGCGGCTTACCTTCTGTCTGTGGCACTTTTTATCTTTTATCTTATGATGCTGGTGCGGAGTATGAACCCCAGGACCACAGACGATTACCGGATGCGTTATCTGGAGGAAGGATATTTCTGGGAGGAGCATGAGCAGTGAGTCTTCTTGGAATGTGGCTTGGAAGTCTTGGCAGCAATGTTTATTCCATTCTGCTGTTTTCCATTCTTTCGGTCGTGATTTTCCATATGGTGCCGATTCGGGTAAGAAAGATGGTTCTCCTTGCGGAGAGCCTTCTTTTCTATGGTCTCTGTGATCTTCGATTTCTTGGGCTTGTCGCAGGAGAGACCTTGCTTTCCTGGTACCTTGGGAGAAAGATCGAGGGTTCTTCTGCTGTGCATTCTGAAAGCGGAAGGAAGAGTGCAAATATTCTGACCGCGTTCGGGATTGCAGCTTCCGTCGCCATACTGGCGGTATTTAAGTATGAACACTTCTTTGCGGAAGCCTTTTCTTTCACGCTGGCAGAGCTCGTGATGCCGCTCGGACTGTCCTATTACAGCTTTCGCATTATCAGCTATCTGGCGGACATTCGAAGGAACAGGAGGAGCGCAGAGCCCTCTCTGATCGGCTATGCCGGATACATCCTGTTCTTTCCGCATATGGTGAGCGGACCGATTGTCAGATCTGAGGACTTCCTGGAGGAGCTGTCCGGCGGACTTCGCTGGAACCCAGAGCTTGCAGAGGAAGGAATCTGTCAGATTATTTCCGGAATCTTTAAGAAAATTGTCATTGCGGACAGAATTCAGCCCTATGTCAGTACAATCTTCGCTTCATATGAGAGTTATCCGGCCGCAGCACTGTGGCTTGCACTGTTTTTAAATGCCTGCTATATCTACTGTGATTTCGCGGGGTATTCGGAGATTGCAATCGGCGTGACCAAGCTGTTCGGAATTACCTGTGAGCCAAACTTCAACCGGCCGTATCTTGCGGAGAATATGAAGGAATTCTGGCACCGATGGCACATATCGTTGTCCTCCTGGTTACGGGATTATATTTATATTCCGTTGGGCGGAAATCGTGTCGGGAGGCTTCGCACAAAGCTGAATGTAATGGCTGTGTTCGTCGTATGCGGAATCTGGCATGGGAATACGCCGATGTATCTGCTCTGGGGAATCTATCATGGAATTCTGAACATTCTGGTGCCTGCAGGAAAGAAGAATTCGAAGAAAAGATTTCCAGGCTTAAGAAAAGCGCTCGGGATTTTGTGGGTGTTTTTCTGCAGCCTGTTCGGCTGGTTGTTGTTCCGCAGCGAGTCCTTAACGTTCCTTGCAGGGTATGTGAAGCATCTTTTCTGCCTCCGGTCATTCTCGTATTCGGATATCGTTTCCAGCATTCTTCCCTTTACGGGAGATATGACCTGCGTGGCGTATTTTCTGACGGCTTTGGTGATGCTGGCTGTTCTTGCAGTCATGGAGATCCGCGATGAGATTCATCAGAATGCCGGCGATGGAAAATGCCTTTCCCGGGAAAGAGTCTGGAGAGTGATGCTGCTGGTGCTCCTGTCTCTGATGTTCGGAATGGTGGGCTCCGGGAGCTTTCTGTATGCGAATTACTGACAGATCGGAGTTGTGCTGAGGATGAAGAAAATACTTCGTGCGGCTGCTGTCGGAATCCTTCTTGCGGCGCTGCTTGTTTTTCTTAAAAATGAATATGGAAGGTATCTCCTTTCTCATGCCAGTTATGGGATGCAGGCATTGATTACAGAGCAGCAGGAGAGCAGTCGGGATGCGGAAGGGGTGAATCTGTTCATCGGATCCTCCATGTTCCGGAAGGGACTGGATATCCGCGAGCTGGAGGAGGGAATGGAAGGAGATAACTACATTCTTTCCTATAACGGAACGCGGCCGTTTCAGAGCTATGAGGAAGTGCTCTATGCGACGGAGCATGGCGTGAAGATCCGGCATTTGTATGTAGATCTGTATGCGTACGCGATGCTGGTGGAACCGTGGGTGGAGGATGAACGGCTTTTTCTTGAGACGGATCTGCCGTTCAAGATTCGGCTCTGGACTGCCATGCGGCCGTATTCCTCGAACTGTGTGAAGGATTTCTGGCAGATGTTCGTTACTGCCAATAATGAGAGACTCTTGTGCTGGCCGGTGGATTCTGCGCTTACCAATGCGCAGTTTCAAAGAGGAGGAACCATAACGGAGGATGCCGGATATGGTGTGGGAAGTTTGCAGGAAACTACATTTGACGTTCCGGATGCAGAGCCGGCAGCCTTCAATGAAGCGCAGGAGAGCTACCTGAGGGAATTGATCCGTTTCTGTCAGGAGAAGGACATCCCGCTCACCTTTATCGAGACGCCGAAATACAAGAATGTCATGTACGAAGAGCAGTATGTCGCTTTGATGAGGGCCTACCTGCAGCTTCTGAATGACGAGAATGCCGCTTATTATATTGCAGAAGACACAGCAGTGACCTGTCAGGAAGAGACGCAGAACCGGACAGCCTGCAAGGGCGTGGTGTCGTTCCATACAGATAATCCTGAATATTACTCTGATGTGATTCATTTATCGGGAGCGGGAAAGACTGCGTATACCAGGGAACTGGTCAGAGTACTGAATGAAACAGAAGGAGGCTGAGGCATGCACCGCAAACTGGATCTGGATTTTCTGAAGGTAATTGCTGCATTTGCAGTCATTATCGGCCATTCTTCGTCCACCTGTATGGTGCGTGTTCCGAAAGGAAGCCAGGAGTGGATGGCTCTGAACGCCTGGAATAGTATGGCGCACTGGTCGATTGGAATGTTTCTTATGATTTCCGGTGTTTTATTGTTGGATTCGGAAAGAAACCTGTCAAACCGGAAGCTTTTTTCTTATGTCGGACATATTCTTCGGTGCTACTTCGGATGGTCCTTTCTGTATACCATTCTTGTGGTTACCACCAATGGGACGCCGGATACGATCGTTACCTTTCTGGCAGAATGGCTTCAGGGTCACTATCATATGTGGTATCTGTGGATGATTCTCGGGATATATCTGGTTCTTCCGATTCTGCGGATCATCGCCCGCGATCGGTCTACAGAACGCTGGTTTGTGGTGCTGGCGGTTGTTTTCGGCTTTCTGAGACCGAGCTTTCAGGAGCTTGCGCAGCTTGTTACGATTTCCGGAAAGCCCGTATCCGATTTTACCTTGCTGCAGACCTTAAACAATGTGACAGATACCATGAATGTTACCAGTGTTGTCGGATATTCCTGCATTTTCGTGATCGGGCATTATGTGTATCACACGGAATTTCAGAGACGTACGCTCCATGTGATATACTTATTGGGAGTTCTGGGGGCAGCATTTTCCGTTGGGCTTGCTTTTTGGCTGCAGGCACTTGGGAAAGAGCCGATCACTCTGGTCGGGGATCATATGTGGAATGTTCTTGCCATGAATATCGCATTGCTCTTGTTCTGCAGGCAGCACCTGAAGGACAGGGACAGGCAAACGGACAGATGGATTCATCAGTTGTCAGAGTGCGGGCTTGGCTGTTATCTTCTTCATGCTGCTGTCCTTGAAATTCTGGATCATCCCTTGGAATTTCGTGCATTGAGCATGAATCCGGCGATAGGAGTTCCGGCTGTTGCACTTGTTGTTTATGTGATCTCCATGTCGGTGATCTGGATCATGCGGAAGACGGCAATTGGCAGATACTTCTGCTGATTGGAGGAAAGGACAGAGCATGAAATTTGCAATTGATTTACTGTGGCTGCGTCCCGGGAAGGTCGGGGGAACAGAGGTGGTAGCCCGCAATCTGATGGACGGTATGAAAATGCTGCAGGATGAGTTCCATGCAGTGCTGATTGCGTCCACGGACAATGCGGAAACCCTGCAGCATTATGCTGACGAGGACGAGCGCTTTGAGCTTCTTACGGCACCGATTGCCTCTGCGAATATTTCAAAGAGGATCCTCTGGCAGAATCTCCACCTGAATGCATTTCTGAAGAAAAATGGACTGCGGCATTGCTTCAGTCCTGTCTATGACCGGCCGTTTCTCAATCAAGGTGTGCGGTATATAACCACGGTTCATGATATTCAGGCGTATCATTATCCGGAATATCATCCGCTGCATGAGGTGGTATATTCCAGACTTGCGTGGCGTGTCGATCGGGACAAATCCGATGCAAATGTAGCCATTTCTGATTTTGTGGTAGAGGATCTGGTGAAGCATTATCATTTTGACCGGAATAAGATCAGGACGATTTATGATCCGGTTCTTCTGGATCCCACGCAGCAGAGTTCCTTTGCGTCACTGGCAGTCAGGTATCAGATTGAAGATAAGGGGTTTTACTATACGGTGGGGCAGATGATTCCCCACAAGAATATGGGAACTCTTCTGAAGATCATGAGCCGGATCGTAAACGATGAGAAGCTGAAGTCATCTTATTGTCAGAAGCTCCTTATCACCGGAATCAACGGAAACGCAGCGAAGGAGCTGCGGGAGCAGATTGTATCGCTGAAGCTGGAGGAGAATGTCATTCTGACTGGTTATCTCAGCGTGGAGGACAGAAATGCTCTTTATGCACATGCAAGATGCTTCCTGTTTCCCAGCATTTTCGAGGGGTTTGGGATTCCGACGATTGAAGCCATGCTGATGGGGACGCCGGTTGTCGCGACGAAGTGCACCTGTATCCCGGAAGTGACGCAGAACCTTGCGGAGTATGTGGATGACCCTTACGATGTGGAGGACTGGCTTTCACACATGAAGAATCCGGTCAATCAGGGACATCTTTTAGATCGGTCAAGGTTTGATCAGAAGCACATTGCAGAGCAGTACCTGAGCTATATCAGAGAGGTTTGGAAGGATTGCTGATCAACCCGGAAGAGAGGATTATGACGAATACGAAAATGCGCAATCCGGAGATTGATGCAGCGCGCGGCATAGCGATTGTATTGATGGTAGGCGGACACAGCTGGCTCCCTTTCTGGTGCAATACTTCTTTTATCGGGCTGTTTCACATGTCGCTGTTCATGATGATTTCCGGATACTGCATGAGTGATCGGCATATGACGGGGATCAGAGAGATCCGGCATTTTGTCATCAGCAGAATAAAGGGCCTGTATCTTCCCTATGCGGTTGCCAATTCTGTTTATATCCTGCTGAATAATCTGTTTATTCAAATGCATATTTATTGTGCGAGCAGCGAGCAGGCGGATCTGATCCGGCCGGGCATCGGTCCGGATGTATGGATGACTTTGCCGGAGACCATAAAGCAGATTGTGCTGAGCTTTCTTTTTATCGGTTATTCTCCGCGCATGGGAGGAGCCACGTGGTTTCTGAGAGCGCTCTTTTGCATTTCGATTTTCTTTTGCATTTCCGGATATTTTCTTCAGAGGAACGGGAAACGAATGGAGTGGCAGCTCATTCTGGGAGTTTTTCTGCTTGTCCTTTGGGGCGTGGATCAGGTTCATCCGTTTATGACGATTGGAAGCTTTTCTCAGATATGCCTGTACTACTGGGCTTATGCGATGGGGTATTGTCTCAGAAAACACAAAAGTGTGTGGGAGACTGCGAAGCGGAAGACGAATATCCTTGCTGTTTTGGTCTGCTACCTGGCCCTGCAGGGAATGGTGCTCATGAATGCGGGGTTGGAAAATGCACTGAATCGAGAACAGGCAACAGGAGTGTCCGTCATTGGTTTTGGCGTGTCGCTTGCTGCCATACGGCTGATCAGCGGAATTCTGGCCTGGGGCCTTGTCCTGTCCGCGGCTCTCCTGATTGTTCATACGGGAAGAGCATCCGGAAAATGGATTCGTATTTGCGGACAGGGAACTTTAGAGGTTCTCCTGCTTCATTTTCTGTGTTTTAAGGTGATTACGCTTTTATACGTTGCTGTTTATCGGCTTCCAGTGTTCTATTTGGGAGCGACACCTGTGCTTCCGGATCTGAGCTGGGGGTGGGGCTGCCTTTATATTGCAGCAGGCACTGGGATTCCGGTGGTCATTCATGTCCTGCGGAAGCAGCTCAGAAGTTTGCCCTGCGGCAAAACGGACTGTAAAATCCGGAGGGGATAAGTATGCGCACAGGACTGGTGGTTCTCAATTACAATGATGCAGAACGGACGATTAAACTGGTCAGACGGGCGGCGGAAATGCATGTCCTGGATGCCATCTGTGTAACAGACAATGCATCCACCGATGATTCCGTTCCCGCTATTCGGCAGGCCTTCTCCGGAGTGGAGCAGGTCTTTCTTCTTGAATCTCCATCCAATGGGGGATATGCGGCCGGAAATAATCTTGGATTGCGTTATCTGGCTGAAGAGCAGAACTGTGATATTCTGTTGATTGCCAATCCTGATGTGATTTTTACGAAGGAGAGCATCGACGAGATCTGTCATGCATTTGAAAGGTATCCGGAGTACGGGGCGCTGGGGCCGGTTATGAGAAATGCGGATGGAACGATTTCCTCTCGGCCGTACCTTCAGATTCCAGGTGCGTGGCAGGGGATCGGTTTGTGCTTTTATACGTACAATCGGATTTATGAACGTCTCCATCCTTATGTTCTTCGCGACGATGGGAATGGGATTATGGAAGTGGATGCCCTTCAGGGGAGCTTCTGGGCGGTTCGGAGAGATACGCTGATAAAGGCCGGATATCTGGATGAAGGGACCTTTCTGTTCTACGAAGAGATGTCTTTTGCAATGAGGATCCGGGAGAAATGTCCGGAATACAGAGAAGGGCTGTTGGTGAACAGTTTTTATCTGCACAATCACTCGGCAACGATTCGAAGTGTTTTATCACAGATGCAGACGTATCGTATTTATATGCAGTCGAAGGTTTATTTTGAAACAACATACCATGGGATGAGAGGAGTACAGAAGGCATTGCTGCGCGCTGCAATTGCGATCTCAACCCTGGAGAAAAGGGTGCTTCTGTATGGGACGAATCAGAAAGCAGATTCATGATTTTATATGGCGGGAACGAACGGTCCGATGGGGAGATGAATATCCGGATCAGAGGTTCTACGTGATCCGGCGGCATGCGGATCAGGCAGGACTGTTTTCGTTTGTAGCGACAAATCTTGGATCCATCAATGAAGCTGTCCGACGAGGGTTTGTTCCCGTGATTGACATGCAGAATGCGGCCAATCCGATGCTTCTGCCGGAAGAGGTGGGCAAGGTCAATGCGTGGGACCGCTATTTCCTTCCTCCCTGCGGCTATACGCTGGAGGACATTGCACATGCGAAGAATGTGACGCTTGGGGTCATTACGCCGCCGGAGGATGAATATTATCCGGACTACAACATGATTTTGAATGCCGAAGAGCTTGCCATGTGGAGAGAAACGGCAGACCGCTATCTGAAGCTTCGTCCGGAGGCAGAGGAGAAGATTGACGGCTACTGCGAAGAGATCCTTCACAGGAATCTCGGAGAGAAGGTTCTTGGAGTTCTTTGCCGGGGAACGGACTATCTGCAGCAGCGGCCCTACAATCATCCGATGCAGCCGAAGACAGAGGCGGTCATTGCAAAGTGCAGAGAAGTAATGAAAGAGTACGGCTGCAGCAGGATCTACCTGTGCACCGAGGATCAGAGGATCTGGGATCAGATGCAGGAAGCCTTTCCGGAGCAGATTCTGAGCTATCAGAAAAGACGATATCAGACGGGGAGCGGGGAGAATATCAATGATGCCGGAAATGCGGTGATGTCGCCTTATGAGCGAAATCTGGAATACCTGATTTCCATCGGAATCCTTGCGCGATGCGACTGTCTGGTCGCGGGAGCTGCCGGGGGAACGTATGGGGCGCTCCTTCTGACAAAGGGGTATGAATACGAATATGTATTCCGCATCGGACGCTATGTGACGAAGGAGCCGCTGCCCGGAACCTGGGAATACGAGAATGCTGCAGAATAGAGCAGAGAGAGAAGACGAATGGATATTTTTAAGAAGCTGAATTACATTTTCGACCGGAAACAGAAATGGCAGACGCTGGGGCTGTTTGCATTGATTGTGCTTGGCACCGTATTCGAGCTGCTCGGAGTTTCGACCGTTCAGCCGCTCATCAATGCCATTATGGACCGTGATAATCTGCCGGAGCGGGGAGGAATTTATACCTTTGTTTATCATCTGTTTCATCTGCAGAATTCCACGCAGCTGATTCTGGTTCTGATGGGACTTCTGATTGCTGTTTATGTGGTGAAGAATGTCTATCTCATCTTCATGTATCGCCAGCAGTACAAGTACATTTATTCGAATATGCGGTTCCTCTCCACGAGAATGATGAAGTCGTATTTGTCCCGTCCGTATTCTTATTTTATTGAGAAAAGCTCTGCGGAGCTTCTTCGGAACATTAATCAGGATACGGCTGATTTCTTCGGCGTCATTCAGGCTGCTGTTCAGCTGATGACAGAGGGACTTGTTGTCTGTGCGCTCATCCTTTATCTGTTTATTAAGGACAAGACCATTACGGTGGCGGTCGGAGTGCTCCTTGGTCTTCTGATTCTGGTTTTCCAGAAGCTGTATAAGAAGAGACTTCTTCGCCGGGGAGAATTAAACCGCGAATATGAGGCGCAGGTCAACAAGTGGATTCAGCAGGCCTTCGGCGGAATCAAAGAGGTCAAGGTAATGAACCGGGAGGAGTTTTTCTTCCGGGAATATGACAAGGCCTATCAGGGAAGAGTTCATTCGGAATATTCCTATCATACGATGGTTGCGATTCCGAAGCCGATCATTGAAGCGGCAGCCATGGGCTCCATGCTGGGGGCTGCGTTTCTCAAGATTGCAACAGGAGTTAATCTTGCTTATTTCATTCCCACGCTGTCGCTCTTTGTAGTGGCGGCTTATCGCCTGCTTCCTTCGTTTAACCGTATTACGGAATATATGGGAACGATCGCCTATCAGATGCCGGCAGTCACCGCCATCTATGAGCACCTGAGAGAAATCGAAGAGGAAGAGGAGAAGAGATCTGCCGGCTCTGGTGAGACCAAGGGGACGAAATCGAATGCAGACAGTTCACTTACCGGAACCATGGGAAAGATTGCTCTCGGTGACGGAATTCGGATCAAGGACCTGTCATACCGTTATCCAAACGCTGACCGTCTGGTTCTGAATCATCTGAACCTGTCCGTTCGGACGAATACGTCGGCTGCATTCATCGGCCAGTCCGGGGCAGGAAAGACGACATTGGCAGATCTGATCCTTGGCGTTCTGGAACCGTCCTCCGGAGACATTCTTGCAGGAGGGACCAGAATATCCGACGATTTGAGCCGTTGGCATCAGACCATTGGATATGTTCCGCAGAACATCTATCTGCTGGATGATACCATTGAAGCAAATATTGCCTTTGGAATTCCGAAGGAACAGATTGATCATGCCAGAATCGAGAAGGCAATTGACCGGGCGCAGCTTCGGAAAACCATCGAGGAGCTTCCGGAGGGAACACAGACGGTTGTCGGAGAGCGCGGGATCCGCTTCTCCGGTGGTCAGAGACAGCGCATCGGAATTGCACGGGCCCTGTATGCGGAGCCGGAGGTACTGGTTCTGGATGAAGCAACCTCTGCACTGGACAATGAAACCGAGGCGGCGGTCATGGAATCCATTGATGCACTGCACGGAGAGATGACGCTGATTATTATTGCGCATCGGCTATCCACCATTCAGAACTGTGATGTGGTTTATGAGATCGCAGATGGAAAAGCTGTCTGCAGAGCGAAAGACAACGTAGGATGAGTAAAGTGGTTTCTGTTATCATACCGGTTTTTAATACGAGAGCAGATGATCTTGTTCGTGCGATTGAGTCGGTGCTGCAGCAGACATTTCCTTCCTTTGAGCTTCTTTTAGTCGATGATTGCGGTACCTCTGCAGAGACGGAAGCGGTTCTGAAAAGGTACCGGGAGCATCCAAAGGTCCGTTGGATTCGGAATCCGGAGAACGTCGGTGTTGCTGGTTCCAGAAACCGGGGAATTTCGCTTGCGGAAGGAGAATGGATCTCTTTCCTGGATCACGATGATTATTATAAGCCGCAGTTTCTGGAAAAGCTTATGACCGGAACGAAGGATTCCGTGGATGTTGTGATCAGCGGCTATGAAAACGTGGACGACAACGGACGGGTTCTGTCCCTGTTCCCTGAGAGCGATGAAGAATTTGAAGAAGAACGGTTTGTGGAGCGGAACGGAATGATATGGAACCGGCTTTTCCGGAGATCTGTATTGCTGGAGAAAGGAATTCTTTTTCCGGAGCATCGTCTGATGGAGGATACCGTTTTCTGTCTGCGGTGCGCTCCGTTAAGGAGCAGGACACAAGTGGTTCCGGTGAGGGAGTACTGCTATTATTCCAGTAATTCTACGTCCATTACTCATAGTAAGAAGAATCGGATGCTTTCCCAGGAGCAGCTCCCGTTTGCGGAACTGGAACAGATCATTGAAAGCGGAGAATACAAAAGAACCATTTATTATGAGAATACGCTTTTAAATGCGATGATGGAGGTTTGCTGCTGGCTCTCCACCTACAGTGCAGCTGAGGTGCAGCAATATGCGGCAGAAGAAGCCGAGAAGATGTTCCGCCGGTTGAATTTATCCGGAGAAGAGCTTTCTCAGATTCTGCGGGCAGGTGACAACAGCACCTTCGGAAGGCTCCTCCTTCGCGGATACTGGTTTGCGGCGAAGCATCATAAGGAACAGGGATTTGCACGACTGGCCAATCGGATTATCCGACTGCTGCGAGGTCAATAAGACGTATATGAAGAACATGTGGATACATAAAAACAGAAAGCTCGTACTGTGGATTGCTGCTGCGATCCTCTTTCTTGGCTTCTACTGGCTGCTGTTCCTGGCGACGATGAACGGAGCCGGGGCAGTTATTGTTGAAGACGGACAGAATACCTTCGAGGCACAGTTTTCCCATGTTGCGGCGGTCATTCCTGCCAACAATGATGTGGCGCTGCAGGAGCTTCTGGATGAGAATCCTTCAGATGTCTTCATCCGAATCCGAAATGCTTCGGGGGATCAGGTCGCGGAGATTTCCATTTCCGGGGGAGATATTCATACCAATGGATATACCAGTACGGAGAATCTTCAGGAAGAGGGCGGCTCCTTTGAACTGGTGCCGGGAGAGTCGTATACCCTGGAGTATTCGGCTTCCTGCGGGGAGATCTCTCTGGAGAATCTCTCCTTTGTTCTGTATTCAGATCAGCATAAGCTTCTGTGGGTTTCGGGAGTTTTGGTCCTTGTCATTGCGCTGCTTGTTTTCTCTTTTGCCGGATGGCTCCGTTCCGGACAGAGAAAATGCAGGTACCTTCTTTTGGCTTACATCGCCTTTCTTCTTCTGTTCGGGATTTCCTCGCCGAAGATGAATGAGCAGGAGGCGGAGCGGACGGCCTTTTCCAATGCCTATGCCGTATCCAGCCGGATTCTTGGAAGAGAAGACGTGGATGCAGACGGATATGTCTATGTGGAAGAGAGCGGCATCCGCAGCATGGGGTACCTGTCCTATGCGGTACCGCTGAACCGGTTCTGGAGTGACTGGGAGAGCGGAAATCTCAGAGAGAGCGGTAAGATCAGTTCGCTTTATCAGACAGACAGCAGGTCAAATGTACTGACATATCTGGACGGAGCGGTGATCGCTGCGGCAAGAAAAGCAGGAGCTCCGTATCAACTGGTCTATCTGTCCGGCAAAATCATTCATTCGCTGCTGGGACTTCTGATGTTTGCATTATGCCTGCACATGATTGCTTACGGAAAGGAGAAGCAGGGAACCCGGTGTTCATCAGATGAAAGGGGAAAGAAGGAGGGAATGCTTCTCCTTGTTTCCATGCTGTTCCTGTCGCCTGCCATGCTGCAGGGACTGCAGTCATACCAGGGAGATGGTTTCCTTGCGGCTGCAGCGGTTCTTTTCGGGACGATCTGTTTGCAGACGGGACACGTTTCTGCTGAGTATGCGACAATTGCCGCTGTCTCTGGCGGAATGCTTCTGTGCAGTGCAGTTCGTATCCTTATGTCCGGCGGAAATGTTCTTCAGATGGCGGTCAATACGCTTCTTGAGAATGGGGATCGCTGGTGCCTTGGGGCAGCCTACGGCTTTTGTGTCAATGCTGATACACTTCGATTTCCGGCTTATCTGATGCTGGTCACGCTGCTATATGCAGGAGTTACCTTTCAGAAGCAATATCGGGAGAGAAGCGAAGGAGAGGTCGGAAGCTGGGAGAAGAAGGGCCTTGCGGTTCTCCTTCTGGCGGTGCTTGCCCTTTGTCTGTCCGGCGTTTCGGAGACAGGAGACAATGGCTTTGCTGTCCTGAGCGGAACAGCAGGTGTCTGCTTCCTGCCGCTCCTTCTGATTCCGATCTATCGGAAGAATCCGGAAACGGAGTGTGCGGAGAGGCCTTGCCGCGGCAGAGTTGTTGCGGTATTCGGATGGTTTCTCTTCCTTGTTCTTTATATGGGAATGAAATGTGTGGCCTGAGATGAAGATATCTGTGATTGTACCGGTATATAATGTGGAGTCCTATGTGGAAGCCTGCCTGAGATCTATCCTGCGGCAGACTTTCCGGGATCTGGAGATTCTTGTGGTGGATGACGGGTCCACGGATTCTTCTGGAGAGATCTGTGAACGGCTTTCGAGAGAGGACGAGCGGATTCATGTGTTCCATCAGGAGAACGGAGGACTATCCGCAGCGCGAAATACGGGCCTTAAGGCTGCGTCCGGTGAATTTGTGGCTCCGGTGGATTCTGATGATCTTCTTTCTCCCGCTTATATGGAGAAGCTCCTGAATGCATGTCTTCAGAATCATGCACAGGCTTCTGTCTGCGACTGCAGAGACTTCACGGAGGACCGGGAATGGAAAGCGGCTGCAGGAGAGCAGAAGAATTGCCGGGAAGAAAAATCGGTGCAGACGTTTTCTTCCGCGGAATGTCTGGAGCATATGTATCACCCGATTTCTTCCGGCATGAGCTTCACCGCCTGGGGGAAGCTGTATCAAAGGTCTTTGTTTACAGAGAAGAAGCTGGAGTATCCGGTTGGAAGAATTCATGAGGATCAGTTTGTGACGTATCAGCTTCTGGATGCGGCAGAGAGCATCGCCTATGTTCCGGAGGAGCTCTACTGGTACCGGACACGGAGCGGCAGCATCATGCACCGGAAGTTCGATCGAAGACGACTGGATCTGATGGAGGCAACCAGAGGGCAGTGCCTGTATTTTCTGGAAAAGGGAGAGAATAATCTTGCGTCTCTTGCTGTGAACAATCATATCCGGATAGAGTTCTCTCTTCTTGCCTGCGCAAGAGAGGGAGCAGATGCAGAGACGGGAGATCTGGAAGCGGAGCTTCGTACTGCACTGAAGAAGGACTGCAGAAGATTTCTTCCGGGAGCAGAGCTCCCGATTATGAAGAAGTGGGTGTTTTACCTGGCGGCGGAGCTGCCCGCCGGTTTTATTGTTGAGAAACTGAGGATGTTCTGAGCTTATGAATGTGAAGCAGACAGCACGTTTTCTTCTGGATGTGCGGGATGACAACCGAAAACGGTCGGTTCTGAGTGCAGGAGAAATTTCTTATGCGAACTGGTGGAGCATGAATCCGGAGGACTACTGGTTTACACGGTTTGTCCGGCATCATTTCCCGGAATACGCAGGAAAACAGGATGAATCCCTCAAACCAATCCGCTTTTACAGCGTATTCGGACCGGGAAGAACATCAGGCGAGCGGTTTGATGGAGGAAAAATATTCTTCTCCGGGGAGAATCTGGAAGAGTATGTGAAGTATGACCGGCTTCCCGTGCGTGAGGTTTCCGACCGGGTCTGGCATGTTCGAAAGAGGAAGTTTGATCATTATGGTCTTCGGGATGTCAGTTTGTCGATGGGATTCCCATATCCGGAAAGGATTTCGGAGATCGCAAAGGCAGATGGCTTTTCTGTAATCAATGAGGAACCGTCCAAGGACGGGATGAAGGACGGCGTTGTCCGTTTTCGGAAAGGGGAGAAGAAGATTTCCTATCTTCGCTTCCCGCTGTGGATTCAGTACCTGTTCGAGCCGGAAGACGGACCGGAGGAAATCGGAAGGCGGATCGAAATGATAAACCGGACGGTCAATCCGGTATCCTGCAGCGGAACGACATGCATCGCTTCGCATGATTTCTACGGGACAAGGCAGGTGATCTGCGACGATCTTGAGAAGAATGGGATACCGGTTCAGTATCCGGGAAAATGGCGTCATAATACTGAGGTATTGAAGAATCAGTATAGGGACGATAAGCTTGTGTATCTGCAGTCGGTGAGGTTTAACATCTGTCCGGAGAATACCGATACACCGGGATATGTGACAGAAAAGCTGTTTGATGCCTTCCGGACGGGGGTGATTCCGATTTATCACGGCTCCTGCAACGATCCGGAGCCGGGGCTGATCTGCAGAGATTCCGTGCTCTTCTGGGACTATCAGGGAGACAATTCGAAAACCATTCAGGAGATCCGGCGGCTTTCGGAGAATAATCGTGTCTATGAGGAGTTTATTCATCAGAAGAAGCTGTCGGAAGAATGCGTTCCGTATGTATGGAATCGCATGGTATCATTGAGAAAAGAAATAGAACGTATTCTGTCCCGCTGCAGCTGATAAAGAGCAGCTGCAAGGATTTCGGATATTACAGACGGTATTGCAGGAGGATTTTTTATGAGCGGAGCAATGGAAATCACGACGAAGGTGGGCTGTCCCTTAAATTGCCGGGTATGTCCCCAGAAACTGTTTATTACCCGTTATACGGGAGGGACCGGCATGCCGGAGGGAAGGGATCCGAAGGACCGGCCGATGGAAATGTCGATGGAAACCTTCCGGACATGTCTGGATAAGATGCCGAAGGACGAGCAGATCGATTTCTCCGGATTTGTGGAGCCGCAGCTGAACCCGCATTTTGTGGAAATGGTTCACTACACGCATTCGACCGGACGCAAAATGACGCTGTTCTCAACCCTTGTCGGCATGACAAAGGAGAGCTACGAGGAGATCCGTGAGATTCCGTTTACCAACATGGTGCTGCATATTCCGGATAAGGATCTGAATTCGAAGTTTGTCCTTTCGGAGGACTATCTGGAGCTTGTAACAATGGTTATTCGTGATGCGATGAGCGGAAGATTCCACATTGATAAGTATTCCTGCCACGGACCGGTTCATCCGTCCATCGAGAAGCTGGTGGAAGAGAGCGGAATTTTTGTAGACAACAATCTTCATGACCGTGCGGGAAATGTAGGTGAGGATGATGTGATGTCTCTGACCCACAAAGGGAAGATCCATTGCTCGTCTGGGCCGAAGCTTGACCGGAACGTTCTGATGCCGGACGGAACGGTGGTTCTATGCGCCATGGATTTCGGCATGGATCACGTTCTTGGCAACCTGCTCACGCAGAGCTATGAGGAGGTCATGGCATCTCCTGTTCTTGATGAGCTTCGCAGATGTATGGAATCCGAGAAGAACGGAAGCTGCATCTGCCGCGAGTGCGTGATTGCGGAGAACGACTTTGAGCATCTGAAGCGGATCATGAGAGAGAAGCTTCGCGGGTGAGATCGAATGGAAACAGGAAAACTGCTCAGTGAATCCCGCTGAGCAGTTTTGCGTATAACGAAAGGTGAGCAGATACCATGGAATCCATGGAGAAGCGGGCGAGGATGCTTGCAGAGATCTGCGCCTCATTCCATTGGCCCGCATGCCTGCGCAGAAGGAGCGTGCGGATGCTGTCTGCGAGCGCGCTCACGTCTCCGGGGGTGAACAGGAGTCCGAGAGAATCATCGGTGATGATTTCTGCAGGGCCATCAAGGCGGGATGCCGTGCAGGGAAGCCCGCAGGCCATCGCTTCGATCAGTGCAATGCCAAAGCCTTCATAGCGGGATGGCAGAGCGAATGCATCCAGAGAGTGCAGGAAGGCTGGAATGTCATTGACGTTTCCGCAGAAGCAGATGTGGTCCTGCAGATGATGCTCCCGTATGTAGGTCTGCAGTTCATCATAGGCATCCAGCTGCCCCGGGGCAATGTCTCCTGCAAAGCGGCAGGAAAGCGCCGGAAATTCGGATAGAAGCTTTTCAACGGCCTGCACCAGAAGATCCTGCCCCTTTTTCTCCGGAAGGAAACGTGCAACATTTCCGATGACAAGGGGCTGTTTTTTCCAGTCAGTTCCGCGGTCGGAGAGCGAAGCGGATGCCGGGGAGCCTGCATTCCTCAGGCAGAACTTATCGGTGTCGATCGCATTATAGATGGTGGTCACCTTTTCCGGGTGCGGAGATACCGACAGAATCTCTTCGCGGACGGAATCGGAAATGGCAACGGTGTGGTCCAGAAGCCGTTCTGCGAGAAAGATCGTTCTGCGCGGGTAATATGAGGTATAATCACCTTTGTCATGGACCGTATTCAGAACGGCCATGCGAGGTCTCGCCAGAATGGCGGGAGCAGAGAACAGGACACAGTTCAGACCCTGGCAGTGAAGAACATCAATATGGTGCGCTGCCGCAAAGCGGGCAAAGCGAAGCGATGCCTGCAAGAGAGAGGTTCCTGGCTTTCGGTGCAACAGAACCATCTGAACTCCGGGATCCACCTCCTCAAGAAGAGAGGGGGTATAATCCTCGTTGATGACGCAGAGATAGACAGTATGCCCCTTTCGGACCATACTGCGGCTCATATCGATCAGGAGGCGCTCGATGCCTCCCACATTAAAGGAAAAAATCTGGAATAGTATATTCATGAATCCATCATACAACAAAACAAATCAACTTGAGACCGGCAATTCGAAATTGTCCGCAGGAGAATTCTGCTATCTGGCTTTTCTTGCCATTTTCAGTGCCCTGAAGGCACTTGGCTTTTACGAAGGGCAGACGGTGTTTACCCTGTTCATGCTGGCAGCCTTCGCGTTTCTTGCGGGAAAGCTTGCATTGACCAGGCATACTCTTCTGGAATACACAGGGATTGTCCTGCTTCTTTTCATGGGACTTCTGGTCTACCGGAATACAGGGGAGAAAAGCCTTCTGATCAATCTTTCGGTTCTTGTAGGAATCAAGGGAGTGTCCGGAAGGAGAATCTTTCAGACACTGTTTACTGTGTGGGGAAGCTGTTATACCGTCCTTGTTTTCCTGGCCCTGCTGGGAATCCACAGCGATGCTCTCTACATGCACAACAAGCACGGAATCGGATATGTTCTGTGCCATTCTCTTGGCTATGCGCACTCCAATGTGGTGCACATCAACTACCTTTGCATCTGCGCAATGCTTCTGTATCTGGTGAAGGATACATTTTCGAGGAGGCAGAAGGCAGCTCTGACCGTTCTTCTGGCTGTCCTTGACGGTTATGTGTTCCTGTACTCCATGAGCTTTACCGGAATGCTTGCCAGCCTGCTGTTCTATGTGATCTATCTGTATCTTACAGTCCGCGGAAAGGTGGGAAAGGTACTGAAGGCTCTTTTTCTGATGCTGGTTCCTGCGCTGAATCTGTTCTTTCTTGCAGGGCCGGTTCTGATTAAGGGGAGGCTGTTTGATCTCATCAACAAGGCCCTGAATACCCGTTTCAATCTGACCAGATGGTTCCTGACCGAGCAGAGGCTTACTCCCTTTGGAACAAGATTTGACATTCCGAATTACCGGTATACACTGGACTGCTCCTATGCGTATCTCTTCATTCAGCTTGGTGTGGTGCCTTTTCTTGTTCTGATGCTTCTGTATGTCCTGACGATTCGGTGGCTGCTCCGGAACGGGAGACTGACAGAGCTTGCCATCATGGCGGGGCTGTGCATTGCAGGAGGGACGGAACCGTTTCTTTTTAATCTGTCCTTTAAGAATGTCACGCTGATTTTTGTCGGAGAGTATCTCTTTGCTCTGTCAGAAAGGCTTCGTGAGCGCTTCTGTGAAAAAGCAGGCGTTGGGACGCCGCTTATGCTTCCGGAACGGGTGCTTCTGCGCGGCCTTTCGGAACGAAGTGTTCCAACCTGTCTGTGTGTCTGTGAAAAAGGCGCGCGGGTGCTTTCGAGGATTTACCGCTGCTGGCAGAGGAATTGGAAGAGGTATCTGATTCTTGGCGCGGTAACGTTCCTTGCAGGAGTTGGCACAGCTGCCGCACTGCGGAAGCCGGTTCCTGTGGTTTATATCAACAGCAGCGTCAATGAGGAGGAAGAGCGGACGCCGTTTTATCCGGAGCCGGAAGAGGTGGAGGAAATCCTGGAGAGCGGCGGACTGGTATATGGGTATCCCGGACCGGATGGGAGAATGTATCCCTATTATGGATCAACGGCACAGATTGAATACCTGCGCATTCTTGTGAGCAGCGGCGTGTGGTGCGCCGGTATTGTATGTGTGACTGCAGGTGCCGTTCAGATGAGGAGACAGAAGCGATGAGAGTTCTGATCGTAAATAAATTCTTATATCCAAACGGTGGATCGGAGACCTACATCTTCAGTATTGGCAGACAGCTGCAGGAAATGGGAAATGAGGTGCAGTATTTCGGGATGGAGCATGAAGGACGGATTGTCGGAAACCGTGCGGAGAGCTACACCGAGAACATGTCCTTTCGTGATAGCAGCTCCGGTGGCGGAGGCCTTTCGGGGAAAATCAGTAAGCTGACGTATCCTTTTAAGATTATTTATTCCGGGGATGCGAAGAGGAAAATCCGGAAGGTTCTGGAGGATTTTCATCCGGATGTGGTGCACTTGAACAATATCAATTTCCAGATTACGCCATCTGTCATTGATGAGATCAAGGACTTTGATCCAAAGATCCGGATTGTCTATACTGCGCATGATCCGCAGTGGGTCTGCCCGAATCATATGATGCGTGTGCCTTCCACGGGTGAGCTGTGCAGCCGGTGCATTGACGGAGATGTGAAATGGTGTACGAAGCTTTCCTGCATTCATAATTCCAGAGCACAGAGTCTCATCGGGACGATGGAGGCAGAGTTCTATCAGCGCCGGAAAACCTATGAGAAGGTGGATGTTATCATTGCACCCAGTGAGTTTATGAATCGCACATTGTCCCACAGCCCTCAGCTTGCAGGAAGAATTGTAACACTTTACAATGCAGTCAATGCGGCGCCGGAAAGTGCTGCAGACAGAATCTTCGGTCATGAATCCCGAGAAGCGTCCTATGTGCTGTATTTCGGCCGTTTTTCCGAGGAAAAGGGAATTCGCACCCTGCTGAAGGCAGTGAAGGAGCTTCCGGAAATTCCGTTTGTGTTTGCCGGAAAGGGGGAACTGGAAGACGAGGTCAATGGGCTTTCCAATATCCGGAATGAGGGCTTTTGTGAAAGCAGTAAGATGGCAGAACTGATTCGGGGAGCTGCATTTACGGTGTTCCCTTCGGAGTGGTATGAGAACTGTCCGTATTCTGTCATCGAGCCGCAGCTTGTCGGAACGCCGGTTCTTGCATCCAACCTTGGAGGCACACCGGAGCTTCTGGTTCCGGGCGTGACCGGAGAGCTTTTTGAGGCCGGAAATGCGAAGGAGCTTGTGGAGAAGATCAGGAATCTGTGGGACGATGCAGCTGCAAGAGAGCAGTACCGGAAGGGCTGCCGGGAGCTGAGAGAGAGAAGACTGGCATTGACGTTTGATAATATTGAGGAATATTGCGGGAAGCTGCTTCGCCTTTATCAGGGGAACAGGGTCTGACTGCGCGGAAGGAAAGCGGAATTTGGTGGAAGAAGGAAAGAAAAAGAACAGGCTTCGGATCGGAGTAACAGTTATTCTGTTTGCCGCCGTCTTTTATCTGGCAGAATGGCTTGTATTTGCATTGACAGCGACGGAAATTTCTTCCTGGAGCAGGAAGATTCTGAATCAGATGTATCGCGAAGAGAAGATCGAGATCGGTGTCATCGGTGGCTCGCAGGTTTTGTACGGTGTATCGCCATCCGTCATTGAGGACAGAACCGGGAAATCGGCTGTGAACCTGACCTCCTCCCAGCAGCCTCTTACGGCGGCGAATGCGATCCTGCAGGAGACGGCGAAGCATCATCCCGAGATGAAGGATGTGTATGTCTCTCTGGACTATTCGCTTGTGATGGCAGAAGAGGTGAATCTGGAGAGCATTTATATGGTGGCCGATGCGATGCCGTTGTCCTGCAATAAGCTTCGCTATCTGCTTCATGCAACTCCGCAGGAGTATTATCTGAACAGCCTGCTGCCACTTCGAAAGGGGGAGAGCTATTCCTTATCAGGAGATCTGATTCGTCAGAATCTTGCGGTTCTGTCTGATCGTAATTACAGGTTTCATTCGAATGTGGGCGGCTTTGCGGCGCATGAAGGAATGGATGCAGAATCCTTTATTGCGCTGCAAAAGGAGTATGGTCAGAAGAAGGAAACTCTTCCGGAGAATAACGGTAAAGTAATTCTACCGGAACGCTCGGAATGGGCCATCCGGGATATGGAAGCATTCTGTTCGAAAAATGGAATTCGTCTGACCTTCTTCGCGACTCCGGTTCCGCAGTTTGTGACAGATTCTGTGGAAAACTACGAGGGGTATGTGCAGGCGGTAAAGGAGCTTCTTGCAGATTGTAATTCTGAATACGTGGATTATAATCTGACAGCCTTTGATCGTGAAGATCCGGCCTGTTACAATGACGACTTTCATCTGAGTGAAAAGGGTGCTGCTGCCTTTACAAAAGAGCTTTGCGATTTGATCGTTGCAGGCGCTGGAGGCTGACAGAATAGTGGCGTGCACATAAAAGGTGCTCGCCACTTTTGCGATTAAATCAGAACGGTATAATACTAGGAATATTTATTCAGGAGATTTCAGATGGATCAGTATTTCATGGATTTGTACCGTACCAGATTGTATTTGCCGTTAGTGTTTTTGATTCTCGCATATGTGGTATCACCGCAATTCCG
>Ga0129314_1000359_pt1 | contig 50590 bp, 47 predicted proteins | sample O1111metagenome_FD_94431 | JGI IMG/M metagenome (GOLD analysis project Ga0129314, IMG submission 94431) | Orangutan individual fecal microbial communities from fecal samples from Wisconsin, USA - O1111 metagenome | ecosystem: Host-associated > Mammals > Digestive system > Large intestine > Fecal... | reverse complement strand
TCCAGTTGAGTAGTCAAGCTACAGAATAGAATCAAAAGTCCATAGTATCTGAATTGTATTGAACCACGATATTAAAAGAAAGGAAACGTGTGATAATTAACTTCCTAATTATCATACAAGAATTATATGAGATTTTTAAGACGATGGAAGGTAAATCTTATGTTATAAATCCTTTTGTCAGTCGTGAAAATATTGATATGTTTTTGGAAGATATTTTTATTTTTGATAATGAAAAGCCCTATATATGTGAATACACTAATGCACAGACAAAAATAAAAAAATGGATTGCAGAAAATCTGGAAGGAAAAAAGTTCCCTTTTACGGGAAAAAATAAGTGGGAACAGAGTGGATATGCAGCCATTATATATAAATCTATTATTTATTGTATGTTAACGGGACGAAAAGTTGATTTGGGGGTGCTGTCTGTTTTCGCTGAAAAAGGGCAGGTTTACTTGAAACTTCCTTCCGGCAGAGCTGTGGCATATGCTTTTTATGGTATTGAATTCAGTGTTGTAGGACAAGTCGTTATGTACCGCAAGAAAGTAATTAACGGTAAAAAAGCTTATGTAAATAAAAACAGAAACCTTAAGAAGATAGTGGCGCTTTTAGAGTGGGATTTGCTGCGGGAAAAAATGGAAAATCTCTACAAGCAGGGAGTCGATATTCTCCTTGACGGAAAGTCATATTTAGTAGTGGATATACCGGATGCCGAAACGGAAGAGAAAGTTCGAATAGAGATGGAAAAAACTCCCGCATGGTACAGAGGGGAAAAACTTAAAGTGAACGTGGATGAAGGGGGAAACAAAAATGAGTGCCCTGAAATATCAGACTGGCTGGATGAATACTTTGACTAAAAACTCTTATGGGGCGATTGCACCTACCGGAAGTAATATCATTTGTATTCTTCAGAATGACGAGAGACTAAGAGCATTGGTTTATAATGAAATGTCCGGAAGAATTGATGTAAGGGGAATACTGCCGTGGAAAAGAACAGAAGGATTTTTTTGTGACAGGGATTTTTGGAATCTGTGTATTTACCTAGAAGAGGTATATGGATTTTATCAGCCTGCAAAATGCAAAGACACGCTCTATGCTTATCTTTCAAGCGAAAAAAGTATACACCCAATCAGAGAATATCTGCGGGATCTGAATTGGGATGGAATAGAAAGAGCAGATAGTGTTTTAATTGATTATTTAGGCGCTCAAGACACAAAGTATGTAAGAGATGTGACAAGAAAAACATTAATTGCTGCGGTTGCAAGAGCTTTTGAACCCGGAATTAAGTTTGATAACGTGCTGATTTTATGCGGGCCGCAGGGGATTGGTAAAAGTTCTTTTTTTTCAATACTCGGGGGAAAATGGTATTCGGATTCATTGAATATAGCGGACATGAAGGATAAGGTGGCTGCAGAAAAATTACAGGGAGTCTGGATTATGGAACTTGGAGAACTGGCGGGACTCAAAAAAGTGGATGTGGAGTTGTTAAAGTCTTTTCTTTCAAGGAGAGAAGATAAATATAGGCATATTTATGCGCAATATGTTGAGACACACCCGAGAACTGGTATTATAGTGGGAAGTACGAACAGAACAGATGGGTTTCTTACAGATATAACCGGTAACCGACGGTTTTGGCCTGTAATGGTAAATGGAAACGGCATATGCAATGTTTGGGATATTACAAGAGAAGATGTAAATCAGATTTGGGCTGAATGTGTAACATATTATCGACTTGGGGAATCGTTGTTCCTTGATAATGAGGTGGGCGATATGGCACGACAGGAGCAGGAAAGGTGTATGGAAACAGATCCGAGACAGGGTATGGTTGAAGAGTACCTGATGGGCAGGGAACGGGTATGTATTATGGAAATTTGGTGTGAATGTCTTGGCAATGAACGTTCTTCTATTCGAAGGATAGACTCGCATATGATAGAGGCTATGCTGCAAAATACCGGAGAATGGCAGTTATATCAGGGAAATGAATCAGGAAAAACCCGTATTTCGGGTTATGGAATACAAAGAACTTTTATAAGAAGAGACAATCATAAGGGAGAGGAAAAGGATGAACAGGTACGTGGGTGAGGCAGTTGATTTTGCATTGAAGCATGAGAAATGCATGATATTATGTGAAAAGCTGGATACAAGAATTAATATTGTATATACGGTTTTGCACAAACTGCTATTCGATGATTTTCTTGACTATAAAATTTTATTGGTAAGTTCCAAATATGCGGTAGAGAATCTGTGGACCTGTCAATCTGCTGAAAGCACTAATTCTCAGATTGTACGATGCCAAATTGTTACAGGAAGCAGAAAACAGAAGGTAAAGGCTTTAACAAAGCAAGCGGAGCTTTATCTCACAAATTATGAAACGGTAAATATGCCTTTGTTAAGACGATTTGCTAAATTTGATATGATTATTATAGATGATATACATCGACTGAAAAACTCTGCTACAAAAATTTTCGTGACACTTTCTTCTATGTGCGGTGCAGCAAAAAGAGTGATGGGAATAACAAGTGAAGCATGTGTAGAACATTTGACGGATATGTGGGCACAGTATTATCTTTTGGATCAGGGAGAACGGTTGGAAAAGGGATATGAACAGTTTTGTGAACGTTATTTTTTTAAGATATATACGGGAAGAGGAAAGGGATATAAACATATATGTAAAAATATGACAAAAGAAGAAATTGCTAAAAAAGTGCAGGATATTACATATTATTATTCTGAGAAACAGGAAAATTCCCCAAGAAATAGAATCGATAATGAAAAAATAATGGTCAGAATGAATGCTTCAGAATATACAAAGTATTTATGGTTTCGAGATGAGTGTGGGTTACAATTTGGAAATACGGATGTGATTAGTGCAGATAACAGACTGACGCTTACTATGAAACTGTTCCAGATGGCAAACGGAACAGTTTATACAGATAATAAAAAAACAGTGACAATTCACGAACGGAAACTAAACGCACTTTCCGAACTTATGCAAAAATATTCGGAACATAATTTGCTGATTTGCTATAGTTTTGAACATGAGAAGAATAGAATCGTTGAATATTTTAAGAATATAAAGGTTATGAAGGATGCTCACGATATTCAGGAATGGAATAACGGAAGATATAAAAGAGCATTAATTCACCCGGCCTTTGGGGATGAAAAGGTAAACTTAGCTTTTGGAGGGAATATTCTTATTTGGTTTTCACTCACATGGTCATTGCATCTATATAAAAGAATGATACAACGTATGCTGAGTGAGGAAAGTTCGAACCATAGGTGCTTGATTATACACATTATTACGGAAGGAACTTTGGATGAGACAATGTATAAGGGGCTGATGGAGAAAAGGACGACACAAGAGGAACTGGATAAAATCGTAAGAGAAGAAAAGCTGTTATATGGCGAATAGTCCAAAGAAATGAGAAAATATGGCAGAAGACATTACAATCAGAATAGAAGATTTGTTTAATAGAAGAAGAATTAATACTGCTATACGAATGACAGCTAAATGTAAAACAACGGTTATAAATGATATAAAACCGTCGGAACTCCATAAATACTGGAGGGAAAACGGTAATGAAATTCTTAACAGTATATATGAAGAAACATATCAACCCAAACCCCAGTATTGTAAAAAAATTCCGAAAGACTCCGGAGGAACAAGATTGCTTATGATACCGGGTACACTTGATAAAATGCTTCAGCGAGTCACGGCTGAAGGACTGTATAATTTTTACGAAGGACAGTTTTCCCAATATAGTTATGGTTTCAGAAAAGGAAAATCAGTCAAGGATGCGGTACAGGAATGCACCAATATAATCAACAGAGGTTATCGATATGTAATATATATTGATATTAAGAGTTTTTTTGATACAGTAAACCATGATGTGCTTAGATATATCCTTATGCAGAGAATTTCTGATAGTAGAATTATTCATTGGATTATGAAAAACATTAAGGCTCCTATCAGTAACAGACAAACAGGTGAAACACGAAAAATAGGAATTAGTCAGGGAAGCCCATTAAGTCCCTGCCTCGCAAACATTTATTTAAATGTGTTGGACGAATTTTTAGAATATGAAGGTATTCCCTTTATAAGATATGCAGATGATATAACACTTTTTTCTGAGGATAAATTTTCCGGGAGACGGTATATAAAGATGGTACGTGATTTTTTACGGAGAATATTAAAGCTTGAAATTAATGGAGAAAAAACAAAAATTGTTCTCGCTGAAGATGCGTCCTTTTTAGGTTTTCATTTTATGAAAAAGGGCGACAATTATGCACTGAGGATAGCAGATAATAACATAAAAAGGCACATAGATAAATTAAAGAAAAAATTACAGGAAGCTGAATGGGAGAATGGAGAAATTTTACAGGAACTGGGAGATATCAACAGGGGATGGACAGAATTTTACAATTGGACAGATAAAGATTTTCTTGAGAATATCTTAGGCAAAATTGATTGCATGGAATATAAATATATGAGGAAGGAAATTACGGATTCTTCAATATGGGAGAATAGTCATTTTACATTTAACATGCAATGGTACCGCAGGTCTTCCGGCCCCAGGCTGGTTGGATATATATTAAGGAGGTGACATGCCACATAAAAAAGGTTACGTATCTATTAGCAGAAGTTGTTGCTGATTGGTGCGGTAATTTTTTTAAATAAGGCTTGACTTGTTGACCTAAAAAGGTTAAAATTATTTCAGAAATCGGAAAAGGAGGATGAGGCTATGGCAAATAAATTGGGAATTTTTTGTCGCAAGCTGAGATTAGAAAGAGGAGAGCTTCTTTATGATATGGCACAAAAATTAGGTGTATCATCCGCATTTCTATCAAAAGTTGAAAATGGGAAAAAGAAACCCCCAGCACAGTGGAAACAAATGATTATTGCTGAATATCGGCTAAGTGGCAGTAAATTAGAGGAGTTTGAAGAATGCTTCTTTGACGCTGTTAATGCTGACAGTATTGATATAAGTGCATATAAAGAGTCTGATAAAGAATTGATGTTATCATTTGCTCGTAAATTTGATGCACTTGATAAATCAATGATTAGAAGAATGCTGGATAAAAAGGAGGAATAGTACATATGAATGTTTCGGCTACTCCACGCTCAAGAGAAAGTATCCGAAAAATGGCAAGATGGATAAGAAAACAATTAAATATGGAAGATGAATTATATTTTCCAATTGTTGAAGTAATAGAACTTCTTGCAGCAGATGAAAAGGAAGAGTTTGATTATGAAATTGTAAGCCCAAGCGAAATGACAGATACATATGGAACAACTAATACCTATAGCAATATTATGAGGATTCGGGAGAATGTTTATGAGGGCGCTGTAAAAGGAAATCCACGCGACAGATTTACATTATGCCATGAGTTCGGACATTGGCTCCTTCATCAGCCGGAAAACATCAGCTTTGCAAGAGGCATTATACCAACATATTGTGACCCTGAGTGGCAGGCAAATACTTTTGCAGCCGAACTGATGATTCCATCGCATTTAGTACAAAACATGAGTCTGGAAGATATAGTTGATAGATGCGGAGTATCTTATTCATGTGCTGATATACAAAGGAAATATTATTGATTGTTACGAGAAAGTATCTCTTAACATAAAAAAACCAAGTACAAAATGTACTTGGTCATTGCTTAAAAGAATGCATTCAATTAAGCTGACGATAAATCGTCCCTAGACAGTTCGATTATATCATTGAATTCATTCTTTGGCAAATGATTTTTTAGAAAGGATGATGTAAAATGTATATATTTAGAGCATGGATTACAAAGAATGGTGAAAGAATTTATGCCAAAGATTATGGTAAAAAAGCTTTCAGATTCTGGGTATCTAAGTAAATAAAATAGATTTTTACCCACCGATATTTACAACATGGGAACATGTTAGTCAGCTTAATGTTTCTCCATTAGTGAGGAGGAGCATATGAAAAAAATGAAACAAGTAATTATATAAACTACTGAAAACAGCAAATTAAATGATGTAAAGGTGAAATATTATACTACACCAAATTGAATCTTAAGGGTGCTTTCTCTATGAGAGTACCCTTCTTTTGACATTAAATATTCCAGGAGGTTAAAATGAGCACGATTGAATATAATTTTAATGAATTAAAGAATGTATATATGGAAGCACTTCATTCTTACGATAAATCAGTGGCATTTGATATTAATATTGGGAGAGGAAGGTTTCTAATTCTTTTGTTTTTATCAGAAGCTGATGACAGGGATAGTTTGTTTGTATATCTTAGAAATACAAACAGAATGTGTAAATTCAAAATGTATGGTAGTCATAAAAAGGGTGATTTTAAAGTTTATATTTCTGAAGAAGAACAAGACTATATGATTGCAGAATTACAGTTACGAGAGAAAGGCGATGAATTCCAGTTTGAACAATTTTTAAATCAAATCAATCATAGTATTCCACAAAGCATTAGTATAGATGAAAAGGTAAAAACTTTAAGAAATAATAGAAATATTATTAGAGCAATAGCAATTGACGAAAATGATAAAACAGTTTTGATTGGCACGAAAAAATTGTCCCAAGGGGAACCTCAAGATAAGACTTTACGGAAATTGTATATGTATACGGAAGGAAACCCAGAAACAGTAACAGCTTTGATAAAAAAACTCAAGAAGGCCAATATGACTGTTGCTTGGACTACAGAAGACCAACGTTATAGAGCAGCAGATATAAACGCCATGATAAATGGAATAGAAAGTTGAAAAGGTTATTGTTATGGGAAGTATGTATAGAAGGAATTTGATTATGACAGTTGTTCGCAACTCTGAAGCAAACTATTGGGAAGATGCTATCTCAGAATGGAATATTGATGACTGCATAGAGGATTTAAGTTGTTCGTCAGAATGTATGTGCGGAAAAGAAAATATAAAATATCTTTATACAATACGCAATAAGTATAATGGAAGAATCTTGTTTCCTATAGGAAGCTCTTGCATAGGTAAATTTGAGAGAAGTGATTTAATAGAAGAGACAAATTTAATTGAAAGTCAATTTAAGCTATTGCATGCAGTGGAAGAACATAGATATTTATCCTTATCAACGGACTTGTTTTCAAGAAAATTGTTGAAATGGTTATACGATGAAGGTGCTTTTGATACAATGTATAATTGCTATGATGGAAAACAGGATTACGAATTTATGCTAAGAATGTTTAATAAAAGAGACAAAAAGGGAATTAGTGTTAATCAAGATAAAAAGATTAAAGCAATCTTGTTAAATTCTATAAAACCTTTTTTGGAGAATAGATTATATGAAAAGATACTTTAATGCATATTATTGACATTATGGTATATATGCCATAATATATACATAGGAGGTTACATGGGTAACTTTAAATTAATAGTGTATGAAAAGGAAAATGGGGAAGTTCCCGTAGAGGAATTTCTGGATTCCGTTAATCCTAAGATGCGAGCTAAAATATACGGATTGCTGGCTATTTTACAAGAGAAGGGAAATGAACTTAGAGAACCATATAGCAAACATTTAGATGATGGTATTTTTGAATTGCGTTGTAAATTTGGAAGTGATATTACTAGAGTTTTATATTTTTTCTATTATGAGGGTAAAATTATATTGACGAATGCTTTTGTTAAAAAGTCGCAAAAAACACCGAAAGAACAAATACAGATTGCAAAGGATAGGAGAAAAGATTTTATAGAAAGGATAATGAAAGATGAGAACGTTTGATGATATGCTCTCTAATCAGTTACAAGATGAAGAATTTAGAAAAGAATATGAAGCAGTTCAACCAGAGATGGATGTAATACGGGCAATTGTAGATGCAAGGACTTCACAAAATATGACGCAGAAAGAACTGGCAAAGCGGACAGGCATTAATCAGGCAGATATTAGCAAGCTTGAAAATGGAACAAGAAATCCATCAATTAATTTACTTAAAAGATTGGCAGATGGAATGGGAATGGCTCTTAAGATTGAGTTTGTGCCCAAGAAGAAAGCATGATTATATGGTATCACTATGTTGATGACTGGCAAAGTTGCTTTTCCGTGCAAATGGAAGACGCTTGATGAAAAAATATGTATAAATTATAACTGATAGCTTGGCTTATGGAGTGAAAGGACTAAATGTATCTGAATGGATGGTACGGTATATAGAGCAAAATTCTCGAGGATTTTACACGGAATTGAAAGCATAAACCGCACTTTACCGGGCTTTTTTTTCATGGTAAAATAAGCAGGGTGATGAGATTGCGGAAAAAGTGGAAGCAAATAACGGCGTTGCTGCTTGTGATGGTTTTATTAAGCGGCTGCGGTTTGGAAAATAAATTGAATAATGATGCGGCGGGAGCCTACGCCAACGGCGACAATTCTGCAGCGTCCGGGGGTTCTACTGCCAACGGTTCTTCAGAGGGAGTCCCAGCCAACGACGACGGTTCCACAGCAGCCGGTTTTTCCGTTGCCTACGAATTGCCCGATATGCAGCCGGGTGTGTTGGTTTCCCGCAGCGGCTATCCGGAGAATGGCAGGAAAACGGTGATTTTCAGGGGCAAAAAGCTTCCCGGGCACTATGAAATTATAGACCGGACGGAAAAAACAGTAATTTTTACCGGAGATTTGCAGGATGTTGTATACAACGCCCTGACAGAAGAATATAATGGCTATGGAGATTTTTCGGAGCTTACAACGGAGGGTGAATATGAAATCCGTTGTGACTATATCGGGTATTCCTATCCGTTTACCATCGAAAAGGGCGGCCTTTCCGGAAAACTGGCAGAGGGGATAAACGAATTAAAGGGTCCGGAAGCTCTTGCGGACGATGAGATAGAAGAGGCATGCAGAACGGTTTCTATGCTGCTGCTTTCTTATGAGCTGTACGGCGGCGTTTACACACAGGATGCGGATACGGAGGAGGCATTTTTTGCAGTACTTCGTACTTACATAGAGTGGCTGTACGGAAAACTGGACAATTCCGATTATGAGGAAACGGCGTGGATTTCCGCAGTGCTTGCCAAGTTCAGTTACAGTTATCAGAAAAAGGACAGCAATTATGCTACGTCCTGCCTGCAGGCGGCTGACAAGGCCTGGAAAACGGTGAGTCAGGAGAAAGATACTCCGCCGGAACTGCTTTTTTATGCGGCGGGAGAGCTGTACCGGGCAACCGGGCAGAAAAAATATTCCAAAGTGCAGGAAAAAGCGGCGGAACGGCTGCCGGAAACCGTGGATAACGGCGCCCAGACATTCGGAACTTTTACCTATGCTTCCACGAAACGGAAAATAGATGTGGAGCTTTGCGGTAAAATGCTGATGGTGCTGCTTAACCGGGCGGAGGAAATTGCCGCCTGTGCCAAGGATATGCCTTACGGCATCGGCAGCAGCATTACTACCGGGGAACAGATGCAGGTCTGGTGGGAGGGTGTCCTCGTTGCTTCCTGCAATTATGTAATTACCAACAATGAGTACGGCACACTTACGGAAAATTACGCCCGGTATTTTGAGGGCATCAATGAGGAAGCGGAAAGCCTCTTATACCGGACCGATGAAGAAACAGCGGCATATCTTTTGCTCCTCAGCGAAATGGCGGGCAGGGAATTATAATATAAAAACAAGTAATAGCATGAACGCAGAAGCTTGTTAAGCAGGATATGCGGATACAGGAATGAAGAAAATCATAGGAAAGGCAAGGACGGAAGGATGAATATTGTAGTTTTGGCAGGCGGAATCAGTACAGAAAGAGATGTATCGTTAATTTCCGGTCAGAAAATTTATCAGGCAATCAAAGGAAACGGACACCATGCGGTGCTTTTGGATGTTTTCTTAGGCTATGAGGGCGATATTTCCCATATTTTTGAAGAGGACATCAACTGGGAAGCACAGGTAAGCGGCATCAAGGAAACCAATCCTGATATTGAAAAGGTAAAGGCCATGCGTCCCGACTGGGAGAAAAATTTCTTCGGTCCCAATGTCATTGCCATCTGCCAGAAAGCAGATGTGGTATTTATGGCGCTGCACGGCGAAAACGGCGAAAACGGTAAAATTCAGGCATGCTTCGATTTAATGGGCATTACTTATACCGGCACGGATTACGTTTCCTCCGCCCTTAGTATGGATAAGGGACTGACCAAGGATATTTTCCGGCAGTACGGCGTTCCCACCCCGCAGGGCTTCCGCTTAAAGAAAGGGGAAAAGGAACCGGAAGAAGTTACGTTCCCCTGCATCGTAAAGGCTTGCTGCGGCGGTTCCAGCGTGGGCGTCAGCATTGCAGGAAATGAAGAAGAATATGAGGCGGCTAAGGCAGAAGCATTCAAATACGATAAGGAAGCCGTTGTGGAACAGTACATAAAGGGCAGGGAATTTTCCATAGGTCTGCTGGAAGGGAAGGCGCTTCCCATTATTGAAATTGCACCGAAACAGGGGTTTTATGATTATAAGAATAAATATCAGGCAGGCAGTACAGTAGAAACCTGCCCGGCGGACCTGACACCGGAACAGACAAAGCAGATGCAGGCTTATGCGGAGAAAGGATTTGCGGCGCTCCGCCTGAAAAACTATGCCCGTCTGGATTTTATGATGGGAGAAAACGGCGATATGTACTGCCTGGAAGCCAACACCCTTCCAGGAATGACACCTACGTCACTTTTACCCCAGGAAGCGGCTGCCATCGGTATCAGCTATGAACAGCTTTGTGAGAAGCTGATTGCGATTTCACTGAAAAAATAAACATTTCGGGAAAGACTACTTGTCATTTCCGAAAAGAACAGGAAGGAAGACCTTTATGAAGAATCTGACCTTGGAGAATATTGCCAGAGCCTGCAGCAGCGAACTGAAAAATGCAGGAGGAAACGAAACAAAGGAAATTACCTGCGCGGTCATTGACTCCCGGAAAATAGAAGAGGGAGGTCTTTTCTTTGCCACTAAGGGAGAAAAGGTGGACGGACACCGTTTCATCGGTCAGGTGTTTGAAAAAGGAGCGGCATGTGTGGTTACCTGCATGACACCGGAAGAGGTGGAAGCGGCTTACGGGGTTCCGGCAGAAGCCTGGGGACCGTACATATTGGTGGATGACTCTCTGCGTGCGCTGCGCAAGGTGGCTTCTTTTTACCGCAACGGCCTGACTATCCCGGTGGTGGGCATTACCGGCAGTGTGGGTAAGACCAGCACCAAGGAATTTATTGCGGGCGTGCTTTCCGAAAAGTACTGTGTTCTGAAAACAGAGGGCAACTTTAACAACGAAATCGGACTGCCGCTGACATTGCTCCGCATTCAGGAAGAACATGAAGTGGCAGTTGTGGAAATGGGTATCAGTGATTTCGGAGAAATGAGCCGCTTAGGCGAAATGGCAAAGCCTGACATCTGTGTCATTACAAATATCGGACAGTGTCATCTGGAAAATCTTCACAACAGGGAAGGTATTTTCCGCGCCAAGACAGAGATTTTCCATTACATGAAGGACGGCGGCGAAGTCTGCTTGAACGGTGAGGATGACCTGCTGGCGGCTGTTACGGAAGTGAACGGCAAAAAAGTGCATCATTTCGGCATTTCCGACCAGGAAGGTTTTGAAGTATACGCAACGGATATTGAAAGTCTGGGACTGCTCGGCAGCAAGGCAGTTTTACATACACCGGAAGGAAGCTGCCCGATTGAAATTTCTCTTCCCGGCATTCACATGGTAATCAATGCTACTGCGGCGGCGCTTGTCGGCAGGCTGCTTGGACTTTCTTTAGAGGAAATTCATGCGGGCATTCACAATGTTACTCCGGTGGGCGGCAGAAGCAATCTGATTAAAACGAAGGATAAGCTTGTGATTGATGACTGCTACAACGCCAATCCGGTTTCCATGAAAGCAGCGATTGATTTGCTGGCAACGGCAACGGACCGTAAGGTAGCCATCTTAGGAGATATGTTTGAATTAGGAGAAAAGGAAGACAGCCTTCATGCGGAAGTGGGCGCTTATGCGGTGGAACAGGGCATTGATGCCGTTTACTGTGTAGGCACGCTGTCAAAAGCCATGTATGATGCGGCGCTGGAAGCTTACGACGGTTCACAGGATGTGCGGTATTTTGCAGACAGGGACGAACTGATGGAAAGCCTCCCGGATTTGCTGGCACCGAACGATACCATACTGGTTAAGGCATCCCACGGAATGGGATTTGCCAAAGTTGTGGAAGCTTTGACCAAGGAAGCATAAGACAAAAAGAGCGGAAAATGGAATTTTCATTTTCCGCTCCTTTTTGTTTTGGAAAAGCAGAAGGGGATGGCAGGCACGATTAAGCTTATGAAACAGAAAAGTGCCTACAGAAAAAGAGAAAGTAGGCACGATTAGGCTTATAAAACAGAAAAGTGCCTACAGAAAAATAGAATGTAGGCACGATAAAGCTTGTGAAACAAAAAAGTGCCTACAGAAAAAGGAAGAAGTAGGCACAAAACCGTATGAGTAATAAATGGGTGCCTACTTCTTAAAAAGTGGTAGGCACTGACAGAGGTTTTCATTGAAATAGTGCCTATTTTAAACTTTTTTCTATGTCATATACTTTCTTAGCGTAAATAAGAGTAGCCACCGTGGCGCCAAGCAGGTAAATCAGCATCATAACAGTTGCCGCGTTGCCGTTTAAGAAAATGGAAGTAAGGACGGTGAGAATACCGGCGGCAATCATGGCAACGGCGCCGAAACGGTTGCTTTTCCGCCAGGTGGTATCGTTATACATACTGTAAGAAATACGCACACCCAAAAGATAGTTTTTCCGGGTCTTGGGCATGAAATTTCCCAGAACAATGAAGATGCCGCCCAGTATGATACAAGAAACCTTGGCAATATCGACAGAGGCAACGGTGCTGTCCGTGACGGCGGTCTGATAGGAACCGTACAGGATAAATGCCTGCATGACGGTATACATCACTGCCATGGATAAGCCGACAATCGGCAGGAATTTTGCGTTGGACTGCGCTTCCGCCCGCTCTTTGTCGGATTTTGCCCGGTCTGCCTTTTTTTCAAAGTGCCGGGTAAGAAGATGCCAGAACAGGGTGATCGCCAAAATCAATAAGGGGAAAATATAGCTTTCGTATTTGCTTCCCCACCGGTCGATTTCTCCCGCAAGATTTGAATGCATGGGTATGGTATCGGGCATAAACTGTAAGGCAACGGCAGTAAAAAGCAAAGGAATAACAGATACAATCCACATCAGTTTTTTCATTTTCGATTCCCTCCAAACTGTTCAATCCATAAAATCAATTCATCCAGTACCGTGGTATTGAGTTCATAATAAATAAAGTTTTTGCTCTTATATTCCATAATTAAATCGGCGCCTTTTAGAAGCTTTAAGTGGTAGGACAGGGCAGCCGGTGTCACGGAAAGCCTTTCGGCAATTTCCCCGGCGTTCAGCCTGCCGTCCTTTAACATCACCAGAATATCCCGCCGCTGTTTATCGGCAAGGACCTTAAAAATATTGTTTTCACCCATACAACTGTGCTCCCGGAATGATTGCTATAAAATGTTTGCTATAAGCAGAAGAAAGCAACATGCTATTTCAAAAATATTTTAAGCAGCTTTTTCTTTAGTATAACAAATGTGGAGAAAATGTCAATAACTATTTCAAAATATTTTTAATTAGATATGTAAATGATATGAATTATCTGTACTTTTATATAAAAAAACGGAGAGGCTTATTTTGCCTCTCCGAAATATTTCTCTTTGTTCCGGAAATAGGTTTCTTCAATGACCGCCTTCACGGTGGTGCCTATTACTTTCTTTTCTTCCCGGGACATTTCGTTTAAGTAAATCGGCTTACCGTATTCAATGACTACGGTGGCCTTTTTTATTTTGGGGAAATGGTCTTCAAAAACGGCTGCCGAGTTGACGATGGTCATGGGAATAATCGGTGCGCCGGATTTCTCGGCAATCTTAAAGCTTCCTTCGTGGAACGGCAGGAAGGTATCGGCGGTTTTGTTGCGGGTGCCTTCCGGGAAAATGCAGACGGAAATGCCGGATTTTACCATTTCAATGGCCTGTAGGATGGTTTTTAAGCCTTCCTTTATGTTGTCACGGTCAAGGAATAAGCAGTGCAGGTATTTCATCCAGATGGAAAGCAGGGGAACCTTGAGCATTTCCTTTTTTGCCACATAGCCGGTGGGACGCGGCACTTTGGGATAGGTTAAAATAATGTCGTAAAAGCTGCGGTGGTTTCCTACATACAGTACGGCTTTATCCTTCGGTACATTTTCCTCTCCGACAGTAATGACCTTGGTGCCGGAAAGAAAAGCGACCACGCGGAACGCCCAGTTTACAATGGCAAGGGAACTGCGGGATTTCACATTCGGCTTCCATTTGCCGATAAGCCATTCGATAAAAAAGAGGGGAATGGAGCAGATTAAAAACAAAATAACGAAGGTTGCTACAATAATCAGTCGAAGCATGGAAAATCTCCTTTGTATGCGTAATCATTTTCAGTTTACCATACAAAGGAGGGAAAGACAATTACTGAAATTCCACCGTTTTATCCATATATTCCGTCTTGATGACAATATAGGGATAAGAAGGGGCGTCGGAGGTCTTTTCATCGGGGGAAGGGCCCAGCAGACAGGTGTCCACGCAAATGGCGTTCTCCGTCAGATACAGTTCGTTTACCGCAATGCTGTAACCGCCGGTGGGCTGCTCGCCGTAACCGACACACAGATACAGATAACTCTCATCGGTATATGTAAAACTGAAGGCGTCCTTTTTCCTCTCGGTAATGAGCCCCTTTAATTCATCCGGAAGAACCTCTTCCGAAAGTACCGTAAATTCCATATCCCTAAGCTTGGTATTTTCACCGGTTCCCAGGCTGCAGCCGCAGAGCAAGAAAAGACCGGCGATAAGCAAAACTGCAGAGAACTTTAATAATCGCATAAAATTTCCTTTCTGATTCAGGATGTTATTAATAGTTATGAAAAAAAGGTATTCCATATGCGGAAAATATGATATTCTAAAAGATAAGACAACAGATACAAATCCCGTGTCTTGATGAGAAGGCAGAGCGGACGAAGAAAGGAAAAAGCAGATGATTTTCATAAAAAATGCTTATGTGACAGACCCCGCCAGCGGCAGGGAAGAAAAAGCAGATATCCTGTTAAAAGACGGAAAAATTATTAAAATCGGTCAGATAAAGGAAGAAGAACTGGCTGCAGAACCGGCCTCTTTCCGGGTAATTGATGCCGAGGGTCTTGTGGCGGCGCCGGGACTTGTGGACGTGCATTCCCATTTCCGGGACCCGGGCTTTACCTATAAAGAAGACATCGAAACCGGTGCGAAGGCAGCGGCAAAGGGCGGCTACACCACCGTGGTTCTGATGGCAAATACGAAGCCCTGCGTGGACAATGAGGAAACACTCCGTTACGTGATAGAAAAAGGAAAGCAGACCGGCATCCATGTGTATACCTGCGCAACCGTGACAATGGGCATGCAGGGAAAAGAAATCGTGCCCATGGAAGAGCTGGCGCAAAAAGGTGCGGTAGGCTTTACCGATGATGGAGTGCCCATTTTATCGGAAGAAATTGTGGAAGAAGCCATGAAGCGGGCGGCGGCACTTCAAATGCCGTTGAGCTTTCATGAGGAAAATCCCGCTTATATCGAGAACAACGGTGTGAATGCGGGAAAAGCGGCAGACCATTACCACATTGGAGGCTCTAAAAGAGAAGCAGAGATAGATTTGGTGGGCAGGGATCTGGAGATTGCCTTAAAGACCGGCGCGGCGATTGACATCCAGCATATCAGCACAAAGGAAGCGGTGGAACTGGTGCGTCAGGCAAAGAAGCGCGGCAGCAATATCCATGCAGAAGCTACGCCCCATCACTTCACCCTGACAGAGGATGCAGTCATCACGTACGGCACACTTGCCAAGATGAACCCGCCTTTACGGGAAGAAAGTGACAGACGTGCCATAATAGAGGGATTAAAAGACGGCACCATTGACATGATTGCCACGGACCATGCTCCGCATAGCAAGGAAGAAAAAGAAAAGCCGATTACAGAGGCGCCCAGCGGCATCATCGGACTGGAAACGGCACTGCCTTTAAGTGTGACGGAGCTTGTGGAAACAGGAGATATGACACTGATGTCGGTGCTGGAAAAGCTGACCTGCAATCCGGCGGATTTATACCATCTTCCGGCAGGCAGACTTACCGAAAACGGCCCGGCGGATATTGTGTTGTTTGACCCGAAGGAAGAGTATGTGATAGACGGTTTTGTTTCAAAATCCAAGAACAGCCCCTTCCTCGGCAGAAAAGTAAAAGGACAGGTTTATTACACCATTTGCGGGGGAAAGATAGTTTACAGTAAATGTGAGGAGGAACAATCATGACAAAGAAGAAAGTAACGGCAAAGGTGCTTTCCCAGAAAAAAATCGGTCCGGACATCTATGATTTGTGGATGAGCACGGAGCTGGCGGAAACGGCGCGTCCCGGACAGTTTGTATGCGTATACCCCAAGGACAAAAGCGCGCTGCTGGGCCGTCCCATCAGTATCTGCGAGGTCATTCCCACGGAAAATATGATGCGCCTGGTATACCGAAAGATCGGAAAGGGAACCAGTGAGTTTGCCACCCTGAACACCGGGGATACCGTGGAACTGCTCGGCAACCTGGGAAACGGTTTTCCGGCAGATTTGGCGAAAGGAAAAAAGGTATTTTTAATCGGCGGCGGCGTGGGTATTCCTCCCATGGTGCAGCTTGCCAAGACCATTCAGGGAGAAAAGCAGATTATTGTCGGCTACCGCAACAGTGAAACCTTTCTGGACAAGGATTTGGACAGAAGAGGGGATTTATACATTGCCACGGAGGACGGCAGTCTGGGCACCAAAGGAAATGTCATGGATGCCATCCGGGAAAACAAGCTTACCGCCGACATGATTTTTGCCTGCGGTCCCATGCCCATGCTCCGTGCCATTAAAAAGTATGCGGAAGAAGCGGGCATTCCCGCCTATATTTCCTTAGAGGAACACATGGCATGCGGAATCGGCGCGTGCTTAGGCTGTGTGGTAAAGACGACAAAGAAGGACCCGCATTCCCATGTGAACAACACCAGAATTTGTACGGAAGGCCCCGTATTTGAGGCACAGGAGGTGGAAATCTGATGAATACAAGTGTGAAAATTGCAGGTGTGGAATTTAAAAATCCCGTTATGACTGGCTCCGGTACCTTCGGCTCCGGTATGGAATACGGCGAATTTGTGGATTTGAATAAATTAGGTGCAGTTGTAACCAAGGGTGTGGCAAATGTGCCCTGGCCCGGCAACCCTACGCCGCGAATTGCCGAGGTATACGGCGGTATGTTAAATGCTATCGGTCTGCAGAACCCGGGCATCGATGTCTTTATGGAAAGAGACATTCCGTTTTTGCAGCAGTACGATACAAAAGTGATTGTGAACGTGTGCGGAAAATCCATTGCAGATTACGTGGAAGTGGTGGAAAAACTGGCGGACAAGCCCGTGGATATGCTGGAAATCAACGTTTCCTGCCCCAATGTAAAGGAAGGCGCCATTGCCTTCGGACAGAAGAAGGAAGCGCTGGAAGAGATTACCGCGGAAATTAAAAAACATGCGAAGCAGCCCATTATCATGAAGTTAAGTCCCAATGTAACGGACATCGGCGAGATGGCAAAAGCGGCGGAAGCAGCGGGCGCGGATGCCATTTCCCTGATAAATACCCTGACCGGTATGAAAATCGACATTCACCGGAGAAAATTTGCCCTTGCCAACAAAACGGGCGGTATGTCCGGCCCGGCAATCAAACCCATAGCCGTGCGGATGGTGTATCAGGCGGCGCATGCCGTAAACATTCCCATTATCGGTATGGGCGGTATCTGCAACGGTGAGGATGCCATTGAATTCATGATGGCGGGCGCTACGGCAGTCAGCGTGGGCGCAGCCAATTTCTTTGACCCGTATTCCACGGAAAAAGTCATTGCCGGTATCGAAGAATATATGACGAAGTACGGCGTGGAAGACATCAACGAATTAATCGGCGCAGTGTCATAAAAGGCAGACAGGTTCCTTATGCACCGGAATATCGTGTGATAACAATTTAGCATATTTCCTTTGCTGCCTTCATATAGTACCTATAAGCAGTACTTGTATGGAGGTAGCGAAAGTGGAACTGATTAAGAAAAACATACATATGGACCGTATCAAATGCCAGAGTGCCGCGCAGGTCACTTTGGAAGAAGACATCAACGTTCCCGACAACAAGCCGGACGTGGGCGGGATTATTCTTCACAAGGCAGTGATACAGATAGAAGAAGTCAAACCTACAGAAGACCATGTAAGCGTCAGGGGAAGACTTCTTTTTTCGGTGCTTTACCAGACGAAGGACGAGGGACAGATGTTGGTTAATATCGACGGCAAAATTCCGTTTGAAGAGCAGCTTTACATGGAAGGGGTGCAGGGAACGGATGCGGTAACGGTAAAGGCGTGCCTGGAAGATTTGACGGTGGGAGAAATCAATTCCCGTAAGCTTTCCGTGCAGGCGCTCTTTACCCTGAAAGCCTGTGTGGAGGAGCTGTATGACGAAGAAGCGCCGGTGGATTTGTTCTCGGAGGAAGAGGTCTGTCCGCTGGAATTTAGGAAAAGCAATGTAAATGCGGCGCAGATTGCCATTCAGAAAAACGATATCCTGCGACTGAAAGAGGAATTTTCCATGCCCCAGAATTACCCCAATATTTTCCATATTCTGTGGGAGGATGTGGATTTGGAGGGCGTTACCTTTAAGCCCATGGGCGAAAGTATTTCCGTGCAGGGCGATATCCATATTTTTGTTTTGTATGAAGGGGAGGGCGAAAATACCCCCATCCGTTTCTATGAAAACACCATTCCGTTTAACCGGAATTTAGAGTGCAGCGGCAGCCGGGATGACATGACAGGGCTGATTACCTTTGAAATCGGACAGAAAAATCTGGAAGTCAAACCGGATTTTGACGGCGAGGAACGAATGCTATCGCTGGAACTGGTGCTGGATGTGTCCATAAAGCTCTACGAAGAAGAAAACATCAGCATGGTTTCGGATGTTTACGGTGTTACAAGAGAAGTGGAATGTCTGGAAAAGGAAGCGGCCTGCAAGCAGCTTCTCATGCGGATAGCCGGAAAGAGCAAGGTGTCCGACCGGCTGAAATTAGAGCATTCCGAGGAAAGGGTGCTGCAGGTGATCCACAGCCGGGGCGAGGTGGTATTGGACCGCACTGCCATTACGGAAGAAGGCATTTTAGCGGAAGGCACCTTAAATGTGCAGGTGCTTTACATTACCGGGGACGACATAGCGCCCTACCGCAGTGTGACGGGAGTATTGCCGTTCAGTTATACGCTGGAAGTGCCGGATATCCGGCCGGAGGATGAGGTAAAGCTTCTGGCGGAAACCGGGCCACTGCAGGTGGTTATGGTGGACAGCGAGGAAATGGATGTGAAGGCAGTTCTGGACTTCCAGGCAATCTGCTTCCGCAAGCAGCCCGTTTCCCTTATAAACGATTTGAAAATCACGGATCTGGATACGGAAAAAGTAAACGATCTGCCAGGCATGGTGATTTACGTGGCGGGTGCGGAGGATAACCTGTGGAATATCGGTAAAAAATATTATGTGCCGGTGGATAAAATAAAAGAAGTCAATGAAATGAGCTCGGATGAAGTCCATCCGGGGGATAAACTTCTTATTGTGAAGGGAATGTAATAAAAAGCCTTGCCATTGCGGCAGGGCTTTTCTTCAAGTCATTGACGAAAAACACCAAATTGTATATAATTAAGTACAATTCCTGAAGAAAGGAAACCAAACGCAAAATGACGGACGATAGTATAGAAATACAGGGCCATGCCAAGGTCAATCTCGGACTGGACGTGGTGGGCAGGCTGCCCAACGGCTACCATGAAGTAAAAATGGTGATGCAGACCGTGGGTGTGCACGATACCGTAACCTTGAGAAAAATACCGGAGGGCATCACGTTTTTCACGGAAAACGGCGAGATACCCTGTGACGATACCAATTTAGCCTACCGGGCGGCAAAACTTTTCTTAGAGAGCACCGGCGTGAAGGGCGGTGTGGAGATACAGCTTATAAAACGCATTCCTGTGGCGGCAGGGCTTGCCGGCGGCAGCACGGATGCGGCAGCCGTTTTTAAGGGTATGAATATTTTATATAAAACGGGGCTTACCGAAGAAGCATTAAAGGAGCTTGGGGTAAAAATAGGAGCCGATGTTCCTTACTGCATCATGGGCGGTACGGCGCTGGCGGAAGGAATCGGTGAAAAACTGATGCCGCTGCCGGATGTACCGGAGGCAGCAGTGCTATTAGCCAAGCCGGATTTATTTGTTTCCACCGAAGAAGTTTACGGCAGGCTGCATTTATCGGAAAAAACGAAGCATCCTGATATAGACGGTATGGTGGATGCCATCCGGGAAGGAAGTCTGCACGGGGTAACGGACAGAATGGGAAATGTACTGCAGGACGTGACGGCGCCGTCCTATCCGGTTATCGGCAGACTGATAGAGCTGATGGAAGAAAACGGAGCGGTGAGAGCCATGATGAGCGGCAGCGGACCCACCGTTTTCGGGATATTTAAGAATAAAGAAGATGCGGCACACTGCAAAGAGGTATTGGAGCAGAAGCAGGCAGAGACGCAGTGGACAGAGAAAGGTTATCAGCCGGTAAAACAGATTTTTGTGACGGAATTTGTATCCGCATAAAGCATTACACGGCAGAATGAGAGGGCATATGCAGGAAAACCTACAGACAAATATGGATGAATTTCTTCCATTAAGAGATGTGGTGTTCAATACATTACGACAGGGAATTTTAACAGGGGAGCTGAAGCCGGGGGAAAGACTGATGGAAATTCATCTGGCAAATAAGCTGGGCGTCAGCCGTACCCCCATAAGGGAGGCAATCCGCAAGCTGGAACTGGAAGGTCTGGTGACCATGATTCCCAGAAGAGGCGCGGAAGTGGCGCAGATTACCGAAAAGAGCCTAAAGGATGTGATGGAGGTAAGAAGGGCGCTGGACGCACTCAGTGTGGAGCTTGCCTGCGACCGTATTAACGACGAGGAGCTCGCGGCGCTGGGAAAGGCTTGCGAGTCCTTTGAAAAGGCAGTTTCCACCGGGGACCCGAAAAAGATTGCCCAGGCGGACGTGGAGTTTCACAACATTATTGTGATGGCGGCCGGCAACACCCGTCTGGTACAGCTTATCAACAACTTATCGGAGCAGATGTACCGGTACCGTTTTGAATACATCAAGGACGTCAGCACCCATGAACAGCTGATTGCGGAGCACCGGATTTTATTTGACTGCATCCGGAATAAGGATAAGGCAACGGCGGCGAAAACGGCAAAGCTTCACATTGACAATCAGGAAAATGCCATTATGCAGCAGTTGCACAAAGAGCAGGAAAAAAATGCCGCGCATGCCTGAAGGGTATAAAGGAAAGAAAGAGTGTCCATACTCTCTGTAACAGAATAGCGGAAAATATCCGCTTATAGGAACAGAGAGGTCTTTCTATGGAAAAATGGATTTACAGAATAAAAAAGGTAAGCTTGCTGCTGGCGGCATGTGCGTTCTTCGGATTGTTTTACCCGGAGTTCTGCTTAAACGAGGATACCTGCCGGGTGGTCTGCGAGGACGGACAGACGGAGGAAGAAACGGAGTACGGCAGCGAGCTTTATTACCGGCTGCTTTCGGCAAAGCCGGAGGAAATAAAGGCAAAGAGCAGGCTCTGGGAGCTGTTGAAAAACTGGTTCTGAGCGTGCCTGCCAAAATGTTGAGGACAGAGTTATGAACAATGACAGAATAGACAGGGAGTCACCCATCGGCGTGTTTGATTCCGGTATCGGCGGGCTGACCGTGGCAAGAGAAATCATGCGTCAGATTCCCAATGAGAAAATCGTATATTTCGGGGATACCGCAAGGGTGCCTTACGGCAACAAATCCAAGGAAACCGTAACCCGGTTTTCCAGGCAGATTGTACGTTTTTTGGAAACGCATCATGTGAAAACCATCGTGGTGGCATGCAATACGGCGAGTGCCTATGCATTGGATGAACTGGAAAAGGAATTCGACATTCCCATTATGGGTGTGGTAAAGCCCGGTGCCAAAGCCGCCGCAGATACCACCCGGAATGGAAAAATCGGCGTCATTGCCACGGAGGCCACCATCAACAGCCATATTTACGGAGAATACATAAAAGAGTTAAATCCCAAGGTACAGATATGGGGCAAGGCGTGTCCGCTGTTTGTGCCTTTGGTGGAAGAAGGACTTCTGCAGGACCCGGTAACGGATGAAATCGCCAGAAGATATCTGACGGAGTTAATCGATTTGGATATAGATACCCTGATTTTAGGATGCACCCATTATCCCCTTATCCGTTCCACCATCGGCCGCATTATGGGAGAAAAGGTTAATCTGGTGAACCCGGCTTATGAAACCGCAAGGGAATTAAAAGAGATGCTGGCGGAAAAAAATCTGCTTCGGGAAAATGCACCGGGGCTGGGCGACAACCAGTACCAGTTCTATGTGAGTGATACCACCGAGAAATTTATCCGGTTTGCCAATTCCATTATCAAATACGGTATCCTTTCTGCCAAGCAGGTGAATATTGAAGAGTATTAGAAAGCACCCGGCAGATAACAAAGCGGAAGGAAGGCGGAACAGTTGACAGAAGAAGTTTCTCTTACCATAAAGGGCGTGCAGTCATTCGGAGAAGACCGCGACAGTCAGGAAACGAAGGCGGACGCCCGGTATTTTAAGAAAGGGGAAAGCCATTACCTTTTTTATGAAGAAGTGCAGGAAGGGCTGGAAGAACCCGTGAAAACAAGGGTGAAGCTGCACAAAAACGGCGTGGAGCTGGTGCGCAGTGGCGCCATAAGCACCACCATGATTTTTGAAGAACAGAAAAAACACCCCACCCAGTACCATACGCCCTACGGAAAAATGAATCTGGCGGTGGACACCCGTAAAATCAACGTGAAGGAAACGGATGAGGAAATCGAAATCCGTATCGAATATGCTCTCGAGGCGGAAGAAAAGCCGCTGGCGGAATGTTTTTTACGGATGAAGATATCGCAGAAAGCATAAAAATCTTTCAGGCATAAAGAGTATAACAGATAACAAAAAAAGAGGGTATGTACCGGAGTACATACCCTTTGTTTTCAAACATTATTTAACAGGCTTTGCTCCTGCCTTTTCCTGGGCGGTTTCCAGAGCACGCTTGAAGAAGCCTTTCTTCTTTACGGGTGCTGCGGGAAGCTTGCCGTGAAGTCCCTTTACGTCTAAGATATAAATACCGCTGACAGTTGCCTTGACTTCTTTTTTCACAGGAATGCTGTCAAAAATCTTTTCATCACTGACTAAGGAAAGAATCTGGGGACCGACTTTCGCTTTTACAATGGGAAGCTTGGAGTTGCGCATCAGCTTCGGCGTCTGCTCCATGACCATGGCGGGGAGTCCCGAGTCCTTCATCTTCATTCGTTTTTTATCTATGATAAGCATGGAAACGGTCTGCTTGTTCTGCTCTAAGAGAACCTGCTGCTCCGCCTGCTTTTTCTGTGCCTTTTTTCCGAGAAAATACAGTACAACCAGTATGGCGACCAGAACGCCGATAACAATAAGTGTGATAATCCAACCAGTACTCACCGGGAAACCTCCTAAAAATTACTTTGCAAGCAACATTGTAACATTGTTTTTGGGATAAGGCAATACGCATTTTTGGGGTATTTTTTAGAAATAATGTGTGGTATACTCAAACAAATAAAAGGTTGGCGGAATACGGACAGGTATGCTGCCGGACATTGGAAATCTGCGGAAAGGCGGGAAAAACGTGCATCAGGTGCTGGATATTACCATGCAGGGGATTCGGTTTTTTTTCAATCACCTGGTATTTTTTAATTTAATATTTGCCGTGGCGGTGGTTTTTTTCCAGAGGAAGGATCCCAAGACAGTCTGGACATGGCTTCTTGCGCTGTATTTTGTCCCTGTGGTAGGTTTTATTTTTTATCTTCTTATCGGGACGGACATGCACAAGCAGAAGATGTTCCGTGTGAAGGAAATCGAGGACAAGTTGAATGAGGCCATCCGGCAGCAGGAGCACAAAATCCAGAGCAAGGAGTACGAAGAGGATGACCCGGACTTAAAGGGCTATACGGATCTGGTGCTGTTTAACTTAAACACTACCGGCAGCGTGCTCACCGATACCAATGACGTGGACATTTTTACGGACGGCAATGAGAAATTCGACGCCCTTATACAGGACATCCGGGAGGCAAAGGAATTTATCCATATCCAGTATTACATCATTAAAAATGATGTGCTGTTCAATCGCATTAAGGATGTGCTGGTGGAGAAGGCGAAGGAAGGCGTGGAGGTGCGAATTCTGTTTGATGCCATGGGCTGCCGCTCCGTGAAACCGAAATTCTGGAAGAGCTTGAACGAAGCGGGCATTGAAACCGCAGAATTTTTCCCGGCGCTTTTCCGCAGGCTGCAGCTTCGTATCAACTACCGGAACCACCGTAAAATTGTGGTGATTGACAATAAGGTTGCCTATGTGGGCGGCTTTAATATCGGAAAAGAATATATCGGTCTGGTGCCGAAATTCGGCTACTGGAGGGATACCCATCTGCGCATCCGCGGCGAGGGCGTCATGGGGCTGGAACTGCGCTTCTTACTTGACTGGAACTATGCGGCGAAGGATCATCTGTTTTCCAATCCCCGGTATATGGCGGGCTTTGCACCGGCGGAGAGGGACAACTGCTATTTGCAGATTATATACAGCGGTCCCGATACTTCCTTAGAGCCCATCCGCGACAACTATATCCGGCTCATCCACAAGGCAAAGGAAAAAATCTATATCCAGACGCCGTATTTCATTCCGGACGAGTCTATGCTTTCCGCCCTGCTTATGGCGATTTATTCCGGCGTGGAAGTAAACCTGATGATTCCCTGCAAGCCCGACCATCCCTTTGTATACTGGGCAACCTATTCCTACATGGGAGAGCTTGTCATGGCGGGCGCCAACTGCTATATCTATAACGATGGTTTCCTGCATGCAAAGGGCATCGTGGTGGACGACAGGGTGCTCTGCTACGGTACGGCGAATATGGACATCCGCAGCTTTGCCCTGAATTTTGAAGTGAATGCGGTTCTGTACGACCAGAACAAGGCGAGGGAAATGACGGGATATTTTAAAAAGGACCTGGATAAATGTACCAGAATTACAAAAAGCATGTATACTTCGCGGAAACTTGGGCTTCGCGTGAAAGAACAAGTATGCCGGCTCCTGTCTCCGCTCTTGTAAATCGGGTGTATTTGTGATATAAAATAAGAAGCCGCTTTGTAAAAAAGCGAAAGAAATGAGGTTTATTATGAAAAAAAGATTTGCAGTTTTACTGGCACTTTCCCTGACACTCGGTGTACTTGCCGGATGCGGAGATAAAACCAATACAGATGGCGGAAATACGACCGAGTCCCAGAAGGAATCCGCCATTGCCGGCGCGACCGCGGCAGCGGAGTACGAAAGCGAAATTCCCGTGGTGGACGGCGATGTGGATGTGCTCAGCAATGTTACCTTAAGCAGCGATTACAAGGGACTGGAGCTCTCCATTGCCAAGCAGGCGGAAGTAACGGACGAAGATGTGGAAAACATCGCAATACAGACCTACAATCAGATGGGCGCCAAGAGCAATGTGGAGAAGACCGTAGTAGAATCCGGCGATACCGTAAACATTGATTTTGAAGGCAAAAAAGACGGCGTGGCATTTGACGGCGGTACATCACAGGGCTACAATTTAACCATCGGCAGCGGCAGCTTTATCGACGGTTTTGAAGACGGCTTAATCGGTGTCAATGTTGGCGATACCGTAGATTTGAACCTGACCTTCCCGGAAGGCTATCAGAATGCGGACCTGGCAGGACAGGATGTGGTATTTACCGTAACCGTAAACTTTATCTGCGCATCCAACAGCTCCGAAATGGTGGATTCCGAAATCGAAAGCTTTACGGAAGGCACCTATCACAACGTGCAGGAATTTTTGGATTTCTGTCGTGAATACCTGGAAGCCAGCGCCAAGTACAACTACGGTGTGGCAAAGGAAAATGCGGTTATTTCCCAGCTTGACGACATTGCAACCGTAAGCGCGCTGCCCAAGTCCTTAGTAGACAAATATTCCCTGCAGCTTACTTCCACCATGGAAGCACAGGCTGCCAACTACGGCGTGGACATTGATACCTACAGCATGTATACCAACAGCATGGATTCCCAGACCTATATTCAGATGTCTGCTGAAACCAGTGCAAGACAGAGTATGATTTTCCGATATATTGCGGCAAAGGAGAACTTAAGCATTGATGATGCCGAACTGGAAGAAAAGCTGACCGAAATGGCAAGTGAAAATAACTATGACACCGTAGAGGATATGCTGGGTGACAGAGATAAAGAAGAGTTCCGGGAATATTTCCTGTACGAAAAGGTTGTAGATTTTATTTATGAAAACAGCAATGTTACCGAATATTAATACGGGGCATTTGCGGACAGTTTAGTTGTAAAAATACAGATGACAGAATAAAAAGAAAGAGGAGCAGAGAGATGGAGTTAACAGATATCAGAGATTTATATCGTGACAGAGAAAGCTTTATTGGCAAAGAAGTAACCGTAGGCGGCTGGATCCGCAGCAACCGTGATTCCAAGACATTCGGGTTTATCGTCATCAATGACGGTACTTATTTTGAAACCCTTCAGGTAGTATACAGCGACAAGCTTGCAAACTTTGCAGAGCTGACCAGGTTAAACATTGGCTCCGCAGTTGTGGTAAAGGGCACCATCGTGGCAACACCCGATGCCAAGCAGCCTTTTGAAATGCAGGCGGAGGAAGCGTTTGTGGAAGGAGAGTCCACTTCCGATTATCCTCTGCAGAAGAAGCGTCACAGCTTTGAATATCTGCGTACCATTCCCCATCTCCGTCCGAGAACCAACACCTTCCAGGCAGTGTTCCGTGTTCGTTCCCTGATTGCTTATGCAATCCACATGTTCTTCCAGGAGAGAGGCTTTGTCTATGTGCATACACCGCTCATTACCGGAAGCGACTGTGAGGGCGCCGGTGAAATGTTCCAGGTAACCACCATGGATCTGAACAACGTGCCCAAAACAGAGGACGGCTCCGTGGATTACAGCAAGGACTTCTTCGGCAAGCCCACCAACCTGACCGTAAGCGGACAGTTAAACGTAGAAACCTATGCGTTTGCATTCAAGAATGTATATACCTTCGGACCTACCTTCCGCGCGGAAAATTCCAACACCACCCGTCATGCGGCTGAGTTCTGGATGATTGAGCCGGAAATGGCATTTGCAGACCTGACAGATGATATGGTGCTGGCAGAGAGCATGTTAAAGTATGTAATCCGCTATGTACTGGAAAATGCACCTGCGGAAATGGCATTCTTCAACCAGTATGTAGATAAGGGACTGATTGAAAGACTGCAGCATGTGGTAAATTCCGATTTCGGTCATGTTACCTACACAGATGCCATCAAGATTTTGGAAAAACACAACGATGAATTTGAATATAAGGTATTCTGGGGATGCGATTTACAGACCGAGCATGAAAGATACCTGACCGAGAAGGAATTCAAGCGCCCGGTATTTGTTACCGATTATCCGAAGGAAATCAAGGCATTCTACATGAAGTTAAACGATGACGGCAAGACTGTTGCCGCTATGGACTGCTTAGTACCCGGTATCGGCGAAATCATCGGCGGCAGCCAGAGAGAGGATAAGTTGGAGCTCTTAGAGCAGAGAATGGATGAACTGGGACTGAAGAAGGAAGATTACGATTTCTATCTTGATCTCCGCAGATACGGTTCCGTACGTCATGCCGGCTTTGGTCTGGGCTTTGAAAGATGCGTTATGTACCTGACCGGAATGGGCAACATCCGCGACGTTATCCCGTTCCCCAGAACCGTAAACAACTGCGAACTGTAATTTCTTAAAGATAAAAAAAGGGCAGTGTAAAAACACTGCCCCGATTGCCCTGCGGGTGGGAAGGAGACCAATGAAAAAGACAGCTAAAAGACTTATAAACTGTATATTGGTATGTGCCATACTTTTTGGTACGGTGCTTCCTGCGTATGCTACCTCCATCGGAGAAATCCAGGAGAACATCAAAAACCATCAGGGGCAGCTTTCCAATATCAACGACAACATTGCAGGACTTGAAGATGAGCAGGATCTGCTGGAAGAGGAAATCTCCGATCTGGATGCGGAGCTCTTAAACACAATGGCAGAAATCGGCGTCCTCGAGGAAAACATCGCCACCAAGGAAGCGGATATTGAGACCACGGAAGCTCTGTATGAAGAAGCAAAAGAAAAAGAAGAAACGCAGTATGCTGCCATGGTCAGCCAGATTCAGTTCATGTATGAAACCGGCGAGACGGATTACCTGAACACCATTTTTTCCGCATCTTCCTTCAGTGAAATTCTGAACAATGCCAGCTACATAGAGGCGGTTTATTCTTATGACAAGAAGCTTCTGGATGAGTACGAGGCTTCCCGCGTGGAAACCAAGGAAATCTGGGACCAGCTTGAGGTTGACAAGGCAGCGCTTTTAGTGGATAAACAGTCCATGGAAGACCAGAAGGCGCAGCTTGACGTTCTGCTTGCGGAAAAGAAAAAGCAGTCTGCGGACTTTGATACGCAGATTGCCAAAGCAAGGCAGGAAGCCAAGGCTCTGACGGCGAAGATCAAGCAGGAGCAGGCGGACTTAAAGAAACTGCAGGATGAGCAGAAAAGAAAGAATGCGGCAAACGGTACCTACACCGTTAGCACTAATGTGGCAGAGATTATCAACAATGCCAAGGGAAGTGACTTAGGAAAGCAGATAGCCCGGTACGGTTGCCAGTTTATCGGCAATCCTTACGTTGCGGGCGGCACCAGCCTTACGAAGGGTGCGGATTGTTCCGGCTTTACCTACCGTATTTACAGTGATTTTAATTATTCTCTCCCCCGCACATCTTATTCCCAGCGGAGCGCGGGCAAGGAAGTTTCCTATGAAAATGCCCAGCCGGGCGATTTGATCTGCTATGATGGACATGTGGCGCTCTATATCGGCGGCGGCTACATTGTGCACGCCAGCAGCGCAAGAACCGGCATCAAGGTAAGCAAGGCAACCTACAGAACCATTTTGTCGGTAAGAAGAATTTTGTAGGGAGGATTTTTAAATAATGAAAGAAAAAGTGAAAATATTTGCAAAAACGGTACTGGCTATTTTGGTACCGATTTTTACATTTTACCTGTTTGAATGGTTTACCCATAATCCGACACGGGATATGCTACCTGGAATTCAGATTTATAATATTATTTTGTTTGAATTGATAATGGTGCTATTATTTATGCTGACAGGAAGCTTGCGAATAGCGTTATTTATCGAGATGGGCTTTTTTATTTTTTATGGTTTGGCAAATTATTTTGTATTCTCATTTCGTTCTTTGCCTATTCAGCCGTGGGACTTGTATTCTATTCGTACTGCGGTAAGTGTTGCAGGAAACTATGATTATGATTTAACTTATGAAGTGAAACGATCTCTGTTAGGCTTTTTTGTTTTGATAATAGTAGTTTTGATTTGCGGCAAGTGGAAACTGAAGAAAAATTATATACCCAGAATAATTGGGGGCGTTTGTTCGGTTATTTTATTAGCTGTTTATGTAAATTTGCTCAGAAGTGAAGATTTTACACTCAATAAATTACACATGTATGATAAGTTATTTACACTTGACACAATGAGCTATAAAAACGGAACGGCAGTTGCTTTTTTATATGAAATGCAATATATGAATGTTGAGGTACCTAAAGGTTATGATACGGGGGAACAAGAAGAAATTCTTGCTTCTAAGAACACCGACAGTAGTGAAGGCAGGCAACCGAATATTATAGTCATAATGGATGAAGCTTTTTTTGATCCTGCTATTTTGGGTGAATTTGAAACAAATAAAGATTATATGCCGTTTATCCATTCCCTGCAAAGTAATTCACCAAATACCGTGACGGGTAATCTTCATGTATCTGTAAAGGGAGGTAATACTCCTAATACAGAGTTTGAATTTTTAACGGGGAATACCATGGCATTTCTGCCGCATGGAAGTATTGCTTATCAGCAATTTATACATAGTGAGACGCCTTCACTGGCATCATACCTTAAGAGTATGGGATATACAACAAGAGCAGCACACCCATATAATGCCAATGGATGGTACCGCAACAAGGTGTATCCGTTGCTGGGTTTTGAACGATCTGATTTTAAGGAAAGCTTTGCAGATGAAAAAATAAGAAATTATATTAGTGATGCGGCAGCCTTTTCTTATATTAAAGAAGCATATGAAGAAAAGGACGATAAGCCAATGTTTTTCTTCGAGGTAACGATGCAAAATCATTCGGGCTATACAGATAAATTCGATAATTTTACGCCGGATGTTTATATGATAAATGGAGGAACAGAGGAGTTAAGCATGTACCTTTCTTTAGTCAGACAAACAGACATGGCTTTGAAAGATCTGATAGATTATTTTGACGGACAGAATGAGGAAGTTATTATAGTTTTCTTCGGGGATCACCAGACAAAGGATTCGGTTGTTGAACCCATTTTGGAAAGCAATGGAAAGACAGTCTCATCATTAAATGAGGAAGAACAAAAGGATAGATATGTAGTACCATTTATTATTTGGGCTAATTTTGACATAGAGGAAGAACATAATATAGAGATTAGTGCCAATTATTTGTCCGACTTAGTGTTTGAAAAGGCTGGAATACAGTTATCTCCATATCAGCAGTATTTAGAGGATATTCGTATGACAATACCGGTCATATCAGCAGAAGAAGTTCAGTATGCTGACGAAAAAGAAGGGGATAATGCGCTGGCGGCATATCAAAAAATGCAGTATTATCAGTTGTTCAAGCACAACTAAAACAGGAGGGGCACAGGCGAATGAAGAAAAAAACAGGTCTGATTTTGGTCATTACCGGAGCGGTACTCTGCGTAACCGGAGTAGTACTTCTGATACTGGCATACGGTAAGTGGAACCAGGCAAACAAGCTTTTGTCGGCGGACGGCAGCGCAGAAACCAGGGTGACTGCGGAAGCGGAAACGAAGCCGGCAGAGGAAAACGGCGAGAGCTCACCGGCGGAAAATAACGCAGGCGACAACAAAGGCGAAACGGAGAACGATGGCAGGGACGAAAGCCTGACAGACCCGGAAAACGATAAGGATGCGGAGGCAAAGACAGCGGACTATGACCTGGCGGTACCTTCCGTATGCGGTGCTCTTTCCGTGGACGGTACCCAGCTTGTGGACGAAAACGGCAATCCGGTGCAGCTTAAGGGCATCAGTACCCACGGCATCGGCTGGTTCCCCACATACGTGGACCAGAATGCATTCCGCCAGTTCCGTAACGAGTGGAATGTAAATGTCATGCGTCTTGCCATGTATACCCATGAAAACAGCGGTTACTGTACCGACGGCAATAAGGAAGATTTGAAAAATATCGTGAAGCGCGGTATCCAGTATGCAACCGACAACGATATGTATGTGATTATCGACTGGCATGTGCTGAATGAGAACAGCCCGTTGGTCTATGAGGATGAAGCCAAGAAATTCTTTGAAGAAATGGCAAAAACCTATGCCGACCAGAACAATATTCTCTATGAAATCTGCAACGAGCCCTGCGGCGGCACAAGCTGGAGTGATGTAAAGAAATATGCGGAGGACATTATTCCCATTATCCGCAAGTACGATGACGATGCCATCATTATTGTAGGTACTCCAAACTGGTCCCAGCGCGTGGACGAAGCGGCGGCGGATCCGATTACCGGCTATGACAACATCATGTATACCCTGCATTTTTATGCGGCAACGCACAAGGAAGATCTGCGCAACACCATGGTAAATGCCATTAAGGCGGGACTGCCTGTATTTATCAGTGAGTTCAGCATCTGTGATGCCAGCGGAAACGGCGGCGTGGATTATGACCAGGCACAGAAATGGATGGATGTGATTAACGAATACGGCATCAGTTATGTGGCATGGAATCTTTCCAATAAAAACGAAACCTCTGCATTAATCAGCAGCTCCTGCAACAAGACTTCTGATTTTACGGAGAGCGATTTAAGCGAGACGGGAAAATGGCTTTATAAGACCCTGACCGGAAACAGCGCCGTTGGAAATTCCAAGGATGCCGCAAAGAACAGCCCGTCCGGCGGAAAGAACAACAGCAAAAACGGACAGAGCAGTAACAGCGGACAGAACAATAATAACAACGGAAACAATCAGAACAACGGCGTTCAGAGCTTTTCGTTTACGAGCAGCGGCTTAAACGGAACCGCAACCTTAAAGAGCAGCTGGGAGGACGGCGGCAAGACCTGCTATCAGTTTGATGTGAAGTTAGAAAATCCCGGAAACTCCGACACCAGCCAGTGGGCAATCGACATTCACTTCAGCGGTGATATCGCTTTTTCCAGCGGCTGGAGCGGAAAATATTCCGCAAACGGAAATACCCTGCATGTAACCAATGAAAGCTACAACGGCGTAATTCCCGCAGGCGGAAACATTTCAGACATCGGCTTTATGATCACCGGACCGTCCGGTCTTACGGTAACGCCGTAAAGCCTTGCAGGCGGAAGCGTAATTCTCACAGAGCTGCTTCTGCGTGATGGGCGCTACAAAGCCCGGTGCATACAAAATCTGCTCGGCATAATGACACAGACAGGAAATATCACACCCTATGGACAGAAAGAGTTCGGAAAGTTCATGGGGTGTTTTACTTTTTAAATTCTCCCGGAAAACACGGCCGCCCTTTTTTAACAGGCGCTTATAGGCCAATAACGTGCCGTAGGGGACGGAAGTAACATGAAGACGGATACGGAAAGCCCATTCCGTAAGAAGGGGCAGCAGGAAACGTAAAACGGTGGCAAGCACTGTCAGAACCACAAGGAAAAAGGCGATTACCGCCATTAAACCGTAGTCCATGCGAAGCCGGGATAAAAAGCGCAGAGGGCTGCCGTTTTCCGTAGAAGCTACCGTGGGTTCAAATACCATCCAGCCGATATTCTGGATAAATACCTCCGGAAAGGCATGGGAGTCACGGTTTTTGATGACATAACGGTTGCCGCCTTCTGCCTCGGGGGTGTATCCTTCCGCATAGCGGACGGTCAGTCCGGCGGCTCTGGCAAGCAGCACATAAGCGGAAGCAAAGTCCGAGCAGGTGCCGGTTTTTCCGGTAAACAGGAAATATTCCGGGGAATCATCCGGGGCATCATACTGCAAATCGTAAGTAAATCCTCCGGTCTGGAAAAAGCTTTCAATGGCGGCGGCTTTTTCATAGTCATTGGAAAGCCCATCCGTCAGGGACAGCGCAAAATCCTTTAATTCAGAAGAAATTTCCGCAGTATTTTCCGTACACAGCTCCCGGTAATAATCGGCTTCAATCTGCTGGTGCAGATAGGAGGAGGCAGTATTGTACCAGACATCTTCGTGTTCCTGCAGCACGTTGCGGAGGTCTGTCAGAAGCTTCAGGGCTTCTTCATTGTCGAAATCCACACCGCCTGCCAAAATCCAGCTATTGTAATAGACGTAGTCGGTATAGTAACTGTAGGAGTACTGGAAATTGAGCGGATGGGCTCCTTCTTCGGAGAAAAAGGCACCCCCGGGAGTTACCCGGCAGGAGTCCTGCAGTTCTCCCACATCCAGACAGATGACATTAGAAGGAACGAGAAAATAAGCGGCACCGAAATTCTCCGACTGGATTCTTGTTGTCTGCAGAAGGCTTAGGGGCAGTCGCAAGTCCTTGATTTCATTTAAATTATGAGCCTCCAGAAAGCCCGGCTCATATTCTTCTGCCGCCAGCAGGGCAGAATGGAGGGAGGGCAGATTTTTGTACTGCTCCACAGCCTCCCAGTTTTCCGGTGTCGAATATGTGGTGGAATAGGTTCCATCCGCATACCAGCGGTCTTTTGTAAAGTCATAATAATCAAAATTCTGGCGTTTCAAATAGGAAGCGGTACTGCCGTAAAGGGAGTACATTTTCCGGTTGGATTGGCTTAAAAAGCCGGAAGCATCCCCGGAAAATTCGCTTAAGTCAGAAAAACTGTCTTCGATATCGGAGGAGGTGTCGCCGCCCATGAACAGGTCTTCAAATTCATCGTAGTAAGGAGCTTCCTGCTGTTTGGGAATAGCGGACGCCACAAGGAAAATCATAAGCATGAACACGGCGCCGGAAGCAATCAGTGTGGCTTTTTTGGCGACTTTTCCCATATCCCGCAGGGAATTGCGGTGCAGGATAAAGACAGCCACGTTGCAGAGGGCAATGAGTACCAGGCTTACGTTGTTGATTTCGGACATAACCTTTACGTACAGCACACAGGGAATGAGGCTGATTAAAGTGAGGAAAAACATCCGGTACAGTACCTTGGAAAAGTAGTAAACGGTCACGGAAAAGAAGAACGTAAAGAACAGAAACAGGGAAATCAGAAAAAATACGGCTCCTTCCGCATTGCTTCCCTTTGTCAGCATCCATTCCAGAAAGACTGCCTGATAGGCGCTCATGCCGTAACGGGAAAAGAATATAAAGAGTCTTACTACAATAAAGAGCACAAAACCGAACAGGACAGAGCCGATAAATCTATGCTTTTCCACAAAGGCGCACAGGAAAAAATAAGCGGCACAGATAAGAAGTGTCCCGGGAATAAGGAACAGTGCGGCGGTTCCCGAAAAGGCATCATAGATGACAAACAGGGAAAAACACAGAGTAAGCACCAGAGCATAGGCGCCGCATTCAGTTTTGTGAGCGGAAAGAAAATCACGTATCATAGCAAAGCTCCTTTGCCGGTCAGGGCAGAATAAACGATGCAGCCGCGGAAGTCTGCGGCGTCCGTTCTGCCGGGTGTGCAGATAAGCAGAGGCATATCGGATGTCAGATTATCAGGCAGAATCCGCCTTTCTGCGGAAAAAGAATAAGCCGCCAATTCCTTTGCCAGCTCCGGAATATCCTCCTCTTTCCGGAGAGACATTTCCCGGAAATCACCGTTATCGGGAGAAAGGTACAGGTAGGAAACCGTGAGGCTGTTGTGAAGAAGTGCGCGGGCAATGCCAAGGGAGGTTTCCATGGCGTTCTGGGCAAGAAGCGGCAGCACCATATCCGGTTTGGCAATCGCATATAAATCAGGGGGCAGGTTCTGCAAATCTTCTTCCCCTGCCTGCAAGAGGGTGTCAAGTAAGATGCACACCCTGGAGGAAGCGGTTTCTTCGTCCAGACGCACGTAGAGTTTGTCCCTCTTGGCAGAAAGCTTCCAGTTAATTCGTTTTAAGGGGTCTCCCGGTACATATTCCCGGTGTTCAAAGCCCGGAAAGCCGCCAAACAGTGTGGATCCGGCATCAATGGTTTCCTCACTGTCTCCGGTTTCTGCGGACTGCTGGTAGATTTCCAGAATATAGTCTTCGTCGGAAGATACCTCGGCAATGTCCGGGACTACATGGATTTCCTGTGCATCCGGTACGGGAGCGGTAAAAGAAAAGAGGCCCAGATAATCCCAGATGCGGATTTCCTTAATACCGACAAAGGAGGCACCACAGACAGAGGCTGTAAAGTGAAAGGAAACGGTTTCGGTTGAACGGGGCAGCAGGGACAGAGTCAGAAGCGGTTCCCCACAGGTAAGATAGGGGGAGTCCGTAAAAGTTATGGTTACAAACGGGGAGGGCAGAAAGCCTTTGCTTTGCAGGCTCACAGTGAGAATACCATGCTCTCCCTTGGCGGCAAGAGGTGTTTCCAGTATGCACGCGGCGGTAATCTGTTTGCGGAACAACAGGGTAAACAGCAGGGAAAGAATGGGAGCACAGATAAAAGTAAGCACCAGAAACCAGCCCACACGGCCACTGCAATACAGAGCAAATACAGCACAGAGACCGATGGACAGAAGATAGCCCGGTATACCGCTCAGGCGGGAGTTTTTCTTTTCTTTCCTTTTTTCCGTCCCGGAGAAAAAGGATTTCAAGGGAAACATCTTATTCATAGGTAACCTTCTTTGTGTTACAGGGAATTTCCATTATTCTGTTCGTATGGAATTTCTGCTATTCCGTAGGAACGGTAAGGGTGCGTAAAAGCTGGGCGAGCACTTCTTCGGGGGAGCCTAAAACGGATTTCCCTTTGGGCGAAATGATAATGCGGTGCGTCAGGACAAACGGCGCCAGAAATTTGATATCATCGGGCAACACATAATCTCTGCCGCATAAAACGGCATAAGCTCTTGCTGTCCGGTGCAGGGCGAGGGAGCCTCTGGGGCTGACACCCAGCCGGATGTATTCGGAGTCTCTGGTAGCTTCCGCAAGATTTACAATGTATTCTTCCAGACGGGGGCTGATATGGATGTGCTCCACCTTTTCTTTCAGCGCCACGATTTCTTCCAGGGAAATGACCGCGGACAGGTTGGCGGGAGCTGCATCCGCACTTCTTCTGAGAATGGCAAGTTCCTCCTCCTTTTCCGGGTACCCCATGCTGATCTTCATAAGGAAACGGTCCATCTGCGCTTCCGGCAGGTGGTAGGTGCCGTAGGTTTCCACAGGGTTCTGGGTAGCAAGCACCATAAAAGGCTGGGGCAGTCGGTAGGTTTTTCCTTCCATGCTGACCTGTCCTTCTTCCATTATTTCCAACAAGGCGGATTGTGTCTTGGGGGAGGAACGGTTGATTTCGTCGGCTAACAGAAAATTACAGAAGACAGCGCCTTCCCGGAATTCGGTTTCTCTGGTTGCCGGGTTTATCATGGTAAAGCCGGTGATATCCGACGGCATGACATCGGGGGTAAGCTGCAGACGGTTGAATTTCCCGTTACAGGAACGTGCCACCGAGGCAACGAGCTGGGTTTTTCCCACACCGGGAACGTCCTCTATCAGAATGTGGCCGCCCGCCAGCATGGCTGTCAGCAGCAGGGCAATGGAGGTCCGTTTGCCGACAATCACCTTTTCCACATTGTCCATTACGGAGGACAGTTTTTCGTTTTCCATCAGGTTTTCTTCCATTCGGAGCATCCTTTCTAAAAGCGTACAGTATCAGTATGGACAGAATACAGGATTTATTTCAATGTATTCACTCACTTTCTTTCCCGCCTTTTGCTGGTGATGATAAAATAAATCAATTGTTTTATGCAAGTAATAGTAATAACATAACCTATGAAAACCAATATGTCAATTTAGAAAGGAAACATTTATGTCAGTAGAAGCTGTTAAATCTTATTTCAGGGAAAAAGGAATGGAAGAGCGGGTGTTGGAATTTCCGGTGTCCAGCGCAACCGTGGCACTGGCGGCGGAAGCCCTGCACTGCGAACCGGGCAGAATCGCCAAGACACTGTCCTTTATGGTGGAGGACAGACCGATTTTAATCGTAACGGCGGGCGACCGGAAAATCAACAATTCCAAATATAAAGCAAAATTCGGGAAAAAAGCAAAAATGCTCACGGCAGAAGAGCTTACAGAATTCGTGGGACATGCTCCCGGAGGAGTATGCCCCTTTGCCGTAAAAGACGGTGTAGAAGTTTATTTGGATGACTCACTGAAGGAATACGAAACGGTGTATCCGGCATGCGGCAGCAGTAACAGCGCCATTGAATTGAGCATATCCGAAATAGAGCAGTATTCCGGCTGCCGCGAGTGGGTGGATGTCTGCGCTGATAAGATAATCTAATTCAGGTGATATTTCAGCCATTTACCCTGCCGGTAGCGGATAATTCCTGCGAGGGCGGTAATCACCCAGGTAAGCCCGGTTGCAAACCAAACGGCACGGATGCCGATGGGGAAAATCACAACGAGAAGCAGGGAGAAGCCCACACGTCCGGTGACCTCCACGACACCGTTAATCATGGCATAAAAGGCATCCCCGGCACCGTTCAACAGACCTCTGGTAATGTAAATCATACCGAGAGGGAAGAACATCAGGCTGGTGATGCGCAGACCCATGGCGCCGATACGTATGACTTCCGGGTCATTGACAAAGCACCTTATCATAAAGGAACCGGCTGCGTAGCAGGCAATCAGCATGGACAGACTGATCACGGCAGCAATCCAGATACTCTTGTGAAAAGCAGTCTTTACACGGTCGGTTTTTCCGGCACCCATATTCTGTCCCGTAAAGGTGGAAACGGCGCTGCCGAGGGAATTAAACGGCTGTTGTACCAACTGTTCAATACGTGTCGTGGCGGTAAACGCACTGACGACCGCCTCTTCAAATCCATTTACCACTCTCTGCAGGATTACACAGGAAATGGAAATCAGAATACTCTGTGCCGCCAACGGCAGGCCAATCTGAAAGCATTTTGCAGAAATTTCGCGGTCAAATCGCAAATGTTCTCTTTTTAACTTAAAATAAGGATTCTTCCAAAAGCCGTACAACAGGCTGCAAACTGCGGAAATACACTGGGAAAGCACGGTGGCAAGCGCTGCGCCCATTACACCCATGTTTAATCCTACGACAAGTAAAAGGTCTAAAAAAACATTGATCAGACATGCAACAATCAGGAAAATCAAAGGGGTTCGGGAGTCGCCCAGGGCACGCATAGTCTGTGCCGCATAGTTATACAGGGAAACTGCCAGCGTACCCAGACACACGATTTCCAGATATGTCGTGGCACCGTCAATCTGACCGGCAGGCGTTTTTAATAAGGTTAAAATTGGTCTTGCCGACAGATAACCGATGATACTGAGCAGCACGCCGGAAATCATCTGGATATAAAAGGCATTGGCAAGCGTCTGCTTAACCTTGTCCCCCCTGCCGGAGCCGAAATACTGCGCAATCAGGATGCCGGCGCCCATGGACAGACCGTTGCAGAAGGAGAAAAACAAAAAGGTAATGGAGCCGGTGCAGCCAATGGAGCCGAGGGCGTTTGCCCCCTCATGCTGACCGACGATGACGCTGTCGGCCAGATTGTATACCTGCTGGAACAGATTGCCCAAAAGCATGGGGAGCATGAAACGCAGAAGCAGGGGCGTTTCCCTGCCGTGCGTCATATCTTTTACGAGGGTTGCCATATTATGACCTCATTTCTCAAAGGGTTCGTTCGAATTTTTCCGGAGTATCCATGCGTAAGCAGGCGGCTTACAGTTCACTCCAGGGAATGTCTTTTTCCACTCTGTCAAAGCGGATGCTCAGCATTTTTAAGCCGCTCTGGGCAAAGAACAGGCGGATGGAGGTAAACGGAGAAAACATGGGGATTTCCTTTTCGTAGGAAACCGGTTTTCCGTCCGTGCCGTTCCAGGTAAAGGTACCGCTTGCACTGCCCAAAGAGAACAAAGTAACCGGAATCTGCGCCAGTTCGCCCTGGGTGGAGCTGGCGGTCAGAGTTACCTTATAATAAGAAGGATTGTGTACCTTTAAGCCGAAGCTGTAGCTGGTGCCTCTGTCCGTGCAGATGTCTTCGAGAGGAAGGGTAAAATCATCATCATATACATCGTAGAAGATAACCGGTTCGTCACTGGGGGTATCCTCCGCAGGTCTGTTTACAATGGTAATTTCATCCGGCTCGCCAAGCAGTCGGTTCATGGCAGGGGTGTGCAGCAGGAAGCGGCAGATATTCTTAGCATTGCGCTGCAGCTCTGCACGGAGCAGGGTGCCGTTCTTTAAGCTCTCAAGGGTGTTGTCGTCGTTCTTTTCCCCATCTGCGCAAACCATAAAGATATCGTTCTGGGCTTTCGCCATGGCAGCGAAGTTGGTCTTGTTCTGGCTGGTGCCGCGTTCGTTGATGTCTGCCCACCAGTCGGTCATGGTAAAACCGGTAAAGCCCCATTCGTTTCTGAGAATAACGGTGTTTAAGTCAAAGTTTCCCGCTGTCCAGAGACCGTTTACGGGACCGTAGGTGGTCATGATGGAGTCGGCATTTCCTTCCTTTACGGCAATTTCAAAGCCCTTTAAATAAATCTCACGAAGCGCACGCTCGGAAGCAATGTTGTCTACAAAGTGACGGCCGGTTTCCTGATTGTTTCCGCAGAAATGCTTGATGGTGCCGGTAACGCCTACGGAATGCAGTCCCTTTAATTCAGCAGTTGCCATCTGACCGGTCAGCAGAGGGTCTTCAGAGAAGTATTCAAAGTTTCTGCCGTTTAAGGGGTGACGGTGAATGTTCATGCCGGGTCCCAAGAGGCAGTCAACCTTGTTGGTAATCATTTCCAGTCCCATGCAGACGAACAGTTCTTCCACCAGTTCTTTGTTGAAGGTAGCGGCAATCATGGTGCCGATGGGAAGGCTGAACGCCTTGGTGCCGCAGTCTAAACGCATGCCGGAAGGACCGTCGTCGCAGCAGCCGCAGGGAATACCGAACTCGATCAGGCTCTTTGCCACGCCGCCGAAGGCAGCAGCCGTACCGGGAGTAACCTTGGGGCTGCCCATACCTTCGCCGCGGATAATGCAGGAAAGGTCTTCGTCGGATAACTGACCGATAAATTCATCCATGCTGTGGGTACCCTTTAATACATCCGCAAGCTTGATACCCAAATCGCCGGTGTAAGGAATTTCGGCGGGAAGAAGGGAAAGTCTTCTCTCAGGTTCGTCCACTTCATTCAGTGGAACATCCTCTGTGGTTATTTCGTAGGAACCGGCAGCCTTGTCATTGACAACCGGTTTGAAACGCTTGAAAGCTTTTACAGGTGCAAGCGCCTGGGTAAGCTGCTCTGTGACAACTGTGTCGGAAATAGAAACGCCAAGGGAAAGAGCTGCGTTTCTGACATTGTTTCCTACATAAAAATGATAGGTGCCGGCTTCTAAAACATAGGAGAAACGATGGCCGGTTACACCGGAGTCATCATAGGAAGCCAGAGATTTTACGGGAACGGTAACAGTAAGGAGCTGTTCCTCTCCGGGAGCTAAGAGCTTTGTTTTTTCAAAACTGCAGAGAACCCTTGCGGCTTTGCCCAGTTTTCCCTGGGGAGCCTCACAGTAAAGCTGCACGGTTTCCTTACCTGCAACGGAACCGGTGTTTCTGACATTTATGTCAAAAGTCAAAACAGTGTCCTTGCTGACGGCAGCGCCGTTTCCTTCGGAGGTGCGGACAACAGAGATGTCAAACTCTGTGTAGGAAAGTCCGAATCCGAAGGGAAAGCGTACCTTTTCGCGGGCAAAGGTTTCAAAATAACGATAGCCTACATAAATGTCCTCGGAGTAAAAATTCTGTGTCTTTCCGCCAAAGTAGGGAGAGGAGGGATAGTCGGAAAGATGATAGGCAATGGTATCCGGAAGTTTACCGGAGGGAGCTACCTTGCCACAGAGAACATCAGCAGTACCTCTGCCGCCTACCATGCCGCCGGCCCATACATACAGACAGGCATCGGGAGGGCAGGTATCTAAGAAACTCATATCAATAATATTGGAAACATTCAAAAGTAAAATCACCTTGGAGAAGGATTTGCGTACTTTCTTTAACATATCCCATTCCAGCTCGGTGAGGCGAAAAGAACCTTCTCCGTCGAAATTGTCCTGTTCCTCTCCGGCGGTACGTCCGATGATGACAATCGCAGTGGAGGTTTCCTTTGCAACATCGGCTACCAGTTTATCGGAAAGAGGCATTTCTTTCTGGGACCAGGGTTCTGCAGCCCAGCCTTCGCCCAGTTCATAAGGATGTTCCTTTTCCCATTCCTTATAGGTATTTAAAAGCGTCTTGTTAATCTTCACGTTGTTTTCCGTAAGACCGTCAACAATGCTGATGACCCTGGAAACATTCACCATACCGCCTGAACCGGTACCGCTCTTATAATAATGAAGCTGAATGCGGCCGAATACCGCAACTTCTTCGTCCTTCGCAAGGGGAAGGGCATGGTTTTCATTGGTGAGCATGACGATACCTTCGGAAACGGTCCGGGAAGCGGTATCAAGATAAGTGTTCCAATCAAGTGTTTTTTTCATGGCAGTTGTCCTTTCTTTGTTTGATAAAATGTATGTTTTTCGTTCATTTTTTTTCGTTACCTTATGACCTCATTGTATGAATTTGTCAAAATAAAATATATCATATATATTACTTTTTTGTCATATTTATGCTACAATAAAAGCAAAAGAAAGGACATTTTTTATGCTGAGTGAGAAAAGAAAAGTAGCCATCCTGGAACAGTATGTGGAGCGCGAAGCCACCTCCACCGATTACAGCGGAGAAATGAGCTTTTATTCCTATGTAAAGCAGGGGCAGACAAAGGAAGTGGGGGAGCGGTTAAGGAACGACTCTTTTGCCATGAACACCAAAAAGAAGCTGTCGGCGGATCCCATACAGAGCATCCGCTACCACTTTGTGGTAACGGCAGGCCTGCTTGCCCGTTTCTGCATCGAAGGCGGCATGGAAAGCAATCAGGCATACGAAATGTCCGACTATTATATCCTGAAGGCGGACAGGCTGAACAGCTTAAAGGAGCTGTGCGCTCTCCACAAAGTGATGTGCTTAGACTATGCGGAACAGATGGAAACCATCCGCAAGAAAAAAATTTTTTCCAAGCCGGTGGTTAAAAGCATCGATTACATTTATTCGCATCTCCACTGCCGGATAACGGTGGCGGAAGTGGCAGCATACGTGGGACTCAACGAAAACTATTTTTCCAGACTGTTCTCCGGCGAGGTAGGCATTTCGGTCAGCCGTTACATTTTGCAGAGAAAGCTGGAAGTGGCGCAGAACATGCTGAAATATTCCGATTACAGCTGCTCCCAGATTTCCGAACTCCTCTGCTTTGCCTCCCAGAGCCATTTCATTGAAAAATTCCGCAAGGAATACGGCATGACGCCCCTGCACTACCGGAACCGGTACCACAGCGATATGGGGCTGAAGGAGGAGACGTAAAACCGTTTTCGGCACTATCTGACAATATGGCGGTATACTGTAACGTGCACGTTATAAGAATAGTTCTGATGATATGCTTATGGAAGGACGTTTTTATCCACACTTTCAAGACTTATAGGGAAGGGAGGCATTCGTTTTTTTAGATTAGATTTGTAATCCTAAAATTGTGGATAAGAAGATATAAAAAGCTTTGCTATTAGCTTACTTTTTGGTATGATAGTATCATACTGGCAACTATATGCAGGAGGAACTGCTATGGACACAATATGTCGTGATATTTTTAGGGCAATCCATGAAAATAAATGGATAAGTATAGAATATAAAAATAAGAAGGATGAAATTACTAAATATTGGATAGGAATAATGGAAATAAATCCAATAAAAGGGAAATTGCGAGGAGAAGGATTACATTTAGGGAAAAACACAACTACGCAATTGGAGATTTATATAGAATCGATTTTATCCTCTCGTATTATTGAAGGTTCTTACTTTGAGGTGCCGGAGTTACTTAAATCGGATATTCAACTAAATCCGCTTAAATATCGCTCCTTGTTTCATAGTGTTTCTAATTTAAAATTACTCAGTTATTATATAGATTGCAATAAACTGGATTCGGTTCCCTATAAAACAGAATATAGCCTGTTACAATATTTTGATGGAGATTGTATCAATAAAGGAGAGTATTACCTGTCAGATACGCAATTCAGAGACATTATAGATAATTTTCAATATAATGCAACAAGTGTTTGGACTAAGAAAAGAATCAAACAATTAGCATTAAACATTTTAAGTGTACCGGTAAAACAAGGCTTATATGTACTCGCATATAGAGAGATGTTTTTGGATGTAAAACGCAGATGCTTAAAACCGGCAGAAGATGTCACAGTATGTACAGAATTTACAATAGACGGAACACAGCAAAGCATTCGGAAATTCTTAGATGCGGATGATTACGAGTTATTAAATGACTTTAATAAAAATGCTGAATTGATAAAAGATAGAATTACACAAGGTAATAATCAGATTAAGGGCGTGGATGATATGCCCTATCTGATAGCTATTGGAAGAGATGTTATTTTAGATTTGCATGAAGAATATAAGGCTATTGATGATATGTTTCAGAAGGGTGAAGTGACAGCACCTATACAGGCTTTTTTCGGAAATCTGGTTCAGGAACCGGCGAGCAGAAAAGTGTTTCCGATAGCTCTTTTGAATAAACAGATTAATCTTGACCAATTATTGGCAATTCATAATGCCATGAAATATCCATTGGCATATATACAGGGACCGCCCGGAACGGGAAAAACCAATACCATTGTAAACACTCTTGTGACAGCTTTTTTTAATGAACAGACCGTTCTGTTTACGTCTTATAATAACCATCCTATTGATGGAGTATGTGAGAAACTTCAACTCATCAGTAATGGTAATAAGGGATATATTCCTTTTCCCATTATACGACTTGGCAGTGATGAGAAAGTTGCAATGGCTATAGAGTATATTAAAAACCTTTATGAGGCAACGAAGGAAATTAATATTTATGAGGGGACACTCGAAAAAAGAAAATCAGACAGAATTGCAAGGACAAGGCAATTAACAAGTCTTCTGCAGGATTATGAAGAAAGATTAAAGCTTATGGAAACGCAGGAGGCTATTCAAAGTCTGATGGATTCCAACAAACATCTTACTTTTCAGACACAATTGCAGGGAGTACAATTAAGACAGGTAGAGGAAAAAATTAAGCAGACGGGAAATATTACAGAGGAAGATGCATTAAAATTAGTATTAGAAGATGAAGAGGCTTTTAAGAACTATTTGTACTATACATCAGCTAAATGTATTAAACATTTACAAGAACCCAAAAACGCCGATTTGCTGAAGATTGTATATACGGAGGATGTAACTGAAAAGGTAAAAGCTTTTAATGATTATATAAAGAAGGATGAAAACCTCAAAAAGTTCCAGAAAATCTTTCCGATTATAGCAACTACTTCAATTTCGGCACACAAAATCGGAACGCCAGGTGTTCACTTTGATATGGTTATCATGGATGAAGCCAGTCAGGGGAATATTGCTACATCGCTTGTTCCTATTATCCGTGGAGCGAGTCTTATGCTGGTAGGAGATCCGCAGCAATTAAATCCGGTTATTTTGCTGAGTCAGATTGATAATATGAAACTTCGCAAAACGTATAGGATAACAGATGAATATGACTATATTAATAACTCTATTTATAAAGTTTTTTTAGCCTGTGATTCTGTCAGCAGGGAGATTCTTCTCAGCCACCATTACAGATGCAATGACCGGATTATACAATTCAATAATAAAAAATACTACAATGGTAAGCTAAAAATCTGTAATTATAGTAAGGAACTGCATCCGTTGGTGTTTATAGATGTACCGGAAAACAAAACATATTGTAAAAATACGGCGCCAATGGAAGTGAATCAAATCATTAAATATGCATCCATGAATAAAGATAAGAGCATTGGTGTGATTACTCCTTTTGCCAATCAAAAGGAGCTTATTAATCAGGAATTAAAAGACAATGAACTAAGCAATGTCTCTTGTGGAACGGTGCATGCTTTTCAGGGGGATGAAAAAGATGTTGTTCTTTTTTCGTTAGCCCTGACCGAAAAAACGGGGATGGGAACATACGAATGGCTAAAAAACAATAAAGAACTTATTAATGTTGCTGTATCAAGAGCAAAAGATAAGTTGATTGTTTTGTCAAGTGCCAAAGAGTTAGAGCGTTTGCATGCTAATTCCGAGGATGATGACCTCTATGAGCTTGTACAATATGTAAAAAATAATGGAGAAACCAGGGTTACACCTAAAGTGGGAGCATCAAGAGCACTGGGAATAAAGCCTTACAGCACGGAAACGGAACAGGCTTTTCTGGAAAATCTTAACCATGCCTTAGATAATGTACTTAACACAAATCATAAGTGCATTGTGCAAAAGGAAGTGAGTATTGCACATGTATTTCAGGATGCGTATGCATATAATGACTTATTTTACACAGGAAGGTTTGATTTTGTGGTCTATGAAAGACAACCGAGAACAAAAGTGGATATTCCCATTTTGGCAATTGAGTTAGATGGCAGAGAACACATGGAAAAAGCAGTGGTTATGGAAAGGGATAAGAAAAAGAATGAGATTTGTGAAGAACATGGTTTTGAACTCATAAGAATCGAAAATACATATGCAAGACGTTACCAGTTTATGAAAGAGATACTTATGAAATATTTTGCAAGTGTAAGAGAGTATCGGTAAAAGCTGACATTGGCCAACGATTTATCCATATAGATATGTTTAAGTGGGCAGGGGAGGGGACATTGGTTCAGCATTGACGGAAGTGAAACGGAGAGATTGAGTATGGTAGGTAAGATACTAAACTTAATTTCAATATAATTATAAATGGGAAAATAAAAAAGGAGATGTACCGATTTGGTTACAAAATGATTGTAAGATTTATAAAACATTTGTATTAAATAATTAAGTGGGAGGAAAAAAATGAATGAATATGTTAAGAATGAATTAGAGCAACGAATTGCTTCGTTTCAACAGTTGCCGTATTTATTTGTTGGAACTGGTTTTTCCATGCGTTATTCTCATGCACCAAGCTGGAATGAACTGCTGTTTAATACGTGGAGAGTGATTAATCCTGAGAAGAAGGAAAGAAGTTTTGAAAAACTTAAGCAAAGAATTGAGAGAAAAATTGCAATTGAGCATCCGGGTATGACAGAGGAGGAGCAAAAATATTATGTTAATCCTGTTTTGGCAACAGCTATAGAGCAGGAGTTTAATGAACGTTACTATTCTGAAGAAGGATTTGATATGATTGTTTTCAACGAAGAAGAAAACAACCACATTATCAACAATCGGTACAATCCATTTAAGTTTCTGGTTGCAAGACAAATGAGCCATATGCAGTTAGATAATGGTTTGACGGAATATAAAGAAGTGCAAAGTCTAATTAGAAATCAAAATAAATTTGCAGGAATAATAACAACCAATTATGATGGAGTTTTAGAAAATGTTTTTAAGGACTTTTCGGTTCTAATCGGACAGGATAGTTTATTATTAGCCAATTCATTGAATATTTTTGAAATATATAAAATACATGGATGTTGTAGTAAACCAGATAGCATTGTTTTGACCGAAAAAGATTATGAGGATTTCGACAAGAAATTGAAATATTTATCTGCAAAGCTATTAACAATTTTTGTTGAGCATCCCATTATTTTTATTGGATATGGTTTAGGAGATGTTAATATTCGCAATATCTTTTGCGAAATTGCTGAATGCTTAACAGCAGAACAGCTTGAAAAGATTAAGAATAATTTTATTTTTATTTCTCCAACGTTTGGAAAGGAGGAAGCATATAATAAGAACACTCTTACGTGGGGTAGACATTCTATCATGATTAATGAATTTATATTAGACAATTATGAGATTGTCTATCAAGCTTTATCAAAAATTAGAAGTTCAATGCCAATTAAGCTTGCAAGAAAACTTCAGGATATGGTATGCCGATTTGTCTATTCTACAGAGGCACAAAATAATATTTTATTTGGGGACATTAATAGTCCTGATATAGATGATGAAAAAGCAGCAGTGTATTTTGGAAGAGCGGATACAGTAAGACAGATAGGTTTTAGCTATTTCGATATTGATGAAATTTTAGAGGATATTCTTTTTGATAATAAGCCATATCTTATCAATTCACAGCTAATTGATAAAACATTTAAAAATATACGAAGCAGATCGGGAAGTACACTTCTGCCTATATATAAATATATCAGAGCATTGAATTATCCTTTGAACAACATACCTTCAAACTACAATATTATCAATGGTTATGATGACCCTGATATAAGACCTACATCATCTGATATGCGAAGTTACATTAAAACAGGTACAAAATTTAACAATATAAGAGATATCGAGATGACATATCCTAACCATATTCCTAAGCAAGTGGCAAATATTAAAAAGTTTGCAAAGGATATTTTGACTGAGGAATTAGGGGAGTATTTGAGAAAATACTATAATACTGAATTATATGAAAGATATAAATCTTTATTTAGAAAATTAATAGCATTGTATGACTATAAAAAATATTCATAAAATAAAGAAGGTACAATCCCCACTGTTCAGATTCCTAAAAAGAAACCATCCAAGAGGTTCATATACCTTGTACTTTTATTGTATGAAAAATACAAGTTCATTATACCAATTGTTTGGTAAAATGCAATAGGTAATAATGCTGAATTTTTACGAAAGTAAAAAAGGAAATTCTAAAAAACTAAATAAAGCAATATTATACTATATATTATAGGCGAAAGTGGTCATCAATAAAACTCTATCATAACTCCTCAGATACTTTCGGACACTGTAAAAAGTGCTCTGAGGGGTTATCCTTGAAAGCTTACATCGAAGAAAAGAAAATACAAGTTGTTAAGCGACATATTACTGCATAATGTGGAGAGGAAGACAAATGAAGACAGACCGGATATTGGGCATCATCATTTATTTAGTGAATCATGATAATGTTTCTGCCAGCTATCTCGCAGAAAAATTTCATGTATCGGTCAGGACAATTCAAAGAGATATGATAAGTATTTCTGCAATAGGCGTACCGATATATTCGGAAAGCGGGAAAAATGGTGGTTATTCCATTCTGCCTACTTATAAAATCCAAAACAGCGAAATCAGTAGCGATGAACAGCAGATGATAATAAAGGCATTGGAAAGCCTGGCCACATCTTATACCAATGATACCTTAAAGACCCTGATAGAAAAGTATAATGCGATTGTTCAAAAAGAAGGCGGTCAAAAAGTTTTCTGGGATTTTGGCGTAACCAAAGAAAATGCCGATGTACAGAGTAAAAACAAATTGCTGGAACATGCCATTGGTCAGAAGAAGTATGTGTCATTTGCATACTGCAACGCAGATGGAAGAAAATCCGTACCGGTGGTCGAGCCACTGGCTATTCATTATAAATGGTATGCATGGTACCTCTTCGCTTATTCGGAAGAGAAAAAGCAGTATAGAACCTACAAAGTGGCAAGAATGCAGAATTTGAAGGAAACGGATAAGATATCGGTTATAGACCATGGGGACGTTAAAGTCTTAATGAGCGAGTCAGAGCAGGCATACTACCGGACAAGTATTCCGATTGAGGTGCAGTTTGCCAATGAAGAAACGGCATTGATGGAAGAATATTTTCCGGGTTGTCCCATAGAACAGATAGCAGAAAATACAAAACGCATGTTTATTGATGTGCCTGCAAAGGAACGATTATGGAAAGCACTGCTGTTAAGTTTCGGAAACAAAGTAAAGGTCATAGGACCGGAGGAGTACAAGAAGGAGCTGATACAGACAGCTCAAAATTTTTTGTCTAATTACGACATATAGTTGTCGCAGCAATCCCGTAAAATATACCTGAAAATAGGAAAGACAAACATGTTTTATCATTGGAAAATTGGGAGGAAGGTTTATGACAAAAGAAGGGCTAATTCGTTCATTTGAAGAAAAGCACAAGGAATTGGAACGGGCATTGCAGGGAGATGACATTGGCTATATAAAGGAACTGACGTTGGAAGTTCATGCTATGGTTCATCCGGCGGAAGTATCCGGCAGGACAGAGAAAACAGTAGCAGATTACGTGCTGGATTACATGATGAAAGGGCATCAAAACGACCTTGTGCCCAGGGAGAACTGGGAAGAAGACCTCCATTATGCCGGAACCAATACGGTGCCGATGTGCTGGCAGTTCTGGCATACTTACAGAATTGAAGATTTAGTCAGTAATATATTGATGGCAAACCAAAATCAGTTGTTTGATGATGAGTGGCAAAAAAGAATAGGGACAAACATTACGGATACAGGGAATGCCCTGGAGCTGGATGAAGCAATCACATTTGCAAAAGGAATTCATGTGGAAGCTTTACGGGAGTACATGATTGCTGTCGGAAAAAATACAAGAAAAATCTTAGAGAGTCTTACATTGGAACAGATTAAATCCATGGTGCCGGAAGAGTGGGTTATGCGCATCCTCGAAGAAGGCGGAGTGACTACGGATATCCGTTCGGTGTGGCTGCTGGTATTCTGGGGAAGACTGACGAGGGGCGGAATGATTTTGATACCTATGACAGGGCACCATATGATGCACTTGCCGCCCTGTTTGGACCATTTGCCGATATTGGATTGATGCAGTAATGATGTGACTCAATAGAAAAAAGCAGTTTTACTGAAATCGGTTTTATACATATACAAATGGGGAGGAAGCGATACCATGACATCATTGGAAGTAGACACAATGGTGAATAATTCAACATATGACTCCACGCAACAAGATGTTTTTGATGCGCTTTACGGGGAGCTTGCAAAAGGAATGCAGAGTATGAAAAATGGTGAGGTATACACCATTGAAGAAGCATGGGAGGAAATTGACAAGGTATAATATTCCGGTCATATCCCCTCGGAAACATACATACAATGTAAAAAAGTATTCTGAGGGGATTACCTTTGAAAGATTATATCGAAGAACGTGCGATGGGCATAGCAACGTACATCATCGAAAACAATGCCACCGTGCGTCAGACCGCCAAGGCATTCGGAGTTAGCAAGAGCACGGTACATGCGGTAGTAACGATATAGAACGGTTTGGCAGGAAGATTATCTGGACAGTAAAATAGGAGACTGTTACGGAAAGTGAAGAAAAAGAAAGAACTTCCTAATGTGCTGGTGCGTTTGCCC
>Ga0129314_1000355_pt1 | contig 50918 bp, 47 predicted proteins | sample O1111metagenome_FD_94431 | JGI IMG/M metagenome (GOLD analysis project Ga0129314, IMG submission 94431) | Orangutan individual fecal microbial communities from fecal samples from Wisconsin, USA - O1111 metagenome | ecosystem: Host-associated > Mammals > Digestive system > Large intestine > Fecal... | reverse complement strand
GGCTCCGATAAGCCGGGAGTTTCACGCTTTTTTGATATAATTGGCGCAGACTGAGAGGTGTCAGACTCATGAAAAAACGGATCGTTCTTGCGTTCGGCACGCGGCCGGAAGCGGTCAAGATGGCGCCGGTGTATCTGGCGCTGGCGCGCAGCGGCGCGCTGGAGCCGGCGATTTTGCTGACCGGGCAGCACAGGACGCAGCTTGAGCAGGCGCTTTCGATCTTCGGCGTGCCGCACGAGCTCAATCTGAACGTGATGACCGAGCGGCAGACTCTGCCGGAATTGGCGGCGCGGATCTTGCCGCAGGCGGCGGCAGCGTTTCGCGAGCTGAAGGCCGATTACGTGCTGGTGCACGGCGACACGCTGACGACGTTCGTTTCAGCATGGGCTGCGTTTCTGGAACGCATTCCAGTCGGGCACGTGGAAGCGGGGCTGCGCAGCGGCTCGATGAGCGAGCCGTTTCCGGAGGAGGCCAACCGCGTGCTGACCGACGCACTGTGCGACACGTTCTTTGCGCCGACGGAAGGCGCGCGCGCCAATCTGTTAAAGAGCGGCGCGGTGCCCGAGCAAGTTTTTGTGACGGGGCAGACGGCGGTCGACGCGATTCTCTTCGCCTCGAAAAAAGGAGTTTTGCCCGACGGCGTGCCCGAGCGCGGCCCGGTCGTGACGGTAACGCTGCATCGGCGCGAGAACTGGCCCGCGCTGAACGAGCTGGCGCGGTGCCTGGCCGATGTGGCGCGCACGCACGCGGAGTGGACTTTTGTGTTCCCGGTTCATCTCAACCCCATTGTGCGCGAGGCGGTCGTGCCGCCGCTGTCGAAAGTGGAGAACGTGAAGCTTGTCGAGCCGCTGGAATATGGCTGCATGGCGGCGCTGCTGGCTCGCAGCCGTTTGATCCTGACGGACTCGGGCGGTCTGCAGGAGGAAGGGGCGTCGCTTGGCGTGCCGGTGGCGGTGGTGCGCAACGTCACGGAGCGGCCGGAAGGCGTGGAAGCGGGAATTGTGACGCTTCTTGGCAATGAGCCCGAAAGGGCGCTGACGGATTTCGCGGCGCTGATGGACGACGAAACGCGTCTTGTCCGCATGGCTTCCGCGCCCAATCCTTACGGCGACGGGCGCGCCTCCGAACGGATCGCCGCGGCGCTGGAACGCCGGCTGGCCTGATTCTTGAAACAAAAGGACTCCCGAAGGCAGAATCGCTTTCGGGAGTCCTTTTGTGTGCCGTCAGTCTTCGATGCCGCTGGCCTTGAGAACTTCGTTCAGGCTGCTGACGAGACCGTCCGGATCGATGCCGTGGGCCATGGCACCCTCTTCGAGGCTTTCGGCGTGAGAGATGGCACAGCCGATGCACCCCATGCCGGACATCATCAGAGGCTGGACGACCTGCGGGTACTTGTCAACGATGTCGGCGATCAGCATATCTTTGGTGATCATATTGCTACACTTCCTTTTCGTTAATTGGGAACCGGAAATCCGGCACGATTATATCCGAAGGGAACGCAAATGTACAGTTTATTTCCGATAATAATACGTGTGTATGGAGTCGGGGCTGCCGTCACAGTAGCGGGCTCAGAAGTTTGGTTACGGACTCGAGCGCTATGGAAACGTGACTGCGTTTTCCCCATTCGTCCTGCGTGAGGTGGTGCGAGTCGCAGATGTAAAGTCCCTGCACGCGGTGGATGCCGAAATTCTCCTGCACGCCGTAGAGGATCATATTGATCTCGAAGTTGAGTGAGAACGAACGGATGTCGAAGTTGCTCGAACCGACGAAACCGAGGTTGTCGTCCACGGTGACGGTCTTGGCGTGGAGCAGGCCCTTGTCGTAAAGGTACACTTCGACGCCGAGTCTGAGAAACTCCTCGTAGTACGCGCGCGAAGCGTAACCGGCGATGATCTGGTCCGATCTGGCCGGCGTCACCAACCTGACTTTGACGCCGCGCAGGCGGGCGACTTCGATGGCCTGAAGCATGCCCTCGTCGGGGATCAGGTAGGGCGTGGTGATCGTCACCTGTTCCTGGGCGCCGATGATGGACGCGATGATAAGGCGCTGGTAGTTTTCGGTCTGGTAGGAGGGGCCGCTCGGCACCGTCTGCAGGCACGACGGGCCCGAAAAGTTGTTGTTGGCGGAGAACAGATGCGTGGTGTCGAGCCGCTCGCCGGTCTCGACGTACCAGTCCTCGATGAAGACGCTCTCGAGCTGGCGCACGACCGGGCCGCAGAAGCGCAGGCTGACGTCTTTCCAGATCAGCTTGCCGAAGCGGCCGTAGCTGGGTTCGGTGACGTTATGCGAGCCGGTGACGGCAACGCGGCTGTCGAAAACGGCAAGCTTGCGGTGGTTGCGCAGGTCGAAGCGGGCCGCTTTGGCACGGTAAAGACGCACGGGAAGCGCTTCTTCCACCAGGATTCCGTCGCGCTGGATATCCTGCCTCAGGGAGCTGCGCAGGAATTCACGCGAGCCTACGGAATCGAGGAGCAGCCGCACGGTAACTCCGCGCCGGGCGGCTCGTCGGCAGGCGTTGATCACCTTGCGCCCCTGCGAATCGTCGACGAAGATGTAGTAGAGCAGTTCGATCTCACTGGCGGCGGCGTCGATTTCGTCGACGAGAGTATTGATGAAATCAACAGCCTCGGTGATGTACTGCACTGTGTTGCCTTGAACGGCGCTCAGGTATCCCAGATTCTGCGCCAGACTGGCGGTGGCCTGGAGCGACGGCGGCAGCTGCGGCGAGATGGAGCCCGGCAGTTTGGAATACATTATGCGCGTGCGGATGTCGTGAAAATGCGAGAGCATGGCGTTGTGGCGTTCCATACGGCGCGACGGCAGCACGTTGGTGCCGAGGATGGAGTAGGCGATCATGCCTGGCCACGGCCAGAGCAGGATCACCAGCAGCCATGCCGTGGCTGTCGAAGGATTGTGCCGCTGGGGGATGATCACCAGCGCGGAGAGGCGGACGATGAACGATATGATGTCCAACCCGGTGAGGAAGAAAATGCTGAGCCCCTGGCCCCACGTCATCAAAATCAGTCCTTTATGCAAAGAGCGATATGAGGAAAACGCATTTATCATAACACAAACGCTTGAGCTTTTTAATTGACAATGAGAATGAGACAGAATAAAACATTTGACGAAGCAAAGAAACGTTTCGACGTCGTCTTTGTTCCGACGCCGTCTTTCCCAAAACTTTGCCATCTTTGCGCTGTGCCGATACGGAGAAGAGATACGTAAAAACTGGAATGAGTCCCGGGAAAACCCTTCTCCATGATGGCTTCCGCACTCTTGACTTTAAAGCAAGCATGGAGTAAAAAGTAACGGTTATAAGGCTTGTTCGATCATTTGCGGAGGAGTGTGGTTTTGTGGTCAAGGATCTTTTGGCGGCTCTGGCCGTCGTCGTCAACGGCATCCCACAGGGGCTGTTGGCGCTGATGTACGGTTTTGCGGCGCTGCCGACGGCGCTGGCTTTTCTGGCTGGCGTGGGCGGTTCGCTGTATTTCAACTCGGTGGCGACGATTTCCTTCCAGGCCGAGACGATCGCGCTGGCCGGCAATCTGGGCAAGGATATCCGCGAGCGTCTCAGCATGGTCTTCTGGGGCGCGGTGTTCCTGCTGATCCCCTCGCTGCTGGGGCTGAACGAGGCGATCGTGAGCTGGATCGGCCCGGCGATCGTCGATTCGATGATGGCTGGTGTCGGCCTGATGCTGGCCAACGTTTCGGTGGATATGCTCAAGTCCGAAAAGTATTCCGGCTCGCTCTCGGTGGCTGTGGCGCTGGCCGTGTGGTTCTGGACCCGCGACCTGGCCTGGACGATTATCGTCTCCGTGACGGCGGCGACGCTGCTTTACAACTATCTGCTGCGCGTGCGTTGCATGGAACTCGATCGGTTGTCCGCCGACGTCAGCAACGAAAAGTTTCGCTTCGGCAACATCGAATGGCGTTTCTGGAACAACTGGCGCGTCTTCTCCGGCGCGCTGGCCATGGCGTGCATCAACATTGGCGCCAACATTTCCTTCGGCAAGATTACCGGCTCCATCGCGCAGGTGAATGCCAACGTCGACCATCTGGCGATCTACTCGAGCGCGGCCGACATCGTTTCTACGCTGTTCGGCGGTTCGCCGGTGGAATCGATCATCTCCGGCACGGCGACCGCGCCCGATCCCGTGCTTTCTTCGGTGATGATGATGGGTATCATGGCGGCGCTGCTGATCTTTCGCCTGTTGCCGACCATCGGGCGCTACGTACACCGCTCGTCCATCGCCGGGTTTTTGCTCGTGCTGGGCGTGTTCGTGACGTTCATCAACAACACGGCGCTGGCGCTCGGCGCGGTGCCGCCCGAGGCGTTGAACGGCTTTGGTTTCGCGCCCTGGGGCATGGTGGTGGGCGCCACGATCTTCGCCTCGGCGCGTTGGAATCCATTCGTCGGGCTGGTCGCCGGCACGGCAATCCGCATGGTTTTCCATCTATAAAAGAGCAAAAGGAGAACTGAGCGATGACTGAAAAAACATACGAACTGCATCTCTTGGGCCTGACCCGCCAGCTGCCGCTGCGCCGTGTGGCCGATCACGTGACGGTGGCTTCGTTCGTCATGCTGGGCGACACCGAGCTGGTCGAGACCTGCGCCGAAGAGCTGGCGAAGCGTCTGCCTGAGGACATCGATTACCTGGTCTGCCCCGAGGCAAAGGCCATTCCGCTGACGCACGCCATTGCGCGGCGTCTGGGCATCGACTACATCGTCATCCGCAAGACCGTCAAGGCCTACATGGACAATCCGCTCATCGCTGACGTCATGTCGATCACGACGGCGGCGCCGCAGCATCTTGTCATGGACAGCGCCGACGTGCAGAAGATCTATCACAAAAAGGTGGCGATCATCGACGACGTCGTTTCCACGGGCGGTTCGCTGCGCGCCGTGGAGAACATTCTTGCCAAGACGGCCTGCACGGTCGTGGCCAAGGCGGCGCCGCTGCTCGAAGAGGGCGGCTATGACGGCAAGGACCTGATCTATATCCAGCGTCATCCCGTTTTCACGGATTGAGCCGATCGCATCGTGGCGGCGTTGTTTTCCTTGTTCCTTTATGATAGGCGAGCGCTGCGGCGGAAGAAAAATTTCGCCGCGGCGCTTTTATTTTGCCGTTCTTCGGTTAGAATAGAGGTTATGGTCAGCGCTGATTTTCGACGTAAAATTCATGATGGCGAAGGAGATTATCCATGGGACGACTTTTGGTGGTCTTTACAGGCGGCACGATCGCCAGCGGTTTCGACGGGCAGGGCAAGGCACCGGTTTCGGGCGCGTCGCGGCGTTTGAAAGATTCTCTTGCCGAGCTTTTTGCGGAGCGCGGCGTGGAGGCGGTCTTTTGCGAGCCGCTCGGGAGTCCCGGTATTGACAGTTCGGAGATGGATCCGGGGCACTGGCTGCTGATTTCGCGCTGCATCGCCGCGGAGCTGGAGCGGGGACTTTCGGGCGTGCTGGTCCTTCACGGCACGGACACTATGGCGAGTACGGCCGCGTGGATGAGCCTGTGTTTCGGCACTCTGCCCATTCCAATTGTCCTCACCGGCAGCCAGCTGACGTTGGACTACATGCCGGAGGACGTCACCTCGAATCTGCGCGGCGCGGCCATGGCCTGCTGTTCCGATTTGCGCGGCGTGTGGGTCTATTTCAACTGGAAGCTGATCCCCGGCGACCGAGCGCACAAAGCGCACGCCATGCATCCGGACGCCTTTAACGCGGTCAACGGCCAGCCGCTGTTCTTTAATCCCGACTGGGGACTGGATCCGTCGCCGGCGTCTGTTTGCACGGCTACGGCGGAACAGCTGCCGGAAGAAGCGCAGAAGATGATCGGTCTCGATCCCGACGTGCTGCGCGAGCGTTGCGCCGGTATCCGCTGGTTTTTCGCCCAGCCGGGAGCGCGTTTTGAATGGCAGGGCGACGAGCGCTTCCTGTGCCTGCTCGGCTACGGCGCCGGCAACATGATGCCGGCCGTGTTGGACGGCATCGAACGGCATTCCGCGGCCCCCGCGCTGTACGTCGTCGCGTGCAGCCAGGCCGAGGGGGGCGTCAAACATCCTGACGGCTACGACCGCGTCGGCATGGCTCGTCTGGCGAAGGCGGGGTTCCGTGTCTGGAATCAGATGGACCGCTCCGTCGAATTTGTGCACAGCCTGTGCTGCTACGCGCTGGCAGCGTCTTTTGACGCGCCGGAAAAGATCTTGAACCACTACCTTCGGGAATGCCGGCCATAACAAAAAACGGACAGCGGCACAGCTGTCCGTTTTTTGTTATGCGCCGAAGACCTGCTATTCCCGGCAGATTGCTACGCCGGCCGAAGCTCCGATCCGCCTCGCCCCGGCGGCGATCATTTCTTCCGCCTCTGCGCGCGTATGGATGCCGCCGGAGGCTTTGACGCCGACGTTTGCTCCAGCTGCGGCGCGCATCAGCGCCACGTCGCGCACGGTCGCGCCGCCCTTGGAAAATCCTGTCGAAGTCTTGACGAAATTTGCTCCCGCTGCGGCGGCCAGACGGCAGGCGCGGGCCTTTTCCTCGTCGGTGAGCAGGCAGGCCTCGATGATGACTTTGACGGTACGCCCCTGCGCGCCCCTGACGACCGCAGCGATATCGGAACGTACGTACTCGTCGCGGCCGGCTTTGAGATCGCCGATCGAGACAACCATATCCAGTTCGTCGGCGCCGTCTGCTACGGCCTGACGGGCCTCGAATTCCTTGACGGCACTGACTGAGGCGCCGAGCGGGAAGCCGATCACCGTACAGACTCTGACGCCGCTGCCGCGCAGTTCCTCGGCTGCTGTCGCTGCCCAGCGGGGATTGACGCAGACCGAAGCGAAATGCCACTGCCGCGCTTCGGCGCAGAGCGTGCGAATCTGGCACTCTGCGGCATCCGGCTTTAAGAGCGTGTGATCGATGTACGACGCGAGATTGTTCATGAAAAAACCTCCGACGGGAAAAATCTTTAGAAAAATGGCAAATCAGTACATTCATTATGGCATAAAAAAGTCCCGTTGTGTAAAATAAAAAGGATGAAAGACAGAAGGAGGTATGATGATGTACGGAAGAGCGAAAGGAAATTTTCTCGTCTTGTCCGGCCTGGCGGTCGCGTTTTTTGTGGGACTGGTTTCTTTCGGTGCTTGGGAGCTTCACGGCAGCACCGAAGAACCGCCGAAACCGCAGATTGTCGGCACCGCGTTGAAGCCGGCCATCGTCGGCCCGGAATTTCGCAGCGAGAAAGTGGACTCCGTCGTTGTCGCGAAAAACGTTGGAGCTAATAAAGGTTTCGAGGAAGAAGCGCCGCCGCGTCAAAACGCGGGAGTCCCTGCGCCTCTTGTCGAACCGGCCGCCATTGCCCGCAGCAGTGAAAAAGGACGCTGGATCTATATCGACAAGGCCGGTTTCAGGCTGTATCTTGCCGAGGGCGGCAAAGTGATCGACTCATGGGGCGTCGCCTTGGGCAAGGTGACTGGCAACAAGCAGAAAGCCGGCGACATGCGCACGCCCGAGGGCAATTTCTCCGTGCAGCAGATTCAGAATGCCAGCAGCTGGACTCATGACTTCAAGGACGGCAAGGGCGTCATCAAAAACGCTTACGGCCCGTGGTTTATCCGCCTTAAGACGGGCTGGAAGGGAATTGGCATCCACGGCACGCACGATCCCGAATCGATCGGTACTCTGGCAAGCGAAGGCTGCATCCGCATGAAAAATGAAGATCTGCAAAAACTTAAGCCGCTGGTCGTAAAAGGGATGAAAGTCGTTATCGGCCCTAATGCTGCTCAGGGCGGCAAAGACGCAACGAACGTGTCCGAGGGGAACGTGAAGGGAAAAAACGGTCCGAAAAGCGCGAAGAAGAAATGAATTTTTCTGCGCGAAAAACACTTGCATTTTTGGGGGAAGTCTGTTAATATACCCGATGTCGCCATGGAACGGCGCTTATCGCGGGGTGGAGCAGTCCGGTAGCTCGTCGGGCTCATAACCCGAAGGTCAGAGGTTCGAATCCTCTCCCCGCAACCAATTTAACGGCGGTATAGCTCAGTTGGCTAGAGCATGCGGTTCATACCCGCAGTGTCACTAGTTCGAATCTAGTTACCGCCACCAGAAAAACAACTGTCGGTACAAGCCGATGGATAACGAAAACCTGCCGTGAGGCGGGTTTTTTTGTTATACTGTCACCGAGGAAGACTGACGGAAAACGTTAGAATCCAAGAAAAAAGCGTACCTGTTTCCGTACCAAAAAAACGAGGTGACGCACATGTTGACGAACACGGCGATTATGAAGACTGCGGCGAGTATTGCATGCTGAAAATCGGACGATTCCATTAAAAATGCCTGCATTAGGTGCAATCTCTCAACTTTATGATATAACTGAACGATAAATTGTGACGAGGGGTGAGGAACGAATGGCGGATGATGAAAAAAACGCCGCTGCGGCGGAGGTGCAGCCGGAGCCGGTGAAGGACTTCTGGATGCTGTGCGTCAAAGGGACAGTCGAGGAAATTAAGGAGAAAGTCGCGGCGGAGCAAATCGACGTCACACAGCCGTTTCGCGACGGAATTACGCCGCTGTACCTGGCGGCGCAGAATAACTCACTGGCAGTAGTTCAATATTTTCTCGATGCCGGGGCTGACGTTAACGTGCGGACGACGGGCGAATATGTTGATACGATCCTTCATGCTGCGGTCTGGACGAAAGATCTTCGCGTCATGCAGACGCTGCTCGAACACGGAGCGGATCCGACGGCGACGAACGCCAAAGGCTGGACGCCGCTTCGGCTGGCGCGTTACCACGTGCGCGGCAAGGAGATGCTTCAGCTGCTGATCAAACACATGAAGCTGGAGCCTGCGGAGAACGGCCGCTCGTATGAGGGAACGATCGAGTATGTCGATCTCTGGTCGAAAAGATGTTATCAGCTGTGCGGCGCTGCGCTGATCGAACATTCTATGGAGCGTCTGAACACGTCGAATATTTCTCTGGGAGAGACAGACCGCATTACGTACGGTTCTTCGCAGAAGCGCAAGGCTGTAGTCGAGAACACCGCGCCGGCCGTATATGCGTAAAAAGCTGCAGCGGCTGGAAACAAAGGCGGCGCGTCAGGATTTTGCAGCATTTAAAAGGCCGATAAGAGAGCGCGCTCTCTTATCGGCCTTTTAAATGCTCTGAATGCTGTTTACTTTGCGGCGGCTGGGGCAGCGGCTTTGTCCGCTGCTTTTTCGGTGAGGTCCGGCTTGGCCTCGTCCAGTTTTTCTTCGGGGAGGGCATCGGCAGGCGGAACGTCGCCGCTCTTAACGGTAAAGAGTTCGGGAGCGACAATCTCCACGTTCATCTTGTCGGCCAGCCCCTTGACGTAGTTGCGCTGAGCTTCCATTTTTTTGCTCTGAAGGAGCATCGTTTTGATTCTGTCGGAGACTTCAGAGAGAGGACGCACGTCTTCCGAGACGGCTTTAATGCGGTGCACGACGAAATAATCCTGGCTGGTGATCTCGATGGGGGCGGATATTTCGCCGTCGTTCAGCGCGGAAACAGGCTCGAGCTTGCCAGTCATCTCCGTTGCGGCGATGCGCTCGTGAACGTCGCCCGAGGTCGCCTGGACGATGTCGTCCGAAACGAGCGAAAGCGCCTTGTCCCAGTTTTTGTCCGCTTTCACTTCTTCGGTGAATTTGTCGGCGGCTTCCCTGCTCTTCAACTGGACAAAGTCGGCTTCGATGCCGGCCGGCAGCGTGAAGTTGCCGCGCAGCGCATCGTACAGGGTTTTGATCTCGTCGTCGGAAACGACCACGCCGCCGGAAACGTCCTCCATCATTTTGTTGATGGCCAGCTGGCGGGCGATCTCGGCTTTGACTTGCTCGAGACTGCTGCCTCGGTTCTTCAGCATCTGCATGAATGCTTCTTTGGTCACGTACTGATTCTCGACTTCCTTCAGCTGCTTGTTCACGTCGTCGGCGGGGGCGCTGATCTTCAGACGGGCAACCTCATCGATGACGGCGCGGTTGGACACCATTTCATTGAGCACGGCTTTGTAGATAAGCGGCATCTGCTTGTCGGACAGGTCGCGGATGCCGTTGCGCTCGACGAACGAGCGCAGGTGTTCCTGCAGCTGGCTGATGTGCAGTTCTTCACCGTTGACTTTGGCGACGACGAAATCACCGGTACGCTGATTGCCGGAGTCGGAGGAACTGCCCGTGCCGTACATGAATCCGACAGAAGCGGTGAAGATGACGATAAACAGTGCGAGGATCCACTTGATCTGAGTGCGAAGCGCAGTAAGTATCTGCAAGTGACTTTACTCCTTTCGAATTGGCAGCGTGAAAAATTCTGTTTCGGCCCAAGAATTGTACCATAGAAATCCGTTAGAGTGTGTCTCAAATATTGCGAACCTGTCCCCGCAGAACCGTTTCCTTTTGCATTTTTAAGACAAAGGCAGCGTGAGGAGCAGCTGCTGGGCGGAGAACCGTGAACGGAGGCGCATGAAATGGCGCTGAAACTCCGCAGAATATTAAACCGCGGCGAGAGATGTGCCGACGGTCCGTTCCGTTTTCAAAGGAACGGAGAGCTGTACGGCGCTTTCCATGACCTGGCTGAGCTCCAACGCGGTCTGTTCGGCCTGGTCCAGCGGACATTCGCAGACGATGGAGTCGTGGACCTGAAGCACCATGGCGACGCCGCGTCCGGCAAAATGCGCGGCGACTTTGTTCATGGCAATCTTGGTGATATCGGCTGCCGTCCCCTGAATCGGGGCGTTGATTGCGACGCGTTTCTGGTGGTCTTTCGTCTGGTTCCCGGTGGCGATCTCGTCCATCGGGCGGCGGCGGCCGAAAAGCGTGGACGTGTAGCCGACTTCGAGTGATTTTTTCTTGCTCGTTTCCATGTATTCGCGCACGCCCGGGAGAGCGGCAAAGTAGGCCTCCATGATTTGGGTCGCCGTGCGGCGGTCCGTTCCCAGCCGGGAGGCGAGGCCGAAAACACTCATGCCGTAGATCAGCCCGAAACTGACGGTTTTGGCGCTGCGGCGCAGTTCCTTGGTGACAGCGTCGGCGGGGAGGCCGAAGATCATGGCGGCGGTTTCGGTATGGATATCCCGATCCGAGTTGAAGATCTCAATCAGCTGCGGATCTCCTGAGAGATGAGCCAGCACGCGCAGTTCGATCTGTGAGTAATCGGCGGCAGCGAAGCAGTGCCCCGGCTGCGCCGGAACCAGACATTCACGGATCTGCCGTCCCCAGCCGCTGTAAGCGGGCAGGTTCTGCATGTTGGGGTCGCGGCTGCTGAGGCGCCCCGTGCCGGTCGTCAGCGACTCGAAAGTGCTGTGAATCAGGCCGTCCTCGCCGGCTGCGCTCAGCAGCGGCTGCACGAAGCCGGACGCCATTTTCTGGAGCTCGCGGTATTCCAGAAGCTGACCTGGTATCTCGCAGCGCGCACCGCAGATTTCCCGCAGCTGTTCAAGTACCGATACGTCGGTGGAGTAGCCGGTCTTTGTCTTCTTGACGACGGGAAGTCCCAGTTTTTCAAAAAGGAGCGCGCCGATCTGTTTAGGCGAGTTGAGATTGATCTCGCATCCGGCGGCTTCGTAGACTTTGGCGGTGATGCCGCTCAGCTGACGTTCCAGCTCCCGCGAAAGCGCCAGCATTTTTTCGCGGTCGAGGCGGATGCCGCGGCGCTCCATGGCGACCAGCGAGGGGATCAGCGGCAGGTCGATCTCGTTCATGACCCGCGTCATGTCCTGCGCAGCGATTTTTTCCTCCATGGAACGGGCGATGGCCAGCAGGCGCAGCGCTCGGGCGGGCGAAAGTTCGAGTCCGATCTCTTTCGAAATGTCGTAGCTTTCCAAGTCGGGATGAAGCAGGTACCAAGCGGTTTTAACATCCCAAAGACCGCCGAGGCGCGGCCGCTTCATCAGATAACACAGCGCCTTGGCGTCGAGACAGACGACCCTGTTGCCCAGCAGTTCGTCCAAACGCGGCTCCAGTTCGGCCAGCGTTCCCTGCCACCAGCTGCCGTCGGGAGCGGCAAGGATGACGCGGCGCGACTGCAGCGTTTCCTCTCGGATTGTGTATGGAACGGGCGCGCCGGATTCTTCGAGATCAAGCGCGATCCTCGGTGCGCACAGGATCGTGTCCAGCGGAATCACGGCAGCCGGCGGAACGGCCTCAATAAAGCTGTCTCCGCCGGCGGGCGACGGCCGCGGCGCCTCCGCCGGCGGATTTTCGGCGGGGGATTTTTTCTTTTCGGCTGCGGCGCCAAAGGATTCGGCCGCCTTTTTCATGCCCAGACGGGCGCAGAAAGCGCCGAACGCCTCCAGATCAACCGGCGCTTCTTTGGAGGTGAATTCGCTCAGATCCTCGTCGCATTTGAGCCGCGTCAGTTTGCGGTTCGCGATGGCCTGCGCCCCGTATTCGCTCATTTTTTTCTGCAGCGCCGGTTTGAGTTCGCCGGCATGTGCCAGAATGCCTTCAATGGAACCGTAACTTTGCAGCAATTTCGAAGCGGTCTTCTCGCCGACGCCGGGCACGCCGGGAATGTTGTCGACCGAGTCGCCCATCAGCGCCAGATAATCGACCATTGTGTCCGGCGGAAAACCGTATTTTTCGGTAAAGTGAGGAACGTCGTATTCCTCGAAAGACGAAACTCCCTTGCCGGGGCGGAGAATCTTCACGCCCGGACGCAGCACCTGCATGATGTCTTTGTCCGACGTGAGGATCAGCACATCGTCGCCGCTGGACGCGAACTGCACGGCGGCCGAACCGATCAGGTCGTCGGCCTCGACCGAAGAACGCTCCATGACGTGGACGCCCAGCAGCGGAAGCATTTCGTGGAGCAGCGGAACCTGAATTTTGAACTCTTCAGGCGTCGGCCGGCGCGTGGCTTTGTATTCGGGACAGAGCTGATGGCGGAACGTCGGCTCCTTCATGTCAAACGCCGCGTAGATCTCGTCAGGGCGCTGGTCGTGTCTGACCTTGGCGAACATGTTGAAGAAGCCGACCAGCGCGTTGGTGGGCGTGCCGTCGGGGGCGTCCAGTTCGGGAATCGCGTAAAAGGCGCGAAAGGCGATTCCGTGTCCGTCGATAAGCAAAATCTTTTTCCCAGGCATTTCCATAAACCTCCAGGCGGGTTATAATGCTCTCTGAATCTTTGCGGATTTTCTTCCGCGTCTGCTTGTCTATTGTACACGCGATGGACTAATTATGTGAGGAGGAACTTTTATAAATGGCAGATGAAGTGAGGGTACGTTTCGCGCCCAGCCCCACCGGCGCACTGCATATCGGCGGCGCTCACACGGCGCTTTTTAACTGGCTTTGGGCCCGCCATACCGGAGGAAAGTTTATCCTTCGCATCGAGGATACAGACCGCGTCCGTTCGACTGCGGAATACGAAGAGACGATCATGGCCGGGATGAAGTGGCTGAATCTTGACTGGGACGAAGGTCCTGACGTCGGCGGCGATTACGGACCGTACCGCCAGACCGAACGCCTCGATCTTTACAACAAATACGCCCGGCAGCTTCTCGACGAGGGCAAGGCCTACAAGGAAGGCAGCGCAGTCATTTATAAAGTGCCGCTTGGCCTGGATATTGGCTTTGACGACGAAGTTTACGGGCATGTGGACTACAAGAGCGACGCGCTGATCGACGGCCGCACCGGCGTGATGAAAGACATCGTGCTGATTAAAAGCGACGGTTTCCCAACGTATAATTACGCCGTCGTCGTCGACGATCATCTGATGCAGATCTCTCACGTTATCCGCGGCGAAGACCACATCTCCAACACTCCCAAGCAGGTCTTGATCTACAAGGCGCTGGGCTGGGAGATGCCCAAATTCGCTCATCTGCCCATGATTCTCGGCAAGGACAAGAAAAAGCTCTCCAAACGCCACGGCGCCACCAGCGTTTATGAATACCGCGACATGGGCTACCTTCCCGATTCGATCTTCAACTTCCTGGCGCTGCTGGGGTGGGCCCCGAAGGGGAACGTGGAAGTGTTCGGCCGCGACCTGGCCATTAAAGAATACGAACTCCGCAATATCAACCGCAAGTCCTCGGTTTTCGATTTCGATAAGCTAAATTTCATCAATCAGGAACACATTACGGAAATGCCCGTCAAGGAAAAATTCGAGCTGATCCGGCCCTTCTGGGAAGAAATGGGCGTGGACTGCGGCAAGCTCGATCTTGATTATCTCGGCAAATGTTTCGAGATCATGGCCGGCCGCGGCAAGACGATCAAGGAGCTGGCGGAGTTCTCCGATTATCTCGTGACTTTTGCGCCCGTGGCGGCCCGTTACGACGCCAGCGATTTGACGGACGAGCACCGCGTCCTGCTGAAAAAGTTCAGTGCCGATTTTCTGTCTCGTCCTGAGCTGGGCACGCCCGAGCAGATGCTGGCCTTCGCCCGCGAGTGGTGCGATGCGAATAACGCCAAACTCAAGGACATCGCGATGCCCCTGCGTTATATGCTGACAGGCTACAAGGTCAGCCCCGGTATCTTTGAAGTGATCGAACTGCTGGGGCGCGGCGAGGTGTCCAGAAGACTGCGGCATTATAACCTCTTCTGACTTTCGCTGCGCGCTGTGAAAAGTGCTTTGGAAGATTAGCGCGCCTTCTCTGCCCAAAAAAGGGAAATGCGCTATATTAAGAGCTCTTGGAAAAACGCACGCGCTAATTTTAGATTTGACATTTCAGAAGAAACGTTGTATATTCTCTTCGTGCTCGGAGAATCTTCCGTGTGCTCCCGAACTGGTCGGGATTTTTCATAACGTTTTTTTTGGAGGCATGTACTTTGAAAGGCAAAGTAAAATGGTTCAACAGCACCAAGGGCTTCGGTTTCATCACCACCGAAGAGGGCAAGGACGTTTTTGTCCATTTTAGCGCTATCAAGATGGACGGCTACAAGTCCCTTGAGGAGAACGAAGAAGTCGAGTTCGACGTCGTCGATGGTGAAAAGGGCCCTCAGGCCGCTAACGTGGTCCGTCTGTAAGACGACTGCTAGCGATTGAACCCTTTTAGATTAAAAAAGAAGGCCGGCAGATCTGATCTGTCGGCCTTTATGCTGTCTCTTGCGTAAAAGCGGATTCCCTTTGATGAGAATCCGCCGTGGAATAAAACGCGCTATCGACTCTTTTTTGATTTTTGATGTGTTTTCTGGAGCCGGATATAAAGCGCCACGATAACTGCGCAGGCAGCGCAGAGGGCTAGGCTGATCTCGGAAAGGTACCGCTGGATCAGCGATTTATTTGCCCCCAGCCAGTACCCCAGCAGCGTCAGGATGACGACCCAGATGCCGGCGCCAAGCGTTGTGTAGAAGCAGAAGCGCGTCAGGTTCATGCGGGCGATTCCGGCCGGCAGCGAGATATACTGGCGGATTACCGGGATCAGTCGGCCGACGAACGTGCTGATATGACCATGGCGTTCGAAGAATGAGTCTGCTTTGTCAAGAACTTCCGGCGTGATCCCGAAATGTTTGCCGTACTTGATGAAAAAAGGACGTCCAAAACGCAGCGACAGCCAATAATTGAACAGCGCGCCCAACAGACTGCCCGCAATTCCCGCAAGAAGCACCCAGAGCAGCGACATCTGGCCTCCGTGGGCTAAAAAGCCGGCCGGCGGCATAACGACCTCGCTGGGGAAAGGAAAAAAGGACGACTCGAGGAACATCAGCGCGACAATTCCCGTATATCCCAGCGAGCCGATCGTATCCACCAGCCAGCTGACTAAACTGCTGAAAACATCGCTTAGCATTGCTTCACCCCGCTCGATGATTTTCTGATGATTTGTGGCCAAAAGAGAAAAGTGACTGACTGTGCTGTGCTTCGAAGCTCAACGACGCGCGCCGCGGCTCCGTTCGTTTTTCGGCGTCTCCCCGGCACGGGGAAAATGGGCAGTCTTCTGCGCGAAGGATGGCATGAAGCACGACGCTATTGTAGCATCGTCGGAGCTTCTCTGGAAAAAGACAGGAACAGAGAACTTAAAGAATATTTTGTCCACTGGAGACGTTCTTTGTGGGATAATAATATATAGATTTTTTCGAGAGGGAGAGTGTGTCGTGTGTCTGCCTTATTGGAACAGCGAACTTGACGTAGAAGTGGGACGCTGGAGTTTTTCCCGACGCGAGCACGGCGCAATCTCCATGGCGGGGCTCCACAGCGAGCTGGTGCGCGACCTTTCTTTTCAGGCGCTCTCCTTGGAGAGCGAGCTGTTGTACCTCTGCGGCAGTGAATGCGGCATTGCCGGCAGCATGATCTGGGATGAAACCGTCCTTGAAAGAAGGACGGCGTCAGATATGTCCCCGTTTACCCTTGTATTCGGCTATAGCCGGGAAATGGAGCGCTTTGCGGCGCATTTTCTGGCTCAGCGCTGGGATCTGAAAGCCGGCGTGACGGAGTGCACTTTTTGGAATGGGCAGATTGCCCTGATACGCTATAAAGTCATCGCCTATATGGCGGCGCTTCCGGTTTTTAACGAGCTGGAAGGACTTGCGGAAATGCATGCGGCCATGCAGAAATGGAAGAGAGGCAGCGCCCTGGTTCCTTTTTATGCGGAACGCTTGGGCTTTCTGCGTGCCCCTTTGCCGTATGAAACCGATATCCCAGAGGAGATGCTTGTCGTAAATAAGCTGGAGAATTTTCAGCTTAACGAGACCCGTTCCGTTATCGGGCCGTCCCCGTCTATCCCGCTGCCGGCTTTTTATGAGCTGACCATTGGCGACGGCAGCGAAGAAACATGATATTGTGAGACGTGTGAGAGTTCGAAACTGATTGTTCGTGAAAAGAACTGTCGCCCTTTTCGTTGTGGACGAAAAAATGAAGGAGGATGTTCGATGGCTGTTCACAAAGAGAACAAGACTCTTGAACCCAAAGAGAGAGATTCCGCCGGGAACGTATCGGAACAGGTCCGGTTAACGGGACAATCTCCTTCTGCTCCAAAGAGTCCGAAGGCAAAAAAAGCGTCATCTTCCGGCAAGAAAAAAAACACTTCCGGCTCTGAATCCGGAAATAAGGCGGTTGAAAAACACGTGAGCGGCGAAGAATCCAAGGTTCATGAGAAAAAAAAGGCTTCCGCGGCAGAAGCAGCGGTTTCTTCAAAAGCAAAAAAGAAAAGTGCCGTGAACGCCAAGAAAGAGACTGACGCTCAAGCGGGCATCTCCTCTGAAGAAAAGAGCGGAACGAAGAAAACTTCGAAAAAGACGGATGAAACGTCTGAAAAAGCCGCCAAGAAAAAGACAGCGGCGAAGGGAAGTGGTTCGAAAGTCTCAGCCGCGGAAAAGCCGGAGAAACAACCTTCAGCAAAGGACGGCGCGAAGGACGACGCAAAGAAGAAAAGCAAAAAGAGCGCTTCGGGGCATATCAAGCAGACCTCCACGCCGGATGCGGTCCCCAAAGAGCCTGATGATCCTTTCGCTGGGGATTTTGCAGACGAAGACCTCGATGATTTCAGCGGCCCCGACGCAGAGGACCTCGCTGAGGCTGCGGCCGACGAAGAGTTCGATGAAAGTCTGATCCTTGAAGGAGAGCGCGGGAGCGGCGATGTGGAGGAAGCTTCCTCCCGCGAAATATCGGAAAGCGATCCAGACTATCTGCGCTCGATGATGAGTCATGTCCGCGGACTCATCGTGCAGGGACGCAAGAATGGTTATGTGACTCACAAGGATATTGAGAAGTATATTCCCGCGGACTATTGGAGTTCCGAGATTCTTGACAATGTTTTTATTAATTTGACGGAGCTTGGCATTCAGGTACTGGACGATTCCGCTCAGGCTGCGTTAAAAGATAACAACTCAGTTAAGTCGAAGCGGCCTTCAAAAAACAGGACAAAGATCTCTGGCGAGGGAGAAAGCCCTGACGTTTCGGATGATGACGACAGTGCGTCTGATTTCGCCTCGTCCGGCGGCGGCGAAGCCCCTACCTACGGAGAAGAACTTGGACGCATGGAAGACGTGCCATTGTCCGATCCCGTGCGCATGTATCTGCGCGAGATCGGCAAGGTTCCCCTCTTAAGCGGAGAGAAGGAGCGCGAACTGGCGATCAAGGTTGAAGCCGGCGATGCGGAGGCCAAACAGCAGATCATTGACGCCAACCTTCGTCTGGTTGTCAGCATTGCCAAAAAATACATCGGCCGCGGCATGCTGTTCCTCGACCTGATCCAGGAGGGCAACCTCGGCCTGATCCGCGCTGTGGAGAAGTTCGACTACCGTAAGGGTTTCAAGTTCAGCACCTACGCTACCTGGTGGATCCGTCAGGCGATAACCCGCGCCATTGCCGATCAGGCGCGGACAATCCGTATCCCCGTGCACATGGTGGAGACCATCAATAAGATGGTGCGCATTTCCCGCCAGCTTGTGCAGAAGCTTGGGCGCGAACCCAGCGACGAAGAGATCGCACGCGAAATGGAGATCGAGAGCGGGCGCGTCGAAGAGATCCGCCGTATCGCTCAACTTCCCGTCTCGTTGGAAACTCCCATCGGCGAGGAAGAGGACAGCCAGCTCGGTGACTTTATCGAGGACCGCAATATGCCAAGTCCCGAGGATGCTGCTGCCGGCAACCTGCTTCACGAGCAGATTGAAGAAATGCTCAACGCTCTGTCCGACCGTGAGCGTGAAGTGCTGCGCTACCGCTTTGGGCTGGAGGACGGACGTTCCTATACGCTCGAAGAAGTCGGACGCCGTTTCGGCGTTACCCGCGAGCGCATTCGCCAGATCGAAGCCAAAGCGCTGAGGAAACTGCGCCACCCCAGCCGCAGCAAAACACTTCGCGATTTTCTCGAATGATCTTTTATTTCAAGAGTCTGTCATGAGAAAGGACCTTTTCCAGGCATTAAACCTGGAAAAGGCTCTTTTTTGATCTGCCGCCATGGAGATTTTCGGCGGAACACTCCGAGACACTGGAGGCTTCCCTTAAAAAGTGCGTCACGGCATTATCTCTGCTGCCTCAAGAGTTTTTTCTCGTTCGCCTCGCCACATAATCGGCGGCAGCGCCCGTTCTTTGGGGCGAGCCCCGGCATGGCTCCTTGGGTCAGAATTTCAGAGAAGAAACAATAATTTTTTCGTCGCAAAGGATATTTTTGTGTTTCGATGAACTTCGAGCGCGAAAAATGAAGATTCTTGGGCGTTCCTGTGATATACTTGTCCGAGTCATTTTTTATTACCATTGAGTCTAGGTTATTGAAAGGAGTGCTTCTTGTGAAATCGGAACTGCTGTCACAAGAAAAAAATATTGTAACCATCAAGGTAACCGTGGATCAGGCCGATTATGCGGCTCAGCTGAAGAAGACCTATGCCGAGATTGCCAAACGGGTCAACATTCCCGGCTTCCGTAAGGGTAAGGCTCCCAAGTCGGTGCTGGAAATGCGCCTTGGTAAAGATTCGATCATGAATCAGGCCCTCGAAGACATGCTTCCCAAAGTCCTTGACGAGGTCTGCGCCGAGTATGATCTTGAACCGATTGCTTCGCCTGTTGTGGACAATCTTGACATAAAAGAGGGGCAGGACGTCGTTTTTACCGTGAAGTATGAGGTTGAGCCCGAAGTGACTCTTCCCGAGCTCTCGGATATCACCGTTGACCTGCCGGTGTTTGCCGTCAGCGAAAGCATGGTCGACGAAGCTCTTGAGAATATGAAAAAGAGATTTTCAACCTACAGCTCCGTCAATCGGCCTGCCCGGCGTGGCGATAAAGTCCGCGCTGCCTACAGCCTGACCGTGAAAGACGACGACGGCAAAGACATCGTGTCCCACGACCCCCAGATCGACACGTTCGAACTGGACAATCTTTCCATGCGCCCCGAGATCGTCGAGGTCCTGACGGGAGCTGAGGCGGGGGCCAAAAAGTCCGCCGACGTCAGCGTCGCTGACGATTATCATGACAAGTCGGTTGCGGGCAAAACGGCTCACTATGAGTTCGATATCATTGAGGTTCAGGAGCCGGTCGCTCCAGAGATGAACGACGAGTTCTTCAAGAAAGTCACCTCGGAGGACGTACACAGCGAGGCTGAACTGCGCGCGTCGATCCGAGAGAACCTCGACAAGCGCCTGAAAGCCGACGCCCGTACCGCGGCTGAGAACGAAGCGGTCGCGAAGATCACCGAGACTTCCCAGGTAGAGCTGCCTGATTCGATGGTGCAGCGCCAGAAGGAACATCTGCGCAAGCGCTTCGAGGAAAACGTCAAGCAGCGGACGAAGATGAGCCTTGAAGAATACTACAAGTCCGAAGGGCATGATCTCAAGGAACTTGAAGAGAATCTCGAGAAAGACGCCCGCCGCGACGTGATGGGCTATCTCGTGGTGGACGCCTGCGCCAAGAAATTCGGCGTCTCCGTGCAAAAAGAGGATCTGGACGGGGAGATCGCTCAGATGGCCGCCAATTACGGCATCTCCAGCGACAGCATCAAGGACATGCTGAAGAAGCGTCCGGGAGACTTCGAGAACATGATCTCTCAGGCGCGTTACCGTAAGACGCTGCAGGCGATTATGGAGAAAGTTAAAGTCAACGAAGTGAAGAAAGGTGTTGACGCTGAAGCGCCTGCCGCTCAGAATTAATGATTTTCCCTTGTTGCTGCGGCAGATATGGTGCCGCAGCAATTTTTTATTATTTAGAGATGGAATTTAGAAATGGAAAGGAGTCTCGATTTCAACATGTATATTCCTTTTGTAATAGAGCAGACCGGCCGGGGAGAGCGCTCTTATGACATTTACTCGCGTTTGTTGAAGGACCGCATCATTTTCCTGGGCGACGAGATCAACGACGACGTGGCCAATGCAGTGGTGGCGCAGCTGTTGTTTCTGGAAAGCGAAAGCCCGGAGCGCGATATCAGCATCTATATCAATTCCCCTGGCGGATCGGTTTCGGCGGGACTGGCGATTTATGACACTATGCAGTTCGTAAAATGCGATGTATCCACCATCGTCGTCGGCATGGCGGCCAGCATGGCCGCGGTGCTGCTTTCGGCGGGAGCCGCCGGCAAGCGCATCGCTCTTCCGAATTCCCGTATCATGATTCATCAGCCTCTCGGCGGCGCGCAGGGACAGGCCAGCGACATCGAGATTCAGGCCCGAGAGATTATCAAAACCAAGGAAACGCTGAATAATATTCTTGTGAATCATACGGGACAGAGCCTGAGGAAGGTCAAGGGAGACACTGACCGCGATTTTTACATGACGGCGCAGGAAGCTCTTGCCTACGGCATTGTGGACAAAGTGATTGACAAACGATAGAACGGAGCGGAATGATATTGATTTTTTCGCTCCTCTCTCTTGTGCTATTTATGACAAAACAGGCTGATATTGAAAGGAATGGCTGCCATGGCCCGCACTGACGAGAAAAATCGCAAGAATCCGCGCTGTTCATTCTGTGGCAGAAGCGCTGAAGACGGGATCACCCTGATCTCCGGTCCGGAAGGAATCAACATTTGCAGTGAATGCATAAAGATCTGCAACTCCTATCTGAAAAATACGGCGGATCTTGACGAAGCTTTTAATGATGCCGAGCAGCACGATGACAAGATGATGACGGCGCTGAAGAATCCTCCGCGCCCGAAAGAGATCAAAGAATACCTCGATGAGTATGTGATCGGCCAGGATTACGCCAAAAAGGCGATTTCTGTCGCCGTTTACAATCACTATAAACGGATTGTCACCGGTTTCAGCGGCGGCGAAGTAGAGCTGCAAAAGAGCAATCTGCTTCTGCTGGGACCGACTGGAAGCGGCAAGACGCTGCTTGCCCAGAGTCTGGCGAAAAAACTCAACGTTCCCTTTGCGATTTCGGACGCCACGACGTTGACGGAAGCCGGCTATGTGGGGGAGGACGTCGAGAATGTGCTGGTACGGCTGGTGCAGGCGGCCGATTATGACGTAGCCGCCGCCGAGCGCGGCATCGTCTACATTGACGAGATCGACAAGATCGCCCGCAAATCAGAATCCACGTCTATCACCCGCGACGTCTCCGGCGAGGGAGTGCAGCAGGCGCTTTTGAAGATTCTTGAAGGAACGCTATCCAGCATCCCTCCCAAAGGAGGGCGTAAACATCCTCAGCAGGAATTTATTCAGGTCAACACAGCCAACATTCTGTTCATTTGCGGCGGCGCTTTTGACGGGCTTGAAAACATTGTCGGCCGCCGCGTCAATAAGAAAGTCATCGGTTTCGACAGCGACATTCGCAACGGCAGCGCTGCCGACCGCTACGATCTGCTGAGACAGGTAGAGCCTGAGGACCTCGTTTCATTTGGGTTTATCCCCGAACTGGTCGGGCGTCTGCCGCTGCTCGTGCCTCTTCAGAGTCTTGACGCGGACGCTTTGGTGCGCGTTTTGACCGAGCCGAAGAATTCCCTGGTAAAGCAGTATCAGAAGAACTTTGAGATGGAGAACGTCAAGCTGGAGTATCAGCCGGGCGCTGTCCGTGCAATCGCCGAAAAGGCGGCCAGCAAGGGGACCGGTGCCCGCGGTCTGCGCGCGATCATGGAAAATCTGATGCTTGATCTGATGTATGAAGTTCCTTCGTCCAACGCCAAGGGGCAAATCAAGAAAATCATTATCACTCCGGAATACGTTGCGGGAACGGGGCAGCCTGAATACATCGAAAACACGGAAGCGAAGGAGTCTTGACCGATGCTGTATGTGCTGCCTGCCCGCGATACTGTCATTTTCCCCGGAGTGCTCGCGCCGATTTTCGTTGGACGCCCTTCGACCTTGAAGGCTATAGAAATTGCGGCCACTGCGGAGAAACGTCGCATCTTTGTGGCAGCTCAAAGAAATTCCGAGGAGGAAAATCCGGCTCCTGAAGATGTATACGATGTTGGCACAGTGTGCGAGATGCTGCAGATGATCCGCATGCCTGACGGCACGGTGAAACTGCTGCTCGAAGGCAAAGAGCGAAAACGCTGCCGCGCGTATGTGCTGCGGGACTCCATGCTGACAGCGGATCTTGTCTCTGTGCCGAGCGGCTATGTGGATAACGACCGCTTGGAAGCCCTGCGTCAGGAGGTGCTGCGCGAGTTCGAGAGCTACGTGACCTATCATCCCCGTCTGCCTGCTGAGCTGATTCAGCCGGTCAGCGCCATCAAGGATCCCGGCCTGGCGGCTGACATGATCGCGGCCCATATGACTCTTGACGTTCGGCGCAAACAGTCGCTGCTTGAATGTTTTCGTGTGGACAGCCGTCTCGAGCTCCTTCTGAAGTATTTGATTTCGGAGACGGAAATGCTGAAGCTGGGACGGGAAATCCATTCCAAGGTCCAAAAGGAGATTGACCAGAATCAGCGGGAATATTTTCTCCGCGAACAGCTGAAAGCCATCCAGGAAGAGCTGAAGATCGATGATTCTCCGGAAGCTCAGGATCTGCGCGACCGGGCCGCGAAGAGCGAACTGCCCGGCTATGTTCGTTCAAAGGTCGAAGCCGAGCTCAAGCGCATGTCGAAAACTCCGGTCATGTCGCCGGAAGCGACTGTCATTCGGAACTATGTGGAGTGGCTGCTTGACGTGCCATGGCTGAAAAAATCGGAAGAACAGCCTGACATTGGCGCGGCCGAGAAAGTTCTTGACGCGAATCATTACGGTTTGAAACGCGTTAAAGACCGACTGCTGGAATATCTGGCCGTGCGGAAGCTGGCCGGCAAGTCCTCGCGGGCGCAGATTTTGTGTCTGGTCGGGCCGCCCGGCGTCGGCAAAACGTCGCTGGGAAGGTCGGTTGCCCAAGCGCTGGGGCGCCGTTTCGTCTCGTTCTCTCTGGGAGGGATGCGCGACGAGGCCGAGATCCGCGGGCACCGCCGCACGTACATCGGTGCGCTGCCTGGACGCATCGTGCAGAAACTGAAAGAGGCCGGCTGCAGCAACCCCGTCATGCTGCTTGACGAAGTGGACAAGATCGGCGCGGATTTTCGCGGCGATCCTGCCAGCGCTCTGCTTGAAGTTCTCGATCCGGAGCAGAATTCTCACTTTACCGACCACTATCTTGAAGTGCCCGTCGACCTGAGCGACGTGCTTTTCATCACAACGGCCAACGTCTCTCATACGATTCCGGCGCCGCTGCTGGACCGTATGGATGTGATCGAGCTTTCCAGCTATCTGCCTGAAGAGAAGTATCACATCGCTAAAGATTATCTGCTGCCCCGCATCTACAGGGAAAGCGGCCTCACGAAGAAAGACGCAGTCCTTTCTGCCCCCGCTCTGAAAGCCGTTATTGCCGATTACTCTCACGAGTCCGGCGTGCGCGAGCTCGATCGGCGCTTGTCTAAGCTGTTCCGCAAGATTGCCCGCGCGGCTTTGGAACGGAAAGAGCGAGGCGAAGCTTTGCAAAAAGTCAGCGTCGGAGTTAAAGATTTGACGGGCTATCTCGGCGCGCCTCACCGTCCGGATGTGAGAATTCCGAAGGAACCGCAGGCGGGACTTTCCGTCGGATTGGCCTGGACGGCGGCCGGCGGCGATGTCCTGACCATCGAAGCCGTGAAGATGCAGGGCAAGGGCGAACTACAGCTGACCGGAAACCTTGGCAAGGTCATGCAGGAATCGGCGATGACCGCGCTGGGATTCATCAAATCCCACTGGCGTGAGCTGACGGACCGCGCTGAGCCGAAATGGGGCAGTACAGCGCTGCATCTTCACGTTCCCGAAGGCGCCATTCCCAAGGACGGACCTTCAGCCGGCATCACCATGGCGATTGCGCTTTTCTCCGCTTTGAGCGGCGCTAAATATCGCCCCGGCTGCGCCATGACCGGCGAAATTTCTTTGCGCGGTGACGTGCTGCCGATCGGCGGACTGCGCGAAAAAACACTGGCGGCCAAACGCTACGGCATTTATAATCTGTTTGTGCCGGAAGCGAACCGGGCGGACGCGGAAGACATGGAACCCTGGATTAAACAGGATGTCCGCTATATTTTCGTCTCCCAGGCCGCGCAGGTCTTTGAAGAAGTGCTGGAGAGCGGACGATGATTATGTGGAAGGCGTCGCTGCGCTGCACCGCCTATAAGGTCCAGCAGTTCCCCGCAGGCAGTCTGCCCGAGGTAGCCCTGGCCGGGCGCTCCAACGTCGGCAAATCTTCGCTGTTGAACAAACTGGCCGGACAGAAACTGGCCCGCGTCAGTTCGGAGCCGGGAATGACCCGCAGCATCAACTTTTTTGACGTTCAGGCCCCCCATCCCTTCACGCTTGTCGATCTGCCGGGATTTGGCTATGCGTCCCGCAGTAAGGACGAGCGCAGGGGCTGGGCCTCGCTGATCGAGGGCTATATTGAGCGCCGCGAAAATCTGGCCCTGGTGATCCATCTGGCGGATATCAGGCACGGGCTGCTGGATAAGGACCGTGAACTTCAGGAATGGCTCAAAGCTTTGGATGTGCCGATGCAGGTCGTTTTCACCAAAGCCGACAAGATCGCAAAAACGAAACGTAAGAGCGTTGTCATGAAATATGTCGAAATGGGGCTTTATTCGTGGAACCTGCCTTTGGCCTGTTCAGTCGACGAACCCGAGACGATTGAAGCTCTGAAAGCGCAGATTGATCTGTATCTGACCACTGCGCTGGAATAAGTCCAACTTTGACTAGGGAGGAAAAATAAATGGCTTCGCGCAATACAGATCTGTCTAAAACATATGCCCCCGCGCCTCTTGAGGGGAAATGGTATCAATGGTGGCTGGATCAGAATCTTTTTGACGCAAAGATTGATTCGGAGAAAAAAGCTTTCTCAATCGTACTTCCGCCGCCCAACGTTACCGGAGCGCTGCACATGGGACACGCTTACGACCACACGTTTCAGGACATTCTGGCGCGTTACAAGAGAGCGCGCGGGTACAGCGTGCTCTGGCTGCCAGGGACGGATCATGCCGGCATTGCCACGCAGAACGTGGTGGAGCGCCGCCTTGCCAAAGAGGGCACGTCGCGCCGCGAGCTGGGGCGCGAGGCCTTTGTGAAGCGGACGTGGGAATGGAAAGAGGAGTACCGCAGCCGCATCGTCAATCAAATGAAATGTCTGGGCGATTCCTGCGACTGGAAGCGCGAGCGCTTCACGATGGACGAAGGGCTCTCCAAAGCCGTTCGTACGGTGTTTTGCCGTCTCTATGAAAAAGGACTGATCTACAAAGGGAAGTACATTGTCAACTGGTGCCCTCGCTGCCACACGGCGCTCTCCGACATCGAAGTGGAACATTCCGAGGAGATGGGGCACATGTATTATGTCCGTTATTACTTCAAGGACAGCAGCGAGTACATCATGGTTGCCACGACGCGCCCCGAGACGATCATCGCCGACGTGGCGGTGGCGGTGCATCCCAGCGACGAAGCGCACTCCTATGCGGTTGGCCGCGAGGTGATCGTGCCGATGACGGGCGGCCGCCTTGTCGGCGGCAAAATGAGCGGCGGACGGGCGATTCCCGTCATCGCCGACCGCATGGTCGATCCCGCTTTTGGAACCGGATTTGTGAAGATCACGCCGGCGCATGATCCCAACGACTTCCAGGTCGGCCGCACGCATGGCCTCGAGCCGCTTCAGGTGATCGACGAGGACGGGCACATGATCAACACGACCGAAGCCGCCAAAGAGATGGAAGGCCTGACTGTGCCTGAGGCGCGCGTCAAGAGCGTGGAGATCATGCAGGACGAAGGCGTGCTCGAAAAGATCGATGAGCTGCCTCACCAGGTCGGCCATTGCTACCGCTGCGGCACCACCGTGGAGCCTTATCTGTCGGAGCAGTGGTTTGTCAAGGTGGCCCCGCTGGCCGAACGCGGCGTCGCGGAATCGAAGGCCGGACGCATGCACTGGATTCCCGCGCAGTGGGATAAGACGTATTATCAATGGATGGACGGCGTGCGCGACTGGTGCATTTCCCGTCAGCTGTGGTGGGGGCACCGCATCCCCGCCTGGACCTGTGAAGACTGCGGTCATACTGCCGTGGCCGAGCAGGATCCTGAGTGCTGCCCCAAGTGCGGCTCCAAAAGGGTGAAGCAGGATGAAGACGTTTTGGACACGTGGTTCAGCAGTGCGCTGTGGCCGTTTTCCACGATGGGCTGGCCCGAAAAAACCGAGGAGCTGAAATATTTCTATCCGACGTCGGTCATGGTCACGGGATTCGACATCATTTTCTTCTGGGTGTCGCGAATGATCATGATGGGGCTGGAGTTCATGGATGAGGTGCCTTTCCATGACATCTTCATCCATGCTCTGGTGCGCGACGAAAAAGGGCGCAAGATGAGCAAGTCTTTGGGGAACGGCATTGATCCCATCGACATGATCAAACTGTATGGAGCCGACGCGCTGCGCTTTACGGTCGCGGCCCTGACGGTGCAGGGGCGCGATATCCTGCTTGGCCCCGCGAAGATCGAAAACTACAAGCGCTTTATCAACAAGATCTGGAACGCCAGCCGTTTCGCGCTGATGAGTCTCGGTGATGAAGATCATGAAGGACAGCCCGATCCTAAGCATATGCGCCTTCATGACCGCTGGATCCTCGAGCGGCTGCGCTGCCTTGACGACGTTGTGACGAAGGATATCGACGGCTACTTTATTGGCGAAGCCGCCCGCGAACTTTACGAGTTCATGTGGGGCGATTTCTGCGACTGGTATATTGAGCTTTCCAAACCGGCGCTGTACGGCGACGAAGGGCCCGAGCGCCAGGAAACGACAAAGCGCGTGCTGCTGCGCGTGTTTAAGGATGCTCTGCGTCTGCTGCACCCTTTCATTCCTTTTGTGACCGAGGAGTTGTGGCACGCTTTTGCCTTTGGCGAGAAACCAATGGAATTGGAGTCCTGGCCTGACGCTGCCGGCGTTGTTGACCAGGCGCCGGTCGCGGCGATGGACGAGCTTCAGGAATTTGTTCGTTCCATCCGCAATCTGCGTGCCGAAGCGGGGCTGCCGCCCAGCCAGAACGTGCAGCGCATCGTGCTGCGCGGTCCCGATCCTGCGTTCGAGCCGGTGCTCGAGGCCAACCTTGATCTGATCAAACTTTCCGCCAAGGTTGACGTTATCGAAGTCACGTCGTCCGAAGCCGATAAGCCTCATTTGGCATTGAGCTCGATCGTCAAAGCCGGTCAGGTGTTCCTGCCGGTCGGCGACCTGCTTGATCCGAAAGCGGAAGTTGAACGTCTGCGCAAAGAATTGAAGCAGGTCGAAGCCAATTTGGCACGCAGCGAGAAAAAACTTTCGAGCGAGAGCTTTGTGGCCAAAGCTCCGGAGGATGTCGTCGAGACGGAACGTCAGCGCGCCGAGGAGTCGAAGAGCCGCCGCGTTCGCATTCTTGAAAACATTGCCAGCTTGTCCGGGGAATAATCAATTAAAATGGATCATTTTGAGTGTTGGGATGCTGTTGAAAAGCGCCTGAACTCTCTGACAAGCCCCGAATCGCTTCCGGGGCTTGTTTTTGTAGAGAAAGTTTTTGAAGAACTTGGAGACCCGTCGGGATTCCCCGCCATTCATATTGCCGGAACGAACGGCAAAGGGTCCACGGCCGCCTGCCTCGATTCCATGCTTCGTGCCGCAGGATACCGGACGGCTTTGTACACAAGTCCGCATCTGACATGTTTGGGCGAGCGGCTTTTGATCGACGGGCAGATGCTGAGCTGCGGGAAGTGGCTGGACGCTCTGGAGCGCGTCAGCGCGGTTTTGAAAAAGCTTCCGGAGGTTCGTCTGGGATATTTTCAGGCGCTGACGGCAGCCGCTTTCTGGCTGATCGAACAGGAGAAGGTTGACGCTGCGGTGATCGAAACGGGGCTGGGCGGACGGCTCGATGCCACGAACATGCTGCGCCGGCCTCTGCTGAGCGTTATCACTCCGCTGGGGATGGATCACATGCATCTGCTCGGCAACAGCCTGAGCGAAATCGCCGCGGAGAAGTTCGGCATCGTCAAGCCAGACGGGAAAGCTCTGTACTGCGGCGGCGAGGCGGCGCTGAACGAACAGTTTCACTCCCGCTGTGCGGAGGTGAACGCGGCTGGTGAAATCTTTTCCGAACGCTGCCGGATTGCCGGCGTTCAAAGCTCCTTGGACGGGAATCGCTTTGCCTATACGGGACCGCAGGGAACGCGGCGCTGCTTCGTCCGGCTCGCGGGGCTGCATCAGCCCGAAAATGCCTCGCTGGCGCTGCGGGCCATGGAAATGATATCTGACCGGCTGCCGGTCGGTGCCGGAGCGATGGAAAAGGGGCTGGCGGAAGTTTCCTGGCCGGGACGCATGGAGGTTGTGCATCGCGGCCCCGACGTGATCCTGGACGGGGCTCACAACCCCCACGGCACGGCCGCACTGATCCGGTCGCTGAAAGCCCTTTACGGTGAACGTCCGCTCAGCTTTGTCTACACGTCCATGGCCGACAAGAATTACGCCGCCTCGTTGGAACTGTATGCCCGGTCGTTTCCGCGGGCGCGCCTGTTCTGCGTGGAACTTGAAGGCGCGCAGCGCTGCGAGAGCGCCGAGATCCTGGCGCGCACGGCGGCCGCTTTTTCATGGGGGAGCGGGCCGTTGACGGTGAAAAAACCGCTGACGGCTCTGAAAGCTGCCATGGCGCTTGGCAATCCCGTGATCCTTTGCGGAAGTCTGTACTTCATCGGCACGGTCAGAAAACGGTTAAAAGACGATGGATGGCTGTAAAGCTTTTACGATCACGCCGCATCATGGATTTTATGATTATCCGCTGCCTCCTCAAGCGCCGTTTCATGTGAGGATCTCTTTGAAAGGCGTCAGCGCGCAGGACGAGATCGAGCGTCTGGCGGCGCATGGCTCATTTGTCCTGCCTGACCAGGTTCACGGCACGCGCGTTCTTGCCGCCGCCCAAGCGCTTCGCTATCCCGAGAAGGATCAGGCCGACGGGCTGCTGATCTCGCCCGGAGACGCGGCTTGCGGCCTGCGCTACGGCGACTGCGCGCCGGTCGTAATCCTCTCGCTTGGAGACGCTCCCTGGATTCTGGCGCTGCATTCCGGTTTCAAGGGAACTCTGAAAAATATCTGCGCTTCAGGAATGGCTCTGGCCCGCGAAAAATTTGACGGCGCCGTTCCGCAGAACCTTTATGCGTGGGTGGGACCCTGCATTTCCGGAACGTGTTACAGCCGCCGCATGAACGATCCCTCTACGGCCGAAGCCCTGAAAGTCTTTGCCCCGGACGCTGTCCGCGTTTCGGCCGATTGCGTGCTGCTCGACCTGAAAAGACAGATCGCCAGCCAGCTGCGGGAGCAGAGCGTTCCCGAAGAACATATTTTCCTTGAATCCCAGTGTACGTGTTGTCAGACCGATCTGTTCCACTCCCACAGACGTGCCGTTCGAGGAAACGATCCGCGGATGCTCCTCACGATACAGACAGAAAGGCCACAAAAATCGAAGCGTACGTGATAAGATAAAAAGAGCAGTGCAGTATATAAAACGGGGTGAATCATGTGGAGAGCATCCGAGTTGGCGTCATTGGAGTAGGACATCTTGGCCGTATCCATGCGCGCATATACAAAGAATTGATGGGGGCAAAACTGGTCGGCGTTGTTGACAGCTCTCTCTCAGCTGCGGAGGAGATCGGCGCGCAGTATGGCGTGCCGGCCTATACCGACGTGGAACGTTTCGTCAGCGAACAGAAGCCCGAAGCGCTTAGCGTTGTCGTGCCGACCGTTGCTCATTTCGACGTGGCCAGCGCCCTGGCACGTCAAGGAATTCACCTGCTGATCGAGAAACCGGTGACGAGCACTGTGGAGCAGGCTTCGGCGCTTTTGGACATCGCCCGGGACAACGGCATCGTTCTCCAGGTCGGGCACGTGGAACGCTTCAACAGCGCGATTCGTTATCTTGACGGCGAGATCAAGGACGATCTGCTCTGCATCCAGTCGCGCCGGCAGGGCCCATTTTCTTCGCGGATCGGCGACGTAGGGGTTGTGCTCGATCTGATGATTCACGACATCGATATTGTGCTTTCGCTTGTGAAGTCCGAGATTGCGTCGATCAACGCGATGGGACGCAAAATTCGCACAAGTCACGAGGATCTTGCCGTCGCTCAGATCGCTTTCGAGTCTGGAGCGATTGCCGATATTCAGGTAAGCCGGGTGGCGGAGCGCCGACTGCGCCAGATGGATGTCATGTGCAGCGACAAGTACTATTCTGTGAACTTTGAAACTCAGGACGTGATGGTTCATCATGCGCCGCAGACGTCGGCTGCCGGAAGTTTGATCGAAGTGATTGAACATCCCTTGCTGCCGAAAGGGGAGCCGCTCAAGCAGGAGCTTCAGCATTTCATGACCTGCGTGCGCGAGGGACGCCAGCCTTTGGTTGGAATTTCGGATGGCAAGCGGGCCCTCCAGGTTGCTGTGGACATATTGAAACAGATTCATTTTCAGGACTGAGAACTGCTTCATAGGACTGAGAACTGCTTCATAATGTAAGAAGCCTCCACGTTTTTATAGCGCCTGGGGCGCAGCGGGAACAGCACGAAAGACAGCCAGAAAATTTTCTTTCTGTCTGTCTTTTTATACTGGCTGTGGGCGGAATGTATTCGCACAGCTTCCTGAATGCTGCGGGGAAATCCTGTTGTTCAGGGTCTTCGCCCCGTTTTGTGAATCTCTCCTGTGCGGCCTCATGTCCGCTTTGTTGATGAAAAAAAACGACATGATCCGCCGCAGTTATTGAATTCAGTGCCATTGGAATATCAGATTGTGATATTATTACCGTAATATTCGCCTCAGGAGGCACAAGATGGAAAAGAAGATCATCATGGGACTTCCGGCCCTGAATTTTCAGGCTTTGTTGGGACTTGTTTTCTTTGCGGCGACGTTCTTTCTTGTAAAACTGATCCGCGGCATTCAGACGGGGCGTTACCCAGGGAGCGGCATAATGCTGCTTTATCTCCGCTCGATCTTATGGTTCTGTCTCATCGGCGGGCTGATGATGTTTTTCGGTGCGCTGTTTGGTTTTCAATATGTTTAAAATTCTTTTAGAAGCATAACGCATATTTTTTTTAAGAATTCGTCAAGAAGAATAAGAGCTTTTTTCGTTATTCTCTGCTATTATTTGTAGGCAGTTTTCGCTTTCTGCCGGGGGCTTCTCTCAGTGGAAGGAGAAGCAATCTGTGATTGACTTTGCCCGAATTACTGATAGAGTATGTTTGTCGTTTTTACGGGCGGAGGAAATAGCGAGGTTTATGTGTGTCAATCGTCTCACGGCTTGACGTCTGATGAGCGTTAAAGGTTAACGGCAGTTCATATTTTTTAAGGAGGTACCAGTATGGCGATAAAAACCATTGATGAGCTTTGCAATGTGCTTCTCGACAAGCGCGCTAAGGCGGCGGCCGGCGGCGGCGAGAAGGCTGTTGCCAAGCACAAGGCCAAGGGCTGTCTCACGGCTCGTGAAAGAATCGATCTCCTCATGGATAAGGGATCGTTCGTCGAGATCGACGAGTTTGTGGAGCATCGCTGCACGAACTTTGGCATGGAGAACAAGAAGTATTTAGGCGACGGCGTCGTCACGGGCTACGGCACGATCGGCGGACGCATCGTCTACGTTTTCAGCCAGGATTTCACGGTTCTCGGCGGTTCTCTGGGACAGATGCACGCTGCCAAGATCTGCAAAGTCATGGATCTTGCCCTTCGCAACGGCTGTCCGATCGTCGGCATCAACGACAGCGGCGGAGCCCGTATTCAGGAGGCCGTTGACGCTTTGGACGGCTATGCTGGAATCTTCTACCGCAACACCATTTCCAGCGGCATCATTCCGCAGATGTCGGTCATCGTCGGCCCGACGGCCGGCGGCGCGGTGTACAGCCCCGCTCTGACAGACTACATCTTTATGGTTGATAAAATCAGCATCATGCATATTACGGGCCCTGCCGTCATCAAGACGGTGACCGGCGAAGAAATCTCCAGCGAAGAGCTGGGCGGCGCCAGAACTCACAACAGCCGTTCCGGCAACGCGCATTTCTTTGCCGCTTCCGAGCAGGAGTGCTTCCAGCAGGTCCGTGACGTGCTGAGCTACTTGCCCAGCAACAACATGGGCGACGCGCCCCGCGTGGCGACGAGCGACCCCGTCTCCCGCATGGAGATGGCGCTGCGCACCATGGTGCCTACAGATTCCAACAAGGGATACGACGTGCACAACGTGATCAAGGCAGTGGTCGATGACGGCAAATTTGTCGAGGTTCAGACGATGTGGGCCAAGAACATCGTGATCGGCTATGCCAGTTTCGACGGAATGCCGGTCGGCATCGTCGCCAATCAGGCCAGCGTGATGGCGGGATGCCTTGATATTGACTGCTCTGATAAGGCGAGCCGCTTTATCCGTCACTGCGACGCCTTCAACCTTCCGATCGTGACGTTCGTCGACGTCCCCGGCTATCTGCCCGGCAAGGCGCAGGAGTGGGGCGGCATCATCCGTCACGGTGCGAAGATGCTGTACGCTTACAGCGAGGCGACTGTGCCCCTGATCACGGTGGTGCTGCGCAAAGCTTACGGCGGCGCTTACATCGGCATGTGCTCCAAAGCGCTGGGTGCCGATTCCGTCCTCGCCTGGCCGCAGTCGCAGATTGCCGTCATGGGAGCGGCCGGTGCGGCCAATATCATCTTCCGCAAGGAGATCGAAGCGGCCAAGGATCCTCAGGCTGAGCGCGCCGAGCTCATCAGCGAGTATGAGGACGCCTTTGCAACGCCGTATCAGGCGGCCAGCCGCGGCTACGTCGACAAGGTTATCCTTCCCGAAGAGACCCGCTACGAAGTCATTCAAGCGCTGAAAGCCCACCGCACGAAGCGCCAGGCCCTGCCCCGCAAGAAGCACGGCGTTATGCCCAACTAGTGAGGAGGAAGAGCGATGCCCGCTACCGAAGCAGTAAAAACATTAGCAGCGTCCTTTGAAGGAATGGGCGGTGCTACGGCTCTTTCACTGATTGCCTTCAGCGTCGTTTTCTTCGTTTTGGGAGGACTGACGTTGGTTATCTTTGCCATGCGCTTTGTTTCCAAGGCCGCCGGCAATGAAAAAGCTCCAGCGGCTTCCGCCCCTGCACAAGCCGCTGCGGGTGCCGTGTCTGCCCGCGTCGGAGCGGCCTCGGATGACGAGCTTGTGCCCGTTATCGCGGCGGCGGTTGCGGCGCAGACGGGAACTATGATGTCCATCAGATCGATCGTTCCGGCCGGCGTGCATCTGATCGGCAGCGACGAAACGGCATGGATCGCCTGCGGACGCATTGAAGCGCTCCAGGGGGCTCTTTCTGACCGCTGGAATTAGAGACTGACGGTTCAGTTCAGCGCGATTGAAATCCGAAAAAAGTATTACATTGAAAAACAACTGAGGAGGATACCCATAATGTCGATGTATAAGATTACCGTGAATGGCAAGTCCTATGACGTAACCGTCGAGCCTCTTGCTGGCGCTGCTCCGGCCGCCGCGCCTCAGGCTGCGCCCGCTGCTCCTGCAGCTGCCGCTCCTGCCGCCGCTGCTCCGGCTCCTGCGCCTCAGGCTGCGCCCGCTCCGGCGGCTGCGCCTGCAGCTGCCGCTCCGGCTGGCAGCACAGAGGTAGCGGCGCCTATGCCCGGCAAAGTCCTGCGCGTCCTTGTCAAGGCGGGCGACACCGTGACGGCCAACGACAATCTTCTGATCCTCGAGGCCATGAAGATGGAGAACGAAATTCCCGCCGGCCGCGACGGCAAGGTGCTGGATGTTCGTGTGAGTGAGGGCTCGGCCGTGAACAGCGGCGACGTTCTTGTGGTTATTGGCTGAGATTGACGCTTCTAAAAGCGGAGACGTCCACTTTGCGTGGATGTCTCGCTTTTTTTATGCAAGTGTGGCAAAATAGCTTTGTTTCGTGTAAATGATTGAAGGTCGGCGAATCAACTTCTTTATGAGGGGGAAATTTCATCGTGAAAATTCTTATTGGTTCCGATCACGCGGGTTATGAGCTGAAGCAGAAGATCATTGCGCATTTGGCTGGCCGCGAGGGCTTGGAGGTGCAGGATTTTGGCACCGACACAGCGGAGGTCTCCTGCGATTATACCGATATCGCTCTGCAGGTGGGACGCAGCGTAGCTCACGCCGATGCCGACCGCGGTATTCTGGTCTGCGGTACGGGACTGGGCATGGAGATCGCCGCTAACAAAGTCTCTGGAGTTTACGCGGCGGACTGCTGGAATAAAGAGGTCGCGGTCCTGAGCCGCCGTCATAACAATGCCAACGTCCTGACCTTGGGCGCGCGCGTCATCGACGAGCCGGCGGCGATGGAAATCGTCGATACATGGCTGGCGGCCGAGTTTGAGGGCGGACGTCATGTACGCCGCACGCAGAAGATCTGTGCCTATGAACGCAGCACGAATCGAGCCTTTATGAACGGGGACGGTCAGGTGGTAGTCTTCGATCATCCTCTTGTGCAGCATAAACTGAGCATTATCCGCGACAAGAACACTCCGGTGAAGACATTCCGCGAGACTGTGGCGGAGATCGCTTCGCTGATGGTCTACGAGATTACCCGCGACCTGCCTCTGAAAATGATCGACGTGGAAACTCCTCTCACGCGCACGAAGGCCTATGCGCTGGCGGGAAAAAAACTGGCGATTGTGCCGATCCTGCGCGCCGGACTGGGCATGATGGAGGGAGTTCTGAGCCTGATTCCCAACGCGAAGGTCGGGCATATCGGCCTTTACCGCAATCCGGAGACGCTTCAGCCGGTGGAATACTACTGCAAGCTTCCAGGCGATATCGAGGAACGCGATATTTTCCTGCTCGATCCGATGCTGGCGACCGGAGGTTCCTCCGCGGCGGCCATCAGTCTGATCAAAAAGCGCGGCGGCAAAAAAATCTCGCTGGTCTCTCTGATCGCCGCGCCCGAGGGTGTTTCTGTCGTGCACGAGCAGCATCCTGACGTGAACATCTTCGTCGCGTCTCTTGACAGTCATCTGAACGAGCACGGTTATATCGTTCCCGGCCTTGGCGACGCAGGAGACCGTATTTTCGGAACTCGTTGATGAAGCCGTTCTGGCTTTTTCTGGTCTTTCTGTTGTGGGGCGGCGGAATGACCCCCATTGCCATCATGCTGGCGAAGCGTTACGGCATGATGGATTACCCGGATCAGCGCAAGATCCATCATGACCCGGTGCCGCGCGGCGCCGGGCTTGTTCTGTGGAGCGGTCTGCTGATGTGGGCGCTGCTTTTTGCCCACGTTTCGTTTGAATTGAGGATTATCGTGACCGGCGCGACGATCGTTTTTTTTGCCGGTTATATGGACGACATGCTTTCTCTGTCCCCGTTCGGACGGCTGATCGTACATTTCCTTGCCGCCGCCGCGTCGCTGTTCACCGCGGGGCGACAGGATGCGCTGCGTATGGGCGTTCTGCTGTTCTGGGTCGCCGGCGTGACGAACGCTTACAACTTTATCGACGGCATCAACGGCCTGGCCCTTTCCATGGCGTTCCTCAGTCTGAGCTTTATCGGCTGGATGAGCGCTTCGACGATGGTAATGCCGGTCATTGCCATGATCGCAGGGATTTTTTTCTGGAATTTTCCCAAGGCGAGAACTTTCTTGGGGGATGGCGGAGTCTACCTGCTGGGCTACTTTACCGCGACCGTCGCAATGCTTTGGCTTCTGCCGATGAATTTCGGCATTTGCAAGTTCTGTGCGTTGCTGCTTTTCATTGGCGGCGTGCCTGTGATCGACACTCTGGCGGCGATCGCCCGCCGCATTGCCGCGGGAAAATCGCCTTTTTATCCTGACCGGAGTCATATTCATCATCGTCTGCTGGATAAAGGCCTGTCGCCGTTCGAGGTTTTGGCGGTCTTGAGTTTTCTGCAGACCGTCAGTTTGTCCTGTGCTTATCTGCTTTTGCGTTTATAGGGAAAAAGCCGTCGCCCCGATTGAGGGTGACGGCTTTCTTGCAGTTGTTGTATAATGTAAAAGTATTTGTATCTTGGCTATCATAAAACGTGCTTTAGGAGTGGGAGTTATGAGTAATGCTCAGTTTTTGAAGATTTCCGGCGGAGCTGCTCTCAAGGGGGAAGTTCGTACCCAGGGATCCAAGAACGCCGCGCTGCCGGTGATGGCGGCGGCGCTTCTGCTCGGCAACGGTGAAAAACTGACATGCACCAATGTGCCGCTTCTGCGCGATACCGAGACGCTGGTCGCTCTTTTGCGCGCGCTGGGACTGGACGTGCAGTTCGAGGGCGGCACGGCCACGGTGACCCATCGGAGTGATCTGCTCTGCGAAATGCCCGCGTCGCTGGTGCAAAAGATGCGCGCCTCTTCAATCCTTTTGGGACCGCTGCTTGCCCAGACGGGGAGAGCCGTCATGCCTTTGCCGGGAGGCTGCGCGATCGGCGCCCGCCCGATTGATCTGCATCTCAAAGGGCTGGCGAAGATGGGAGCTTCGATCGAACTCAGCCACGGGGCCGTCTATGCCAGCGCCAGGAAACTGCGCGGCTGCAGAATATATCTGGATTTTCCCTCGGTGGGAGCGACAGAGAACCTTGTCATGGCGGCGGTGCTGGCGGACGGCGAAACGACGATCGAAAACGCCGCCCGCGAGCCGGAAATCACGAATCTGGTTCAAGCACTTCAGGCGATGGGCGCCGACGTCTGTTATAAAAAGGACAACGCCGGCGTGATCCAGATCAACGGACGGGGCGAGCTGGTTTCCGGCCGCGTCCAGATCATCCCCGACCGCATTGCTTCATGCACGTACCTCCTGGCCGGCGTGATCACGAACGGCCAAGTGACCGTGACCGACGTGCAGCCGCAGCATTTCGATTCTCTTTTGGCCAAACTGGAAGAGGCCGACGTGTCTTATGAACGTCAGGAAAACAGCGTCACTGTTTTCCCCTCGCGCGGCAGGTTCAAGAAGCTGTCCGTCAAGACCATGCCCTATCCCGGCTTCCCCACCGACGTGCAGCCGCAGCTGATGGCCGCGTTGTGCCTTGCCAAAGGCACAAGCGTGATTAAGGAAAGCATCTTCGAATCTCGATTCCAGCACGTGGCGGAGCTTCGCAAGATGGGCGCGGCGATCGAAATCCAGGGCGACACGGCGGTCATCAACGGCGTACCCGCTCTGTACGGCGCCAGCGTGCAGGGAACCGATCTTCGCGCCGGCGCCGCTTTGGTGCTGGCGGGGCTGGCAGCCGAAGGCGAGACTCGCGTTTACGGCCTTCAGCACATCCTGAGAGGGTACGAAAATTTCGAATGCGCCCTGCAAGGGCTGGGCGCCGAAGTTTCTATCGCGGAAGACGACGAAAGCTCGTTTTAGAGCGTGAATTCTTCCAGAAGAGGGCGCGGTCGTGAAGACGAAGACGATTTCTGACCTCCTTCCGGGGAAATACGAAGTTATGGCCTTTTACGGGCCGGCGGGAACGGGAAAAAGCATGCGTTCGCAGATGCTTGCATCGAAACGCAGCGTTGACATCATCATCGACGACGGGCTGCTGATTTCCCGCGGGCGAATTCTGGCCGGTAAAAGCGCCAAGACGGAACCCAACATGGTACGTGCCATTCGGCGCGCCATGTTTCATTTCCACGAACACCGCAACGAGGTGCGGCGCTGCCTGGCGCGCCACGCTGGAAGCCGCATCATGGTTCTGGCCACATCGCGGGGCATGAGCGACGAGATCTGCGAGGCGCTGGGACTGCCGCCGCCTTCGGAATACGTGAGCATCGATCAGGTCGCTTCCGACGACGAGATCGAAAAGGCGCTTTACGAGCGGAAACAGAACAAGCGCCACGTTATTCCCGTCGCTCAGACGCAGATTCAAAAGAACTATACGGGACGACTGGTGGGGCGCCTGAAAAATCTTTTCTCGAGCCGGGACGAGGCGGAAAAGACCATTGTACGCCCTCCGTTCAGCTACTACGGAGCGCTCAAGATCGAATCAGCCGTCGTCGAACAGATCGCTGAACATGTGGTCCGCGGCGCTGTGCAGGTAGTCTCGGTCAAAGAGCCAAAAGTGAGAGAAGAAAACGACCGGCTGGCCATTTCTCTTTCTCTGACTGTGAGAACCGGCGCGCTGAACTTCAAGGAACTGACCGCTCAGGCGGCGCTGCGCGTCCGGGTTGCCGTCGAACAGCTGACGGGAATGGAAGTTGCGAGAGTTGACGTGACTATAGCAGAGGTAAGCTTTAATGACTGAAATGCTCTATCAGGCGCAGCGCTCTCCGCAGGAGCGCGCTGCGCTCTACCAACTGCTGCGGGATGCAGCGGACAGATGCGAACAGTGCGGGCTCTGCCGTTTCAGAAAGAACGTCGTGGTCGGCGAAGGCAGCCTGACCTCGCGCATCATGTTCGTCGGGGAAGGCCCCGGCGAAGTGGAGGACGATTCGGGACGTCCCTTCGTCGGTCCGGCCGGGCAGCTGCTGACCCGTATTCTCGAGGCGGCTAAATTCAGCCGTGACGATGTGTATATCACCAACATCGTCAAGTGCCGGCCGCCCAACAACCGCGTTCCCGAAATTGAAGAGGTCTTAAGCTGCCAGCGCTGGCTGGAAGCTCAGATCGCTCTGCTTCAGCCGCAGATTATCGTCTGTCTGGGAAACACTCCGTTGAAGTGGTTTCTGCACGGCACGGAGGGGATCACCAAAATGCGCGGGCGCTGGTTCACGTGGCGGGGGGCGGCGCTGATGCCGATGTTTCATCCCAGTTATCTGCTGCGGAACCAAAGTCGTGAGCGCGGCGGCCCCAAGGATTTGACGTGGCATGATATTCAGGAGATACGCCAGCGCTATGAAAGCTTGAGGGGATAAAGGATGGAAAGCTGTGTGAACTTGCCGAAACACGTTGCTGTGATTATGGACGGCAACGGCCGATGGGCAAAAAAACGCGGTCTGCCCCGCCTGCTTGGGCACCGCGCCGGAATTGCCGCTCTGGAGCGGACGATGCAGGCAGCCGGCGAGATGGGCATTAGCTGTCTGTCGGTCTACGCTTTTTCAACGGAGAATTGGAATCGTCCCCAACTTGAAGTGTCGGGCTTGATGGAGCTGTTTCGGCACTACGCGCGCAAAAAAGTTCCCGACCTTGTGAAAAACGGCGTCAGAGTCCGTTTTTGCGGGGCGCGTCGGGGCGTGCCCGACGAAGTGCTCCGAATCATCGACTGGAGCGAAGCGGAGACGGCTCAATGCTCCCGCATGACGCTGGTCGTCTGTTTCAATTACGGCGGGCGCCAGGAGATTCTGGACGCCGTCGCCGACGCCCAGGCCAAGGGCGAGAGGATCTCCGGCGAAGAAGATCTGAGGAAGCATCTTTATCTTCCCGACATCCCCGATCCCGATTTGATCATCCGCACCAGCGGAGAACTCCGCCTCAGCAATTTCTGGCTGTGGCAGGGATCGTACAGCGAATATTATTTTACGGACACGCTCTGGCCCGATTTCGGTGCCGCGGAACTGGAAAAGGCATTGCAGTCCTATGCCGGAAGGGAACGCCGTTATGGACGACTCGAAGAGTTTTAAGCATACGCTGGCTGTTCGCGCCGCGACCGGCACCGTATTGGTCGCGGTGATGCTGGGACTGCTTTATCTTGGCGGCTGGTGGTGGCATGTCTATGCTGCGGTTATGGCTTTGGGATCTCTCTGGGAGTTTTACCGCATGTCGCCCGGTCTGCCGAAAGCGGAACGTTTTGCCGGTCTGACGGCTGCGGCGGCAGTGCTTTTTTCCTCTGAACAGGTGTCGCAGACAGGTTTGATGGCGATTTTCGGCTTGTGCTGCTTCGCCGTCTATTTCATGGAGCTGGCGCGGCGCCAGCTGACCGCCGACAGTCATTCTATCGCCAGCGTCGGTCCCGTGATTACCGGTTTGGCGTACACGGTCATTCCGTGGTACTGCATGATTCGTTTTCGGACTCTGCCCGATCCCGTAGGATGGGCGGCGGTGCTTTCCATCTTTCTCTGCACCTGGTCCTGCGACGTCATGGCCTATCTTGTCGGTTCACGCTGGGGAACGGTGCGCGTTTGTCCTCATATCAGCCCTCACAAGAGCCTCGAAGGTTTTATCGGCGGTTTTGTTGCCAGCACGCTTTGCGGCGCGCTGTGCGCTCTGTTTTTCAAGTTCAGCCCGATGGCGTTCGTTCTCGTCGGCGCGGCCTGCGGCAGTGCCGGTCAGCTGGGAGATCTGGTGGAATCTCTGATTAAGCGCGAGAATAACGTGAAAGACAGCGGACGCATATTCCCCGGTCACGGCGGATTCCTCGACCGCTTTGACAGCGTCCTCGTCAATACGCTGTGCGCGTGGATAATCTGGTGGGCTTTTCTGCTTTGAGAGCTGAAGGATGTTGAAAAATACGAGAAAAAAAGTGGCAGTGATCGGCTGCACCGGCAGTGTGGGCTCTTCTGTGCTTGACGTGTGCCGCTCCTATCCCGAGTTCTTTCAGGTGACGGCGCTGGCAGCTGAGACGGGAAGAGCGGCGCTGCCGTCGCTTTGTCAGGAATTCGGACCTGGAATTGTCGTCCTGCGGAAGCCTCGCTGTGATTTGCCCAAAGAGGTTGAACTCTGGCAGGGAGACGAGGCGCTGCTTCGTCTGGTCGAGTCCGACGAAGTGGATCACGTCGTTGTCGCTTCGTCCGGCGTCGCCGCGGTGAAGGCGCTGGCGCACGCGATGGAGCTGGGCAAGGAAATCAGCCTGGCCAATAAGGAATCGGCGCTGATCATGGGCGAGCGCCTGACCTCCGCTGTGCGCAGCGGCCAGGTCCGTCCGCTCGACAGCGAACATAACGCGCTCTGGCAGTGTCTTGCCGGCGAACGTTACGATCACGTGGAACGATTGATTCTGACGGCTTCGGGCGGCCCCTTTCTGCGCATGCCTCTGGAGCAGCTCGGCGCGGTCACGCCCGAGCAGGCGGCGTCGCATCCCGTCTGGCCCATGGGGCGCAAGATCAGCGTCGACAGCGCCACGATGATCAATAAAGGCATCGAGCTCCTCGAGGCGCACGATCTCTTCGGTATCCCGGGAGAGAAAATTCTGCCTGTGATCCATCCCGGTTCGAAGGTCCACGCGCTGGTTTCCTTTATCGACGGAACGACGAAAATGCTCCTGAGCCCGCCCGATATGCGCCTTGCGGCGCTGACGGCGCTCTCGTGGCCGATGCGCCTGCCGCAGCGGATGAAGAAGATCGAGCCGGTCGAACTGGATGGTCTGGAGCTTCATTTCGAAAAACCTCAGGAAGCGCGTTTTCCCGGGCTCTGTACGGCAGTCGAGGCGGCCCGCAGAGGCGAGCCCTATCCCGTCATTCTGATTGCCGCCGACGAAGCGGCCGTGCAGATGTTTCTTGAAAGAAAAATCGGCTTCGCCGACATTGCGAAAGTTGTGGCCGCCGTCATGGACGGCTATAACGGCGGAGACGTGGAAGACATTTCTTCGCGCATCGCGCTTTACGAACGCTGCCGGGTCCACGCTCTTGAGTTGGCAGACGAGAGGGCCTGGGGCAGGAAGAAGGTTTGGAGTTAAATGATTCTGAGCGTCATATCGTTTCTTTTTATCATCCTGATCTGCGTGATCGTGCACGAGTTCGGCCATTATCTGACCGCGCTCTGGTGCGGCGTCAAGGTGCACGAGTTTTCTTTCGGCATGGGGCCCGTGCTGTGGCAGCGTCAGGGGCGCAGAAATAAGTGGTCGGTGCGCGCTTTCCCCGTGGGCGGTTTTGTCCGTCTGGCCGGCATGGGCGAGGAAAACGAGGGCGAATCGCTCCTTCCGGGGGAGAGTTTTCAGGAAAAGCCCGCCTGGAAGCGCCTGATCGTCTTGGCGGCCGGCGCCTTCAACAATATCCTGCTGGTCGTGGTGCTGGCGACGGTGCTGCTGATGTCGCGCGGCGTAATGGATCTTTCCGTCAGCGAAGTCGGCGCGCTGATGCCCGGCTTTCCGGCGGCAGAGGCGGGGCTGCGGCGCGGCGACGTGATCGAGCGTGTCGGAAGCGTCGAAGTCCGCGATTGGGAAGAGATGACCCGCGCGATCCGCTCCCAGGCCGCCGGTCAGGAGAAACTTGAGCTGACAGTCAGGCGCGGCTCCCGGCAGCTGACACTGACGATGGGAACCAAAGCTGAAAAGGCGGGCGATCCGCCGCTGATCGGCATTCAGCCCGCGATCAGAAAGCTGCCGCTGAGCCAGGCCCTGCGCGGCTCGATCGCGTGGACCTTCCACATGTCGCTGGCGATGCTCCAGGGACTGAAAGAGATGGTCGTTCACCCGGCGAAAGTCGACGTTTCCGGGCCCGTGGGCATCGCCGCCATGGCCGGTCAGGCCGCCAGCGCCGGATTCTTCCCGTTGCTGTCGTTCCTCGCCGTGATCAGCCTCAATCTGGGGATCATCAACCTGCTGCCCTTTCCCGCCCTCGACGGGGGGCACATCCTCTTTGTGCTGGCCGAGATGATCACGGGCAAGAACATGTCACTCGAACTGGAAGGAAAGATCCACTTCATCGGTTTTATGATCCTGTTCGCTCTGATTATCATCGTGACCTGGCAGGATATCTTGAAGCTCTTTTAGCGCGGAGGCCGATCATGAAAAGAACCGTGCGGATTGGTCCCTTGACCCTGGGTGCCGGCGCGCCGGTCAGGGTTGAATCGATGCTGAAAACGCGCCTCGACGACACGGCCGCGTGTCTGAAACAGCTGACCGAGCTTCAGGCCGAAGGCTGCGAACTGGTGCGCGTCGCTTTTCCCAAGCCGGAACTGAAAGACCGGCTGCGCGCCCTGAACGCTTCCTCGCCGCTGCCGCTGATGGCGGACATCCACTTCGATCCGGCACTTGCCGTCGCGGCTATGGAGGCCGGCTGCCCTTCCATCCGCATCAATCCCGGCAACATGGGCAGCCCCGAGCGCCTGGCGGCCGTCGTCGACCTGGCGCGAGAGCGCCACGTCGTCATCCGTATCGGCGCCAACAGCGGCTCGGTCAATGACGCGCAGCTTCGGCGCGCCGGCGGCGACCGCGGCGCCGCTTTGGCGCTGGCGGTCGGAGAGCAGATGGAAATGCTGCTGTCGCTGAAATTTTACGACATTATCGTTTCCGCCAAATCGACCGATCTGGAAGAATCCTTGCGCGCCAACGTCCTTCTTCAGCGCCGTTACGGCGACTTTCCGTTCCACGTGGGGATTACCGAGTCGGGCAGCGGATTGGACGGCATCGTCAAAAGCTCCTGCGGCCTGTCGCGGCTTTTGGCGCTGGGCATCGGCGACACGATGCGCGTCAGCTTGTCCCAGCCGCCCGCGGACGAAGTGCGGACGGCCTACAGCATCCTGCGGGCGCTGAATCTGCGCCAGCGCGGCGGACGGCTGATCTCGTGCCCGACCTGCGGACGGCGCCAGCTGGAAGTGACCTCAGTCGTTCCTCAGCTCGCCCCGATTTTGAAAGAACTGCCCGACGGCTATACGCTGGCCGTGATGGGCTGCGAGGTGAACGGCCCGCGCGAAGCCCGCCATGCGCAGCTTGGCATCGCGGGTTCTCCTTCGGGCCCGGTCATCTTCAAAGACGGAAAGATTGTCGAGCGCGTCGGAGGCGGCTGCGCGCTCGAGGCTCTGCGGCGCCATCTGCCGAAGAAACCGTGATAAAGCCGCCGCAAAAATGATATGTACCCTCTTTGCTGGACATCCGGCAAGGAGGGTACATATCATTTTTGCGGCGGCTTTTTTCCGCCCCTAAATACAGCGAGTGTGGTAAAATAAAACGTCATGTTGCATGAGGGGAGAGGAGAGGCTTCTATGAGGGACGCCAGAAAATTGATCGACGCCGTCGAAAAATGGATGAGCCGGATTATTTCCGCTTCCGGGGCCGGCGGCGCCGTGGTCGGACTGAGCGGCGGCATTGACTCGGCCGTGGCGGCGGCGCTGCTCAAAGGAGCACTCGGGGCGGAACGTGTGCTGACGGTGTACATGCCGTGCCGCAGCATTCCGCTCGACGGAGAGCACGCGCGTCTGACCGCTGATGCGCTGGGAGTGAAGATGCTGACGGTCGATCTGTCGGAGACTTATGACGTCTACCGGCGCACGATCGCCCAGGTCATGGAACCTTCTGCGCTGGCAGCGGCCAACATCAAGCCCCGGCTGCGCATGATCACGGTGTATTCCATCGCGCAGACGCTCGGGTATCTGGTGTGCGGCACGGGCAACAAGGACGAGCTGACTGTGGGTTACTTTACCAAATACGGAGACGGCGGCAGCGACTTTATGCCTCTGGCCGATCTGACCAAGGCCGAGGTGCGCGCGATCGCGCGTGAAGTGGGTGTGCCGTCTCCGGTCATCGAAAAGCCGCCGTCGGCCGGGCTCTGGGAAGGGCAGACTGACGAGCAGGAGATGGGGCTGTCCTACGACGTTCTCGACGCCTATGTTTCCGGGCTGCCAGTTGATGAGGAAAGCCGCCGGGAGATCGAGCGGCGCCGGCGTATTTCGGAGCACAAAAGGAAAATGCCGCCAATCTGCGTCATCGGCGCGATTTAAGCGGTTTCGGTCATGTGCTGCAGAGTTCAACTCTTAAACCTTTAAAAAATTTTTATGAGGTGATTTTGTATGTCAGGGCATTCGAAGTGGGCAAACATCAAGCATCGTAAGGCTGCGCAGGATTCCAAGAAAGGAAACGAGCGCCAGAAGCTGATCAAGATGATCATTATCGCGGCCAAGGAGGGCGGCGGCGATCCCGGCATGAACGTGCGCCTCAAGGCGGCTCTTGACCGTGCGCGCGCGGCCAGCGTTCCCAACGACACGATCACCAGAGCCATCAAACGCGGTACCGGCGAACTCGAAGGCGTATCCTACGAGGAGCTGACGTACGAGGGCTACGGCATCGACGGCGTGGCCATCCTCTGCGAGTCGCTGACGGACAACCGCAACCGCACGACGCCCGAGATCCGCGCCATTCTCGAACGCAACGGCGGTTCCATGGGGACGGCCGGCAGCGTGGCTTGGAACTTCGAACGCAAGGGCAACATCACTATCGAAGGTGCGGTCGACGAGGATCAGTTGATGGAGGACGCTATCGACGCCGGCGCGGATGACGTGGCCGTCAACGAGGAAGGCGCCACTGTGACGACCGATTCTTCAACGATGATGGAAGTTCGCGAAGCGCTTGAAAAGAAGGGCTATAAGGTCACCGACGCCGAAAATGTCTTTGTCCCCAAGACGACTGTGACGATCAACGACGTGGAGAAAGCGCGCAAGATGCTCAAGCTCTTCGATCTGCTCGACGGCCACGACGACATTCAGAATGTCTACGCAAACTTTGAATTTACCGACGAGGTCAACGAGGCCATTGCCAACGACGACTAGGGGACTTGTCTGTTTGGGAATCGACCCGGGCATCGGCCGTCTTGGATACGGCTTTGTGTGCCAGTCGGGAAGCTCCTATCGGGCGCTGGCCTATGGGTGTCTTGAGACGCCTCCCCATCAGGATACGTCACTGAGAATTAAAGCGTTGTATGACGGTGTGAGGGAGCAGATTGAAAACTGCTCCCCTCATTTTATGTCTGTCGAGAGGCTTTATTTCGGGCAGAACCGCACGACTGCCGAGGCGGTATGGCAGGTCCGGGGAACAATGCTGCTGCTGGGCGCGCAGTATCGTCTGCCGGTTATTGAGCCCAAACCGTCGGAAGTGAAGCTGACGGTTTGCGGCGACGGCACGGCGGAGAAGCGTCAGGTACAGCTCATGGTTCAGCAGCTTCTGAACCTGCCGGAAATTCCGCGCCCCGACGATACGGCCGATGCGCTCGGCATCGCTTTGGCCGGCCTGGCGATCGTCCGCAGCCCGCAGTATGCCTATGGAAGGAGATAGCCAGCCATGCTTGCCAGCATCAGAGGTAAGGTTGTGGAGAAGTCCGAGTTTGCAGCCGTCGTCGAGTGCAACGGTTTTGGCGTGGAGGTTCTTTTGACGCGCCAGGCGGCAGAGCGGTGCGAACTCGGAGCGCAGGTATTTCTTTACACGCTGCTGCAGATCGGCGACGCCGGCATCGCCCTTTACGGTTTTGCCGACGATACCGAGCGCCGGACGTTCAAGCTGATGATTCTGACCAAGGGCGTGGGCGGTAAGGCGGCAATTTCCATCCTTCAATATCTTTCCCCTGCGGAAATCATTGCGGCCGTGGAGCAGAACGACATCAGACTGCTTACTTCGGTGCCGGGGATCGGCAAAAAAACGGCCGAACGCATTTGTTTCGAACTTTCCGACCGAATTCATAAAAAAGGCTTTATCCAGTTGACGGGCGAACTGAGCGGCGTGCCTGCCGGCGATCGGCAGGCAGCCGCCGGCGTGCTCGACGCTCTTGAGTCTCTGGGATTTGACCGCGCGTCGGCCGTGCGCGCCTACAAGTCGGTTGTGGCTGAACAGGGGGAGTCTCTTGACGAAAGCGAGGCCATTATGAGCTGCCTTCGCATCCTTCAGCCCCGCAAGTGAGGTTGATGCGTTTTGGACAAGGAAAACATTCATCGCGGTTTTGATCTGCCGCCGCTCGAAGAGCTCAAAGAGCGGGAAGACGAGAGGAGTCTCCGCCCCCTTCAGTTAGCCGATTTCAACGGACAGACGGAGATAAAATCCAAACTGGAAGTTTATATTCAGGCCGCAAAGAAACGCGAAGAAGCGCTGGACCACGTTCTTTTTTACGGGCCTCCCGGCCTGGGGAAGACGACTCTGGCCGGCATCATCGCCCACGAGATGGGCAGCGAGCTGCGGGTGACGACGGGGCCGGCGCTGGAAAAGCCCGGCGATCTCGCCGCGATTCTCTCGAACCTTCAGGATCACGACGTGCTGTTTATCGACGAGATTCATCGCATGTCCACGACGATCGAAGAAGTGCTGTACTCCGCCATGGAGGACTTCACGCTGCACATCATTGTCGGCAAGGGACCGCTGGCGCGCAGCATCTGCCTGAATCTGCCGCATTTCACGCTGGTGGGAGCGACGACCCGCCTGGGCCTGCTCAGCGCGCCGCTGCGCGCCCGGTTTGGCATTGTGGAGCAGCTGCGGCTTTACACGACGGAAGAACTGTGCGTGATTCTCGACCGCGGCGCGGGCGTGATGAACATGAAGGTGGAGCCCGGTGCGTTCCGCGCGATTGCCAGCCGTTCGCGCGGAACGCCGCGGATTGCCTTGAGGCTGCTGCGCCGCGTCCGCGATTTTGCCGAGGTGGCCGGCGTGCCGGCCGTTGAAGCCGCTTTGGCGGCGCGGGCGATGGATACGCTTGGGCTTGACAGTCTTGGGCTGGACGACGGCGACCGCAAAATTCTCGACGCTATCGTCAGTCTTTTCGACGGCGGCCCCGTAGGGCTTTCGACCCTTGCCGCCGCATTGAACGAAGAATCTCAAACGATCGAAGACATTTACGAGCCCTATTTAATTCAAAAGGGCATGATCGAACGCACCCCTCGAGGGAGGAAAGCAACGGAAAATGCATACCGCTATCTTGGAAAAGCTCTGCCTCAGACGGCGCCGGATCAGCTGGAGCTGCTGTAAAAAAACTGCGCTTGCCGTGTTTTTTTTATCGCTGTGTTTCTGCCTTTCGTCCGAGGCGCAGGCGCGCTGGATTCGCGTGGGGCTTATGACCGCGCCTTCCGCTCCGTTTTCCGGACGCAGCCTGAGCGGCAGGGATGGCGTCGGCCGCCGCTTTTCGTTGCCGGCGAGCTTCAGCGCCCTCGCGCGCGGCTCGAACGTTGTCATTCAGGAGAAAAGTTACGCTTCGCCTGTGATCGTGAGTTCTCCGCATCAGATCCGCTGCGGCAATGTCAGCTATGAAGGCGAGCTCGTGCTGCGGGCCCGCGGGGGGCAGCTGACGGTGATTAACCGTCTTGACGTTGAAAAATACCTTCGCGGCGTTCTCGGCTATGAGATCAATCCGCAATGGGCCATGGAAGCTCTCAAGGCGCAGGCGGTGATCTCCAGAACTTATGCGCTGGCGCAGATGGGACGCCATGAAGCCGGCGGTTATGACGTCTGCACGACCGATCATTGTCAGGTTTACCGCGGCACGAATGTGCTTCATGCCTCGACGGACCGCGCAATCGCGCAGACCCGCGGCCAGGTTTTGACGTACAGGGGCGATTTGGCGCACACCTTTTTCTGTTCCGACAGCGGCGGCGCTACTGCTGATGTCGGCGACGTGTGGGGCAAAAGCGTTCCCTATCTGGTCGTCCGCAGAGAGCCTTTTTCCTCCGAATCTCCCAAGGCCCGCTGGGAGGCCTCTCTGTCAGCGGGCGAGATTCAGAACGCTCTCGCCAAAAAAGGCAAAAGCGTGGGAACGCTGTCTCGGATCGCCATCGAGCGGCGCGACGCCGCCGGGCGCGCGGCGGCGTTGAGATTTACTGGCTCCGCGGGAAGTTCCGTGCTCAGCAGCGCGGCCTTCCGCACCCTGATCGGCGCTAAAAAAGTGCGCAGCACGTTCTTTGAGTTTTCTCCCGAAGGGCCGCGCGCGTTCGGCGTGTCCGATCCCGTTCAGCGCCGCGAAGCGCCCCGTACCGCAAGAAAAATCGCTGGTGACGCGGCGCCTCTGACGGCAGCCGAAGACGCGCAGCTCAAGGCGCTGATCGAACAAAAGAAATTCAGCGTCGACGAACGGCTGGACATGATTCTCTACCCCGAACGGCGCCGGGATTATCTGTATAAAGCTTTGGGCGCCGAGGCGCCGGAAACGGAGCAAAAACAGGAACCGATCGAACAGCCTGCGGAGACGGCGAAAAGCATTCCGGGACCGGAGCGGACGGAAGCTTTCGCCAGTCTTGCCGGCGGCGGCGTCACGCTGTATGGACGCGGCTGGGGGCACGGCGTCGGCCTCTCGCAGTGGGGGGCTAAGGCCATGGCGGATCGGGGCTGGCCGGCGGAGAAAATTCTTGAGTTTTATTATCCCGGCACGGCTATTCAAAAGAGATGAAGGGATAACCTTTACAGGAGTGACTTTTTGTCAATGACGCAACGGGATTTTTTTGACATCAATACCTATGATTATGAACTTCCGCCCGAGCTGATCGCTCAGAAGCCGGCGGAACCTCGCGACTGCTGCCGCCTTCTGGGCGTACGCCGCGAAGACGGAAAGCTGTTTCACCAGCATTTCTACGATATTCTTCAATGGCTTCGCCCCGGCGATGTCCTCGTGCGCAACGACACGCGCGTTATGGCCGCGCGCGTCGGAGGCGTGAAGGTCAACGGCAGCGCCCAAGTAGAGGTTCTTCTGCTGCGTCCGGAGGACGAAGACGAAAAATGCTGGGAAGCTTTGGTTCGGCCCGGACGCAAGCTGCCCGAGGGAGCGCAGGTGCGCCTCGACGGCGGCATTATAATCACGATCGGCGCCGTCAAAAGCGAGGATGGCGTGCGCCGCGTCGTCTTCCCATCCGGCTGCGATGTGCGCGCTCTGGCAGAGGCAAACGGTTCGATGCCGCTGCCTCCTTATATTCATGAGCGCTCGTCGCGCCCCGAGGATTATCAGACCGTTTATGCGAAGGCTCCCCGTTCTGCGGCGGCGCCGACGGCCGGCCTTCATTTTACTCGAGAGCTGCTCCAGAAAGTTGCCGAACGTGGTGTGACGATCGCCGACATTACGCTTGAAGTCGGTCTGGGAACGTTCCGTCCTGTCAAAACGGAAGATATCCGAAAGCATCATATGCATGCTGAACACTGTGTGGTTCCGCAGGATGCCTATGACAAGATCATCGCAGCCAAGAAGAACGGCGGACGTGTCGTCGCGCTCGGCACGACCGTGGTGAGGACGCTCGAAGGCATGGCTGCCTCTGCGGGTCTTCGTCCGGGCGTGCTGGATACGGAGCTGTTCATCTATCCTGGGTTTAAATACAAGGTCGTGGACGCTCTGATCACGAATTTTCATCTTCCAAAGAGCTCTCTGGTGATGCTGGTTGCGGCTTTTGCGGGCTATGACCTGACCATGAAAGCGTACGCCGAAGCGGTGAAGGAGCGGTATCGCTTCTTTTCGTTCGGCGACGCCATGATGATCGTATAACCGCGGGCGGCGCGATGAAAAAAATTCTTGGATTCGTCTTTGCGTTCGCTCTCGTCGGCGCTGTCGCCGCGTACCGCTGGAAGCCGTCGCAGTGGAAAGACGTCTTCGTCATGCCATTCCATAAGGACGAAAAG
>Ga0129314_1000353_pt1 | contig 51328 bp, 46 predicted proteins | sample O1111metagenome_FD_94431 | JGI IMG/M metagenome (GOLD analysis project Ga0129314, IMG submission 94431) | Orangutan individual fecal microbial communities from fecal samples from Wisconsin, USA - O1111 metagenome | ecosystem: Host-associated > Mammals > Digestive system > Large intestine > Fecal... | reverse complement strand
GCTGAAGCCCCAGCCTTCGTCGCCTTCGAGGTAGAACTGACCGGTAGTGCCGTTCTGAACTCCCGCCTTCTTTGAGGAGTCGTAGGTTGCGAGAACCGCTTCAACGTCTGCTGCGCTCTTGCAGGAGTCAAACGCGGTATTGTCTGCCATAACGATGATTTCCTGAGCTGCGTTGTAGTATGTGTCGGTGAAGTTTACGTATTCCTTACGGTCTTCATTTACCGTGAGTCCCGCCATCGCGATATCGCACTTGTGCTGACCTACGCTGAGGCATACCGCGTCAAAGTCCATGTTGCTGATAACAAGCTCCTTGCCGAGTTCTTTTGCGAGAAGAGCGGCGATTTCCATGTCGATTCCGTAGTAAGCGTCTCCCTTGGTGTATTCAAAGGGTTCAAAGCCGGCGTTTGTAGCTACAACGAGCTGATCCTTTGATTCATCGAGTGTTGCGGAGGTAACAGCCGTAGGCTCGCCGTCGCCGAAGTATTTGTTGCATATCTCGTCAAACGTGCCGTCTTCCTTTATCTTTGCGATGAACGCGTTTGTCTGCTCAAGAAGCTCGGGCTGATCCTTGTCGACGCCGAAAGCATATTCTTCTTCGGTAAGCGGGATATCTATTACCTTGACTTCAGATGAAGCTGATGAGCATGATACGAGGGATACGACAAGCATTGCCGCCGCGAGAGTTAATGTGAGAAGTTTTTTCATGATGTTCGACCTTCCGATGTATTTCTTTGAATTTGATGGTATAATTATACCTTCGTCTGCATAAAAATGCAATAGTGATAGTGTAACAATATTCAATTAATTTGCATTATTTTTCGTTGAAAATGCAGCTTAAAACTAATATGCAGTATAATATGCGTAAAATCCGGGTACAATAGAGCAGTAAAAACACACACGGAGTAATATATGGAAGAGAAAAACGAGTCGAAAAAATACAAAAAATCGGAAGAAAACGACGCCGCGGAGAACATGAGCGAGGAAAAAACCTCCGAGGACAACGATCGCCTTGACTACATCATGAAAAGCGGCGGGGTCGTATCAAAGACCAAGGATGAAACCATACAGTGCCTTACGATAATCGGGCAGATTGAGGGGCATTACACCCTCGGGGACGGGCAGAAGGCGACAAAGTACGAGCATATAATCCCGCTCCTCCTCTCGATAGAGGAAAGCGACGAGATAGACGGGCTTCTTGTGGTGCTGAACACGATGGGCGGGGACGTTGAGGCGGGGCTTGCGATAGCGGAAATGATAGCGAGTATGTCAAAGCCTGCCGTGTCGCTCGTTCTCGGAGGAGGGCATTCGATAGGCGTACCTCTGGCGGTATCGGCGAAAAAGTCGTTTATAGTGCCGTCCGCTACGATGACGATACATCCGGTAAGGATTAGCGGAACCGTGGTTGGCGCGCCGCAGACATACTACTACTTTGAGCGTATGCAGAAGCGGATAATGAATTTTGTCGTGTCGCACTCGAACATCACGGAAGAAAAGTTTAACTCCCTGCTCATGCGGACGGACATGATAGCGACGGACATAGGTTCGGTGATAGACGGCAATGAAGCGGTGGAATGCGGACTTATCGACGAGGTAGGAGGACTGTGCGACGCGGTGACGGCTCTGCGGGAGATGATAAAGGAACGCAAATCGGGCGAATAAAAAGAAAAGAACACAGTCGCATGACTAAACATACATGGCTGTGTTCTTTTCTATGTAATTCGGTTTAGTATTACTTTCTCACAGCTTCGGCTTCACAGTATGCGCAGCGGTGTTTGCCCTCGGATACGGTGAAGTGTGCGGGAAGCTCCTGTTCGGTACGGGAGATGCAGCGTGAATTCGGGCAGACAAGTCCCTCCGCGCTCTCGCCTGCATAGTCGGAATACTCGGCAGATTTTTCGGGATTCTCTGCCTCGTCAAGCAGCTTTAATATCAGCGCCATACGCATATACTTGCCGTTTTTCACCTGTTTGAAGTAGCAGGCGCGCGGGTCTTTGTCAACGGCTACGCTTATCTCGTTCACTCTCGGGAGGGGATGGAGCACTCTGAGTCCGTCTCCTGCAAGGCTCATTTTCTCGGGTGTGAGTATGTACGAGTCCTTAAGTCTTTCGTACTCGTCGGCGTCGGCGAAGCGTTCCTTCTGCACTCTCGTCATGTAGAGTATATCAAGAGACGCGATTGTGTCTTCAAGGCTGTCGGTTTCGGTATAGTTTATTCCGTCGCGGTTCATCTTATCCTTGACGTATCCGGGGATAGCAAGCTCCTTCGGGGAGATAAGTACAAACTTTACTCCTGTATAGCGAGAGAGCGCCGCGATGAGTGAATGAACGGTTCTGCCGTATTTGAGGTCGCCGCAGAAGCCCACGGTGAGGTCGGAGAATCTGCCTTTTTCGCGGTGAATGGTGAGAAGGTCGGCGAGAGTCTGTGTGGGATGGCAGTGACCTCCGTCTCCGGCATTTATAACGGGAATCGACGCGTTTACTGCCGCCACATACGGTGCTCCCTCGAGAGGATGGCGCATTGCGATGATATCGGCGTAGCAGGAGATGACCTTTGCGGTGTCCGCCACGCTCTCGCCCTTTGAAGCCGACGTATTTTGAGCCGCGGAGAATCCGATGACGCTGCCGCCGAGCTCGAGCATAGCCGCCTCGAAGCTGAGTCTGGTTCGTGTGGACGGCTCAAAGAAGAGTGTGGCGAGCTTTTTGCCCTTGCATTTTTCGCTGTATTTTGCGGGATTTTCGATTATATCGCAAGCCGTCGCGACAAGGGAGTCAATCTCAGCTGTTGTGAGTTCGGAAATATCAATAACGCTTCTCATAATTTCACCTCGTATAATTTCGATTTAACTTATTACTTAATCCAGCTCTCGTCGGAGGGATTATTGCGGAATTTGATGAGTCTTTCGATATCCTCGGGTTTGATATAGCCGTTCTTTGCCGCGACCTGTGCGATATGGTCAAAGTCGGTGAGGCTTATATTTTTAAGCTCCGCTTCCTTCAGTCTGTCAAGTCCCTTCTGCATACCGTAGGTAAAGATGGAGGCGATACCGAGGACAACGGCGCCTGCTTCACGGAGAGCGTCCGCAACCTCGATAACGCTGCCGCCCGTTGAGATGAGATCCTCGATGATAACGACCTTCTGACCGGGGAGGAGCTTGCCCTCGATACGGTTCTGTCTGCCGTGATCCTTGTTCCCTGAGCGGACGTAGCCCATAGGCATACCGAGGATATGTGCTGTTATAGCGGCATGAGCGATTCCTGCGGTAGAGGTACCCATGAGGACTTCTGCGTCGGGGTAATTTTCGCGGACGACCTCAGCGAGAGCATTTTCGACGTGGGTTCTCACTTCGGGAGCGGTGAGGGTAAGTCTATTATCGCAATAAACGGGAGATTTAATGCCGCTTGCCCAAGTGAAGGGTTCTTCGGGGCGGAAGAAAACCGCCTGTATTTTCAGCAGATCCTCTGCTATGAGGGTTTTGGTATCCATAGTGTTGACCTTTCCTTATTTTTTATTTTTCCTTTTTTATCTATCAAATTTAGTTTTGTCCTCACTTCAAGTGAGAGAGTTAGGAAGAAAGACTCCGTCTTTCGATTTAATTATTCCACTTCGCGTGGGGCGCTCCTTTCGGAGGGAACGCATAGAGGTTCAGACGCCACCCCTCTGCGAGTACCGGCTTACCGGTTTCGTGCAGTTGAGCAATGAGCTTTGGCTGTCGCACCCGGATTATACTGGTGAAAGGGTCTTCTTCGATTAGGCTAACCGCGGTTTTATACCAAAGTTATACTTTAGTTGACAGCGGTATTCAAAGTCTAAATTTCTGCACCGTCACCTATTCAACTAGGCTTAAACTTACAGTTCAGTTCGATATAAGCTGCCGCACTGGATTGATTCCACGTTCGCTGACGAAAGCTAAACGAAATTGGGCGTTCGCTATATTTCAACGCAATTCCTAACGCCAATCCGCGGTTAGCCTAATCCAATTTACGTATGATTTGGTATTCTCTCCCCCGCGCGATAGGGAAAGTTGCGATTTAATCAAGTCTACCCGCGTCAAACTCCACCGCGCGAACATTTTAAGCTCCACTACTACGCTTTATGCAAAACCGCGCGACTGATTGGTTCAAATGGGCGAAGACGAAAGTATATTGTTAAACCGAACTCCACCGCGAGCCGGAACTCACAGAGGTGCGGCGTTTGAGCATCTCTGTGCGCCCTCTGCGTAGGAGCAGCCTTCACCCGCAGGTGATTTAATAAATCAAAAGACGTTAGTCTTTTTTCCTTTTCGTCTTTCCGAAAGACATGAAGTCTCTTAGAATACGCTCGTAGTCTAAGGTATAAAAGGAGCTTCGCCCTTTTGATGCGTAGACAGGCTTTATCCAACAAAGTCAGCTACGCATCTTTCGTATGCCGCCACGGGATCTGCCGCCGCAGTTATCGGGCGTCCTACTACAATGTAGTCACTGCCGATCTCGCGCGCTCTCGCAGGCGTCGTCACTCTCGACTGGTCGCCCTTGTCTCCGTCGGCGTATCTTATTCCCGGTGTTACAGTGAGGAAGCCTTCACCGCATCTTCCGTGTACAGCAGAGGCTTCAAGGGGGGAGCATACCACTCCGTCAAGTCCGGCCTTCTTCGCGTTCTCGGCGTAGTGCATTACTACCTCCTCTATCGGCTCGTTTATGAGAAGATCGCGGCGCATTATCTCTTCGCTCGTTGACGTCAGCTGAGTTACAGCTATCAGCAGAGGGCGCGTTCCGTCGGGTCTTGTCAGTCCTTCAAGCGCGGCTTCCATCATCGGTATCGCTCCGCCGGCGTGAAGATTGCACATATCCACGTCAAGACGCGACAGAACCGCCATCGACTTCTTTACCGTGTTCGGTATGTCGTGCAGCTTTAAGTCGAGGAATATCTTGTGTCCCCTCTCCTTTATCGCTCGTACTATCTGCGGTCCTTCCGCGTAGAACAGCTCCATTCCTATCTTAACAAACGGCTTCTTTCCCGTGAATTTGTCGAGAAATGCCATGCAGTCTCCCGCTCCCGCAAAGTCACACGCTATAATTACGTCTCGTCCCATCAGTGCGCTCCTCCTATTATGTCGCTCAGTTTTTCTATTCCGTATTTTTGCATCATATCCGGCAGTGCTTTTATTATGTCACGGCAGGCGTATGGCTCGGTCAGGTTCGCAGCTCCCACCTCTACAGCAGTCGCGCCGGCAAGCATGAACTCGAGCACATCCTCCGCAGAAGAAATGCCGCCCATTCCGACTATCGGTATTTTTACCGCCTCGTACACCTGATATACCATTCTCACCGCAACCGGCTTTACCGCAGGTCCCGAATATCCTCCGGCTTTGTTCGCAAGTACCGGACGGCGTCTCTTTAGGTCTATCTTCATGCCGAAGAGGGTGTTTATCAGTGAGATTCCGTCTGCTCCCGCGGCTTCACAGGCTTTCGCTATCTCCGTGATGTCGGTCACGTTCGGCGAGAGCTTTATTATTATCGGCTTTTTTGTGGCTTTGCGAACCGCTTCCGTTACTTTCGCCGCATTTTCCGCGCTTGTTCCGAATGCCATTCCGCCGCCGTGTACGTTCGGGCAGGAGATGTTCACCTCAAACCAGCCGATGTCTCCCTCTCCGTCGAGCTTTTCTACGGTATAAACGTAGTCGTCGACCGAGAATCCGCTCACGTTCATCATAATTGGCTTCGTGAAGCACTTCCTTAATTCCGGCAGCTCGTGCGAGAGAACCTTATCGACTCCCGGGTTTTGCAGTCCCACGGAGTTGAGCATACCGCCCTCGCATTCCGCTATTCTCGGAGTTTGATTGCCAAAGCGCGCGTCCTTTGTCGTTCCCTTGACCGATATCGAGCCGAGGATGTTTATGTCGTAGAACTGCGCGAACTCGTAGCCGTAGCCGAATGTACCGCTCGCCGGAATTACGGGGTTGTCCAGCTCCACGCCGCACAGCTTTATCTTTGTGTCAGTCATGTTCACCTCACGCGTCAATTGTAGAGATACCGAGCGTCGTTTCCTCAAGCACGTCGAGCAGCACCTTTACCGTATCGAGGGATGTAAACATTGTCACGTTGTTCTCTACCGCGCATCTTCTGATTTCGTGACCGTCTGAGAGCACGCCGGAAGAGTTCATGTCGCGGGTGTTGATAACATATGTCACATATCCCTGTCTGATGGCGTTCGGTATTTCCTGGCTTCCGTCGCCTATCTTGCCGAGGGCGTGCGTGCGGATTCCGTTTTCCTTGAGGAATTTTGCCGTTCCCTCGGTAGCCTGAATGTTGAAGCCCATGTTGTAGAAGCGTCTTATGAGCGGGAGAGCTTCGGCTTTGTCCTTGTCCGCAATTGTCGCGAGAACCGTGCCGTAGTTCATGACGTTCATTCCGCTTGCCTTCAGTGCCTTGTAGAGCGCTCTTGTGAGCTTGTTGTCGTATCCTATCGCTTCTCCTGTCGACTTCATCTCGGGTGAGAGGTACGCGTCAAGTCCGCGCAGCTTCGAGAAGGAGAACGCCGGAACCTTGACGTACCAACGCTTCTTTTCGGCGGGGTAAATCTTATCAAATCCCTGCTCGCGGAGGCTCTTTCCGAGTATTACAAGTGTCGCGATGTCGGCAAGGCTGTAGCCCGTAGCCTTCGAGAGGAACGGAACTGTTCTTGACGAGCGCGGGTTTACTTCGATTATATATACGTTCTCGCTCTTGTCCACAATGAACTGGATGTTGTAAAGTCCTACGATGCCGATGCCCAGTCCCAGTCTCTTTGTGTAGTCGAGAATTGTTTCCTTTGTCTTTTCGCTTATGCTGAACGAGGGGTACACGCTGATGGAGTCGCCGCTGTGGATGCCTGTACGCTCGACAAGCTCCATTATTCCGGGAACGAACACGTCCTTACCGTCGCAGATCGCGTCAACCTCAACTTCCTTGCCCTCGATGTACTTGTCAACGAGAACCGGCTTGTCTTCATCTATCTCAACCGCGGTTCTGAGGTACACCCTGAGCTGTTCTTCATCCGCGACTATCTGCATTGCGCGTCCGCCGAGAACGAATGACGGTCTTACAAGCACGGGATATCCTATCTCAGCCGCAGCCTTCACGCCGTCCTCTATATTTGTAACAGCTTTTCCCTTAGGCTGGGGTATGTTCAGCTCGTGGAGGACTTTTTCAAAGAGGTCGCGGTTTTCCGCACGGTCTATAGCGTCGCAATCCGTTCCGATTATCTTTACTCCGCGACGGTGAAGCTCATCGGAGAGGTTTATGGCGGTCTGTCCTCCGAGGGAAGCGATAACTCCGACGGGATTTTCAAGGTGGATTATGTTCATGACGTCCTCTACGCAGAGGGGTTCAAAGTAAAGCTTGTCGGAGCAGGTGTAGTCTGTGGACACGGTCTCGGGGTTGTTGTTTATGATTATCGCCTCGTAGCCGGACTTTTTGATGGTCGTTACCGCGTGTACGGTGGAGTAGTCGAACTCAACGCCCTGACCGATTCTGATAGGACCTGAGCCGAGAACGATAATCTTCTTTTTGTCGGACACAACGGACTCGTTTTCGTCTTCGTAGGTCGAGTAGAAATATGGGATGTAGCTCTCGAACTCTGACGCGCAGGTGTCAATCATTTTATATACGGGGAAAATATATCTCTTCTCGCGTATTTTGTATATCTCCTCGTCGCTCTTGCCCCACAGCTTTCCGATAAATGCGTCGGAGAAGCCCATTTTCTTCGCCTTGAAGAGGACTCCCGCGTCTCCTATGTGCTCGGACAGCTCTCTTTCCATGAGGATGATGTTCTTCACCTTTTCAAGGAAGAGCATATCTATCTTTGTCGCGTCGTATATCATGCCGAGGTCTGCCTGACGTCTCATAAGCTCGGCTATGGCGTATATTCTGTCGTCCGTGCCGTCCTTAATGTAGTCGAGAAGCTCCTCGTCGGCAAATTCGTCGAACTTCTTCATGTAGAGGTGGTTTACGCCGATTTCCAGTGAACGCGCGGCTTTAAGCAGGCTTTCTTCAATGGTTCTGCCCACGCTCATGACCTCGCCCGTCGCCTTCATCTGCGTGGAGAGCTTGTTGTTAGCCGAGGAGAACTTATCAAACGGGAAGCGCGGCATTTTTGTTACGACATAGTCAAGAGCCGGCTCAAACGATGCGGGAGTGTTCGCGAGCATTATCTCGTCAAGGTGCATTCCGACAGCTATCTTTGCGCTGACTCTGGCGATGGGATATCCGCTGGCTTTGCTTGCGAGAGCGGAAGAACGGGACACGCGCGGGTTTACTTCGATTACGTAATAGTTGAACGAAAGAGGGTCGAGCGCGAACTGTACGTTGCAGCCGCCTTCAATCTTCAGCGCACGGATTATTTTCAGCGCACTGTCGCGGAGCATATGGTATTCCTTGTTGGTAAGGGTCTGGGAGGGGCAGACAACAATTGAGTCTCCCGTGTGTATGCCGACGGGGTCAACGTTTTCCATGTTGCATATGGTGATGGCGGTATCGTTCGCGTCGCGCATTACCTCGTATTCGATCTCCTTGTAGCCCTTGATGCTCTTTTCCACGAGAACCTGATGCACGGGGGAGAGTTCAAGCGCGCCGCGGAGTATTTCAGCACATTCCTCGGGGTCGTCCGCAAATCCGCCGCCCGTTCCGCCGAGAGTGAACGCGGGTCGAAGCACTACGGGATATCCTATCTCTTCCGCCGCCTTAAGTCCGTCTTCGAGGGATTCCGTAATTCTTGAGCTTACTACAGGCTCGCCGATTTCTTCGCAAAGCTCCTTGAAAAGCTCTCTGTCCTCCGCTCTCTCAATGCTTCTGCTGCTTGTTCCGAGAAGCTCGGCGTTGCATTCACGGAGTACGCCCTTCTTTTCAAGCTGCATAGCGAGGTTAAGTCCTGTCTGACCGCCGATTCCGGGAACTATCGCGTCGGGGCGTTCGTATCTTATTACCTTTGCGAGGTATTCGAGTGTGAGCGGCTCCATGTAGACCTTGTCCGCTATTGTGGTGTCCGTCATAATGGTGGCGGGGTTGGAGTTGCAGAGAACTACCTCATAGCCCTCTTCCTTGAGCGCGAGACAAGCCTGTGTTCCGGCATAGTCGAATTCCGCCGCCTGACCTATTACGATAGGACCCGAGCCTATAACAAGTATCTTCTTTAAATCGGTTCTCTTAGGCATTTTTCTCTCCCTCCATCATCTTAATGAATTTGTCGAACAAGTATGCGCTGTCCTGCGGTCCGGGTGCGCTTTCCGGGTGGTACTGCACACTGAACATATCGGATTTCGTGTCTCTCAGTCCTTCCACCGTGCCGTCGAGGATGTTCACGTGGGTTACTTCAAGACCTGTATTCGCGAGGCTTTCCTCTCTTACGGCGTAGCTGTGGTTCTGCGAGGTTATCTCTATTCTTCCGGTTTCGAGATTCTTTACGGGGTGGTTTCCTCCGCGGTGTCCGAACTTGAGCTTGTATGTCTCCGCACCGCACGCAAGGCTTATCATCTGGTGTCCGAGACAGATACCGAAGATGGGATATTCACCGCGCAGCTTCTTTACAAGCTCGATTACCGGGATAACGTCTTCGGGGTCGCCCGGTCCGTTTGAGAGGAACACTCCGTCCGGCTTCATCTTTTCCACTTCAGCGGCGGAGGTATTGTAGGGCATTACGGTGACGTTGCAGCCTCTCTGATTGAGCGAGCGGATTATATTGAGCTTTATTCCGCAGTCTATCGCGACGACGTTGTATCTTGCGTTTGCGGTTCTGGAGTACCAGCGCTTCTTGCAGCTTACCTTTTCCACGGCGTCGTGCGGCACGGGTGTTTTCGCTATTGTCTCGAGAGCTTTTTCCTTCGGTGTGTCGGCGTCCGTTATGATTCCGCGGCGGCTTCCGAAGTCTCTTATGCTTCTCGTGAGCGCTCTTGTGTCAACGCCGGACAGACCCGGTATCTTGTATTCCTCCATAACCTCTGAGAGCGTCTTTGTGTAGCGGAAGTTTGACGGGAGGTCGTTGTATTCCCTTACTATAAGTCCGCCGATGGAGGGCGCCTTTGTCTCAAAGTCCTCGTCCGCTATGCCGTAGTTGCCGATGAGCGGGTAGGTCATAACGACTGCCTGATATGTGTAGGACGGGTCGGAGATTATCTCCTGGTAACCGACCATTGATGTGTTGAACACTATCTCGCACACCGCGTCCCGCTCACTTCCGAAGCCCTCTCCGTAGTATTCCGCGCCGTCTTCAAGTACGAGCTTTCTCTTCTTCATTTCCGCCATGCTATCTTACCTCCGATCACTGTCATTATGTTCTCTCCGTAAACTTTTCTTCCCGAAAACGGAGTGCTTCTTCCTTTTGTTTCAAATTCGTTCGGGTCTATCGCGTACTCTTTTCCGAGGTCATACACGCATATGCCGCTGTCCTTTATGTGAAATCTCTTTCTCGGATTCACCGACATCAGCTCAATCAGCTTTTCAAGTGAGATTATTCCCTCTTTTACAAGGTACGTGTACAGCACCGGGAACGCCGTCTCCAGTCCTACTACTCCCATCAGGCTTTTCTCGAGTCCGCGGGATTTTTCCTCTGCCGAATGGGGCGCGTGGTCCGTCGCTATCATGTCTATCGTGCCGTCTTTTATTCCCTCGATGAGCGCAAGTCTGTCGTCCTCGCTTCTTATAGGCGGGTTCATCTTAAATCTTCCGTCCTCTTCGAGCATCATGTCGTTCATCACAAGGTAGTGGGGAGCTGTCTCGCAGGTGATATCCACTCCGTCGGCCTTTGCGCGTCTTATCAGCTCTACACTCTCGCGGCATGAGATATGGCACACATGGTAAGCGCATCCAGTATCCTTTGCAAGGCGTATGTCCCGCTCAATCGGTCTCCACTCGCTCTCGGAGCATATTCCGCGGTGTCCGTGCAGTCTCGCGTACTCTCCGTCGTGGATATATCCGCCGTTAAGCAGTGAGTTGTCCTCGCAGTGAGCCGCTATTATTTTGCCCATGGATTTTGCCTTAATCATAGCCGCGCGCATCATGTCCTCGCTCTGCACACCGCGCCCGTCGTCGGAGAACGCTATGCACAGGGGAGAGAGTGCGTCAAAGTCCGACAGTTCCCCGCCTTTTTCTCCCACCGTGACCGAGGCGTACGGATGAACGTTCACTACGGCGTCGCGCTCTATTATCTTCCTCTGCTCCATTATGGCGTCACAGCAGTCGGGAACCGGATTTAGGTTCGGCATGGTGCATACATCGGAATATCCTCCGCGAGCCGCCGACCTCGAGCCTGAGTAAATCGTTTCCTTATAAGAAAATCCCGGTTCTCTGAAATGTACGTGTACATCACAAAAAGCCGGGAAAACGTAAATATTATCGCTTGAATTATCAAAAGAAACACGGGCGGTATCGGGAACGTTTAAAAAATAGTCTTCCGTTTTAAAAACGTTATTTCTGAACACCATCGCGTTTTTTATTATCATTTTACCTCTCCTATAGTACAAAAAACCGCTTCACATACGAATGCGGGCGCAACAAGACAGAGGGGTCTGAACAATCTTGCCGGCGTCACAGCACCGCACTTAAAGATTTAACCTTTTATCTTATGTATTATACCATATTAATTATGCCGTGTCAAGAACGAGCTCTCCTTTTTCTCTCGGCATATTGTAGGAAAAGTTACGCTGTCGGACTAAAGAATACTGTCACTTGCCGGAGAAAATATATTCTTTTCCGCTTGACAGGAGAGTGAAAATATTGTATAATATAATGTACTGTGGGCTTTTGCCTGCCGTAAATAATTCTCAGGAGGACGCTTTTTTGAAGATTGATGTATCGCAGATAATGAATCATCGTCTGGAAGAAGCAGAGTTCAGCTACACCTTCGACCCGGAGCATACCGACGTTGAATGCGCTGCTCTTCCGGAGGATATTGTCATACCAAGCGGCGGAATCAGCGTTGTCGGAAGGGTGAAAAATTCACTCGGCTGCATGATGTTTGAATCTCATGTTACCGTAAGATACGGGACGATGTGCGCGAGATGCCTTGATGACATTGAAGCAACCGTGGAATTCGACGTGGACAGAGTTGTACTCACCGACGCGGACAGAACCAAGGGAAGCGACCACATGACGGACGACGGAGAATGGGACGGTGTTGTTGACGACACGATTTACGTAAACGACGCGAAAATCATTCCCGACGCGGATATCATGGAAGAGCTTGCTTTGAATCTCCCCCCGTTCACACTGTGCAGCGAAGACTGTCCCGGACTCTGCCCCAAGTGCGGAGCAAAGCTCAGTGACGGAGACTGCGGATGCAAAGAGGAAAAATTCATCAACCCGAAGATGGCTGTGCTGAAACAGCTTCTCGACGATAACAAGGATTAAGGAGGATACTAAACATGGCAGTACCGAAGAGAAAAACTTCTAAAGCAAGACGTGACAAGAGACGTTCCAACGTATGGAAGCTCGAAATGCCCGGACTCGTAAAGTGCTCTCACTGCGGCGAATACAATGTTGCTCACCGCGTTTGCAAGGCTTGCGGCTACTACGACGGCAAACAGATCGTTAAGAAAGACGAAGAATAATCTATGATACATTCCGTGCTATCCCGGTAAACCCGAAGGTAACACGGATTTTTCATTATTGTGAGGATAAAATGAAATATTCACCTACGCAAAACAACCCTCGCGTGACGTGGATCTTCGCCGCTCTGCTCATCTTCGGCGGAATAACCTATGCCGTTCCCATAGTCTGCGAGGCAAATGAGATAGCGATAACGCCCCTGCCCTTCACCGCTCTCACTCTTATCTCGGTTGTAGCCGCCGTGTTCGTTATGATACGGTACAGGATGACCTCGTTCACGTACATAATCAGGATGAAGGACGACACAGCCGGCGGAGAGGAAGAGGGACTTGAGAAAGCATACGCAGTGGATGGGGACATTCTTCGTTTTCCGCCGGAGATGCTTGACTTTTGTGTAATGAAAGCGTCAGGCTCCCGTCTTGCGGCAATCGAGTGTCTGCTCTCGCTCTCGGATCTTGTCTTTGTGACCGACGTATACAGAAAAGGCGGAGACGGCAGACTTACCCGCGAGGACATACGGAAAAAATACTCCATGCGCGGCGATTTTACGTTCTACGACTACACGCTGACGATGGGACTTGATCCGGCACTCGAGCTTGTGTTCATGGACGGAACAAAATACGTCGGCGTGATAATCGAGCCCGGTGAGGAAATGCGCGCGTATTTATATAATTTGAAGAAAAATTAAGAAAAGGACACTGTCATGAAAAAGATAACTAAAATTCTCTCGGCGGCAGGAGCGGCGGTCGTTCTCTGCACAACTGCATTTTCGGCGGGAACTCTTGTGTCAATAAACGTCGACCCGAGCATAAAGATTCTTGTAAACGGCGAAGAATTCAGACCCACGGACGTAAACGGCAACGAAGTCATGACCTTCACCTACGATGGTACAACCTACGCACCTCTCCGCGCGCTTGCCGAGGCTTACGGACTGGAGGTAGGCTACGACTCCGAGCGCAAGATGGCGACTGTGGGATATTACGCCGAGGACACATACGGGGAAAGCTCCTACGACGGCGAGATAACGGACAGGATGAACGACGCGCTCAACACTGCGATAGAATATCTTAAAATAATGCACTTCTCCCGTCACGCGCTCTCCGGACAGCTGCAAATCGAGGGATTCACCTCAGCGGAAGCGGACTATGCTGTAGACAACTGCGGAGCGGACTGGAACGAGCAGGCACTCCTCAAAGCGGAAGAAATGGTGAGTGACGGAAGCAATTACTCCGCGATGGCAGTGAAGGAAATGCTTCTCTCAAACTACGGCTACACAGGCGACGAAGCTGAATTTGCCGTACAGAACTGCGGAGCTGACTGGAACGAAAGCGCACTCTCCGCGGCTCGAAGCTACATGAGAATGGGATATTCCGCAGACGAAATCGCGGCAATTCTCGCAGACGACGGATACACATCGGAAAACATACTTTATGCTCTCGATAACATCGAGTGAGATAAAGGAGGTATAAAAGACTCCGTCTTTTGAATTTTTATTTATATCCACCTGCGGGTGGGGGGCGCCACTATGCGTGGGGCACACAGAGAGGCTCAGACGCCGCCCCTCTGTGAGTACCGGCTCGCGGTGAAGTCTTACTATATGATTCACTTCATCATCGCCCATTTGAACAGACCAGTCGCGCGGCATCGCATAAAGCGTAGTAGTGGAGCTTAAAATGTTCGCGCGGGGGAGTTTGACGCGGGTAGTTTGGATTAAATCATTGCTTTCACTTTCGCGCGGAGGGTTGAATACCAAATCATAAGTGAATTGGAGTAGGCTGCCGCGGATGGGCGTTAGAAATTGCATTGACGTATAGCGAACGTCCAATTTCGTTTTGCTTCCGTCAGCGAACGTTGAATCAATCCAGTGCGGCAGCATATATCGAACTGAACTTCAAGTTTATGCCGCTCTAAATTGGTGACGGTGCAGAAATTTCGGCTGAAAATCCGGCTATCGGCTACAGAATAACTTTGGTATAAATCCGGCGGCTAGCCAAAATCTAAGAAGACCTTTCGCCAGTATAAACAGGGTGCGAAGACAGCAGCTAATTGCTAAGCCAAACGTGACCGGTAAGCCGGTACTCACAGAGGGGCGGCGCCTGAGCCTCTCTGTGTTCCCCCTGAAAAGGGCGCCCCACGCGAAGTGGAATAATTAAATCGAAAAGACGCCAGTCTTTTCTTCTATCCTTCTCACTTAGGATTTAAGTGAATCTTAATTTGTGGGAAATTCTTAGAAAACCCACATTTTTCTAAGGCAAGCAAAATGCCACGTTTTTCCAAAGTTCTAACACTTGGAATCTCGGGGCGCTTGCCTTCTTTTTATTTTATCTTTGCTCTTACCGTTACGGTAGAGAACGCAGGAACGGTAAGCTTTCCGTCAAAGTCTGTCACGGACTTCTCGGCGAGCTTTACCTTCTCGGGCTCTTCGTATGTGTTGCAGTCGTGCGGGTCGGAGGAGGTCAGTGTGTAAACCTCAGCCTCGCCTGTGTATTCCAGTCCTACAGCGTCAAGAAGCACGTCCTCGGCGGTGTTCAGCGAAAGGTTTGCAACAGTCGCGGTCAGATATCCGTCCTTCATGCTTGCGGAAACGGAAATTTCGGGGAGAGTGTAGCTTCTGCCGTTTTCGGAAATTTCCATCCTGCCGCAGTCGCCGGATACTCTGAGCGCGTCAGCTCCCTGGTGCCACTTCATCATGTCGAAAATGTGGTAGGTCGGAGTCGTGATGCAGTGCTCTCCGCCGGCGAGGAAGAGACAGTGGAGGTTGTTCACGAGCTGTGCAACGTTTGCCATCTTAATTTTCTCGGCGTTGTTGTTGAATATGTTGAGGTTGAGCGCAGTTACCATAGCGTCGCGCATAGTTGACTGCTGCTCGAATAGGTTCTGTACGCCGCTTGGGTTGTTCGGAGCAGGGGTGATGCCGTAGTCCCTCATGTGAGAGGAAGGACCCGATCCGCCCGGATGCCAGCAGCCCCACTCATCTATAACGAGACGCGCGTGGTTTTCCATGCCGTAGCCTACGACAAAGCCCCAGTTGCGGTCGATTATTCTTGAAATGTAGAGAGCCTGCCTGAGCTGACGGTACCATTCTTCTTCAGTGAAGCTGAGCGGGTCTCCGGCCGAACCGCAGTAGTAGTGGAGGGACATACCAGCCATTAATCTTGCGGAGCTTTCGGTAACGTCGAGGACGTCGCGCACCCATCTCCAGTCGTCCCCGTTCGCGCCGGAGAGGATAAGCTCGGTCTTCGGGTCGGTGTTCTGCATGATTACAGCGTACTTTCTGTATTCGTGAGCGTACATTTCAGCAGTCATGTTACCGCCGCCGCCCCATGTTTCGTTGCCGACTCCCCAGTATTTTACCCCGAGAGGTTCGCGTGAGCCGTTCTGTTCACGGAGCTTTGCGTAGCTTGTCGTGCCTGCGGGGGAGTTGCAGTAGTCCATCCAGTCGCGAATGTCAAGTGGTGTGAGTGAGGTGATGTTCGCTGCAAAGTACGCTTCAGTTCCGCAAAGACGGCAGAACTCCACGAATTCGTGCGTACCTACGGTGTTCGGCTCGTATCTTCCGTCGTCGTTGCGCCACCAGTTGATTCTTGTGGGACGGTTTTCTCTCGGTCCTATGCCGTCTCTCCAGTCGTAGGTTTCGGCAAAGCATCCGCCCGGCCAACGTACAACAGGCGCGTTTATCTTCTTCATTTTTTCGATTATCTCAAGTCTGAGACCGTTTACGTTCGGCACTTTGGAGTCTTCTCCTACCCAGATACCGTCGTAATATACGCCGCCGATGTGTTCGGCAAAGTGACCGTAGATATTTCTGTCAATCTTCGATATCACGTCGTCGCCGTGAATGTGAATCTTCTTCATTTTTGTGTTTCCTTTCGGGCAATATGTTCTGTTTTCAGTATAGTTTATAAACCGGAAAAATAACAGTTATTATTCAGCGGAAATCGGACAAAAATCACACAAGAGCTTGACGGCGCACCCCTGCGATATTATAATAATCTTGAAAGCAGCGTAATGATAAGCGGAAAGGCGGCAAAACAATGCTATACCAGCAGGAAAACTTCGGCATAGAAAATCACCACGACATACGGCTGTACACAAGCATAAACTTCGTAAGTCATCTCCATCGCGACGCGGAGCTTGTTTCCGTCATCGAGGGAAAGCTGTATATTTCCACCGACAAGGGTCGTGAAGCTCTGTCCGCCGGAGACTGCGCGCTTATTCTCCCGGACAAAATTCACTCATACGAAACTCCGGAATACTCAAAAGCCGTAGTTCATGTTTTCTCCGCGGACAACGCAGGCTCATTCTTCAAAAGGATACGCGGATTCGAGGGCGAGCGCGCTTCTTTTACCCTGTCTGAGGAAGTATCGGAGTTTTACGCGGACACTCTCGTCAGGCGGCAGGGCTACGGCAAGTATACTCTCAAGGGCTGCCTTTACCTCATGCTTGAAGCGTACTCGTCGCAGGTGAAGCTCGTACCGTGCGATACGGGAAAGAACAAAAGCATAATCGGCGCGATATTCGCATATGTATCGGAGCATTTCCGCGAGCCTATAACGCTTACCGACCTTGAGGACGTATGCGGGTACAGTGCGCACTATCTCTCCCGCGTGTTCTCGGAGGCTGTGGGGATAAACTTCCGCCGCTTCGTCAATGAGCTGAGGCTTGAATACGCACGGGAGCTGCTGACTGCCACCGACCTGCCCGTGACGGAAATCGCGTACAAGAGCGGCTTTGGTTCCATCCGCAGCTTCAACAGGGCGTTCGGCGAGGAATATCACTCCGTTCCGAAAAAATCCCGCGGAGACGGGCAGAAATTCGACGGTGAAGCGAAGGTACTCTATCTCAACGAGCGCAGTGATGACACCGATGTTAAAATTCAATAAACTTCTCACATTTATCACAGGTTGATTAAATTTTCACGTTATTTTTGTGATAACTATTGCAAAGTCCGCGAAAATATGGTAACATACTAAAAAATAGTAAACCGAACTAAAATTTGGTTTCCATCGAAAAGAAATAATATCTCCATGCTTCCTGTGTTATGCGGGCGGCATTTTCACAACAGGGCTTCCAACCGTAAGTTGGATGAAACACAGACTCATCAAACTAATGCGTCATTGTTTTTGAAGCTGCTTATCGGTAAAATATAATTGTAGCTACGAAAATAAAAAATAACGAGGTACTTGAATATGACTACAATTAAGATCAATGAACAAATTGCCTTTCTCAGAAAGCAGAAAGGTCTTACCCAAGAAGAACTTGCGAACGCCCTCGGTGTAACTAACCAGGCGGTTTCAAAATGGGAATCGGCACAATGCTGTCCGGATATTCAGCTTTTACCCGATCTCGCAAAAATTTTTGATGTTTCGATTGATGAGTTGATCGGATACAAGTCAACTGAAGGATTGGGAGATATTTGTCTCAAGATCAAAGAGCATTTTTCTGCGTTGCCGGAAAAGAAAGCGTTTGAGAACGCATACCGTATTGCGGCATTACTACATGAAATAGCTTCGACTGACGGATACAAGAAAACTGTTCCGTGGAAAGAAAAGGATTATGCTGCCGATCATGTTTCATCTTGGGGATTGTCTATCTGTTCTGAACCGGAAGGTTGTACAGGCAGAAAGAATAACATCATCTTCTTCTCTTTGGGCGAGGGATATGTAGCTCCGAATGGTTCACAAATGCGTGATTTAAAGATAACAATGGAACAGTTTTCAAATTTAAACGTGCTGAAGACATTGTTTGCTTTGTATGGGTTGATTGTTTCCGATTTTGATCTCTTTGTTACCGCAGATCAGATTGCTGCAGCAGCTTTTCTCAAAGAGGAAGAAGTCGAAACGGCATTGAGAGAACTTCCTTTGACCGTCAAAGAGGAAGAAGGAACATATAAGTATCGGCTGGACGGAGCGTCCTCTTGTCTCCCGCCACTACTCTCTTTCTTTTATAGATAAAATCAAAAAAATTTTCTCAAAAAGTCCCAACCTTTTCAGATTAGCGTGTCTATATGGATGAAAGCTTTCAACGAGGTACAAACAAGTGAACAGACAAGATATAGAGAAAACTATAACTGAATATCTGAAGCCTATATTCGGCTTTGCTTTTTTGAGTTTTCTGTAACTTATCATTGACGACTGTACAGAAGAATAAAAATATTTTTCAAAAAGCTCTTGACAAGGCGCGGAAGGTGTGGTATAATAATCAAGCATTAAAGAAAACCTCTCGTGGGAAATGTGCCGGAGTGGCGGAATTGGCAGACGCCCGGGACTTAAAATCCCGTATAACGAGAGTTATGTACCGGTTCAAGCCCGGTCTCCGGCATCTGTTTTCGATAATGAATTGAATATCGCGGGGTAGAGCAGTCTGGTAGCTCGTCGGGCTCATAACCCGGAGGTCATGTGGTTCAAATCCCTTCCCCGCAATCGAAAATATCCCTTGGATTTACGTCCGAGGGTATTTTTTTGTCTCGGCAGCGTGTGTCAATATGTTGTCCGTCTGTGGTTTTACCCCAATCTTACCCCAATTGCGGGACAGAAATATTGAATTTTCCGAAACAATTGGCAAACAGATCTAAGAAATCCGCCAGAATTGTTTAAACGGGAATGAAGGCTCTTACAAGGAAAATATGATCTGAAATTCTCTCTGAAGTTTCTGTCTGTATTATATTCAGTACCAGGCAAATGAATTACATGCTTCTTTAATTCAAAAATGCATCAATTCTTATCATCATACATTCTCCGGAAGATATAAAGGCAGGACTGAAGTCCAAATGCTTTAGTTATGCAAAATTCATATCCGATGAAGAGGTTCTGATCAAAGGAGAATATGGTGACTTCTTTATATACGATATCTCAAAAGAAGCTTGCACTTGGGAATATCATAGCAAAAATGATGAAACTTGGGGCAGCGGTTTAATATTAGGCGAGACCGGCGAAATTTTGGACAAAGCTTATGCCTATAAAAAACGTTCAATATTTAAAGGGATGCCGTTTTTTCTCAACTATCGCACAGGTGAAGTAAATCTGCTTGAAGGATACAAAGAGCCCGAATTTTCTTCGCACAACGGATGGACTGTAACCTCGGGAACTCTTGTTAAATCATCACGGGAAAACCACGCATATTTAGTCGATAAGTATGAGATATATGATATTGACTTTGTGACGCATTCGGCAAATAAGCTGCTTGATATTGACGCGATAGAGCTTGAGGATGCAGCTGGCGCGGAATATTGCTCATGGGAATTTGTTAAGTGTGACTGCCGTTGCAAAAACATCATACTGCGAAGGTTTAAAGAACACGGCGACAGCACAAACGAGCGCACGATTATATTAGACACAGAAACAAAACTGCAAACGCTGATAGACGACTCCTCCGACCAAAGGTTAAAAACAAAGGTTTACGGCTATATGCATAAAAATATGATATTTGACGAAACGGGAAGATATCTTGCTGTTTCGATCTCTGCAAAAGACAGTTCATATTATAAAGATGACAAATTTGCATGGGACGCTCCGTTTGAAGGCTATATAAGAATATTTGACACCGTTTTACGAAAAGAAATCTACTGCAACTATGACACGGAGGAAGAATTCTACTGGATTAACGCCATGAAATGGAGCGGCGACGAGCTGTACGTTATAGCAAACTCCGGTCTGTACAGTATGAAAATGCCATAATCTCCCTAAATCCTTGCCAACCCGACGCGGCGGAGGAGATACCGGAAAGACGAAAAGTTATCCTTTTACGTTTTTTGACTTTTTCTGTACTCGTTCGGACTCATTCCTGTTTCACGCCTGAATGAGCGATTGAAATATTCGACACTGCGGTATCCGACGGTGAACGCGACGTCTGACGAATGCATCTGCGAGTGGCGCAGCAATTCACAAGCTCGGTTTATGCGCAGTTTCGCGGCGTATTCCGAAAAAGTCATTCCGGTGCTTTCCTTGATAAGTCGGCATATATACGGCTTCGAATAGTTGAAATATTCCGCTGTGTCCGCAAGATTTGTTTCCGCAAGATGGCTTCCGATATACGACAGTATCGCGACAGCCACCGAATTATTACGATACTGTAACTCAGATTTGATGATGGTGCATTTTTCCGATGTGATAATACGGGAGAATAAAAGCGTGAGCAGTGCTTCAATCTCCCAGTTCACGCACGCTGATTTTTCAAAATACGCACAGAGAAGCTCGTCTGCCGCATCGGTAATTTTCCCGTCACCACACGGTTCGACATACAGATATTTCGGATATTCCGTTCCGCCCGAAATCTGCCGCATAAAATCGGTAAACGGATGTGAAAGCAAAAAGCTGTCGGTGAATAAATGCTCAATATAGTCTGTTTTAATGATTATATTAACGAGTACGCTGTCGCCGTCATTTTCGAATATGTGGTAGACTTTCGGTGAAATCACGCAGAAGTCGCCTTTTTTCATGCGGCAGCCTACGCCTTCAACGTAATTCGTTCCGCTTCCGTCATACATATACATAACCTCAACGTACTGATGAGCGTGATATGATACCGTAAAATATCGCCAATGACGATGCAGAGCGATGTTCCTGAGACCCTCAAAATAATGCGTGCCGTAATCCAGACTGGTGTCGCGTTCGTCGGAATCATCGGACAGAATCTTCATCGGATCGTTTACCATACAGGCAGGCAGCTCTCCGTCGGCAAGGCTTTTGAGATATTTCTTTTTCCATTCGACCTCCTCAGGCAGATAAGCCGTCAGTGCGCGGTGCAGTTCTTCTTTGTTCATTTTGTACCTCCGCTGAACCAGACTGAATTAAATTAACCGAGCAATGCACGATAACGTATATTTAGTATATCATTTTTGTTAATATAAGTCAATAAAATCAGAAATATACTTCATTGCGCCTCATATTAACTTGTGTTATACTAAGCTCGGAGTTAACATATGTTTTTTCCCGGCGGGCCGGATATTATAAATTTATTAAAGGAGAAGAATTATGAAAAAACGGATTATTTCCGCTATGCTTGCCTGCGCGATGATCTGCGGTGCGTTCTGGTTAACGGGATGCGGGACTGAAGAGGATAAAACGGACGATACCGAAAACAATACCTCGGTACAGCCTGTTTCGGATGAGGACAACACAGCTGATGAAACGGACGCTGTCGAGGAGTCTGAGTCTGACGCGAGATTATCGGTGACTGACGGCTTGCCTGAAGACCTTTCGTTCGGCGGCGAAGATTTCTGTGTATGGGTGACTGACAGATATCGCTATGAAATAATAGTTGACGATATAACAGGAGACGTATGCAACGACGCAACCTTTGAACGCAACAGCAAAATTGAATCTCAGTATGACGTAAAAATCACTTCGAGAGTCACTGAAATGGACAGCGATGATGCGATGGATCGCCAGCCTACGGAAATGAAAACTTCAATCATGTCCGGCGATGATGAATTTGATATGGCTGCCGTAATGGTATGGAAAACAGGCGGTCTGATTATGGGCGATTATCTGCGCAGCTGGAACGATGTGCAATATATAAACCGCGACAATGTATGGTGGCCTAAGGAAGCGAACGAAGCCTTCACCGTAAACGGCAGACAGTACGCGGCGGTCACAGACCTCTCGGTAACAACATTGCAGCTCGCATACGGAATTCTTTTCAACAAGCAGCTTGCGGAAAACTACGACATTTAAGATCTTTACACTGTCGTTGACGAAGGCAGATGGACGATTGATTATCTTGCAGAAAAGGCAGCTGCTGTCTATGTAGATACAAACGGCAACGGAACGCGCGACATGGACGATACATACGGATTTGTGGGTGATGAAGTAACCGGACTTGACGTATGGCCTGCGGCGTTTGATATTCCGCTCATCGCAGCAAACGATTCCGGCGAGCTTGAAGTGGTCACGAATTCCGAAAAAATGGTAAGCGGACTTGAAAAGATACTTAATCTGTATTATAATAATGAAGGCTCGTACAAGGTGTACTACTGGGAAAAGTACGATATGTTCAAAGCTAACAAATCGCTCTTTATTGCCGCAAGACTAATCACACTCTACAACGAGCTGCGCGATATGGACGTTGATTTCGGTGTCATACCTTACCCGAAGTATGATGAAAATCAAACAAAGTATTACGGTAACTGTGTTGACAACTATTCCGTATTTGTTATTCCCGCGAACGGCTCCGATACGGCAATAACAGGCGCTATGCTTGAAGCGATGAGCTGCGAAAACTACCGTACCGTTATTCCGGCGTACTACGATATTGCGCTGACTTCAAAATATACGCGCGACGAACGTTCTGTGGATATGCTTGATCTCATTATGGCGGGCAGACACTATGACATATCGATTCTTCACAATGATACAATACCGCAGCTCTCGTATTTATTCCGCAATCTCGTTGTAAGCAACAATCCCGATTTCGCCTCTACTTATAAGTCAATGCAGACGGTGTTTAACAAGAGTCTGAAAAAGGTAGTCGAAAAATACGCAGACTGATTTTTCCTCTCTTTCCGCTTCAAAAATTTAACTCTTATTAATTTTGAGGAATATATGGTTTATACAAACGTAAAATTCACTATATCCGACCCGATATGGCAGAAGGTCTATGACGCGGCGGAGGAAAAGGCACGGCTCAACGTACACGCCTTCTGCTCCCGTCCGGTGCTTATCGAGGGCGGCGGCTACAACGGAATATGGCTCGAAACTCAGCCGATGGGCGGGGAGATGTACGCTATGCGAAACATGGAAGCCGCGATGAACAACCAGCTCTTCTTCATGGAAAACATACGCGCGGACGGAAGAATCCCATCGGTCATACGCTTCACGGGAGACGAAAAACACCCGCTTGACCTCATGTTTTCGCATTTTCAGGGGTACTGCTTCCCGTATCACGCGCTGAATATGTACTTTCTGAACGGACACGACCGAGAGTATCTCGAAATGCTGTACGACGTGCTCGAGCGGTTCGACGCGTATCTCTGGAAGCACCGCGACTCCGACGGGGACGGCTGCCTTGAGTCATGGTGCGTATGGGACACAGGAGAGGACAACTGCACAAGATTCCTCGGTGGTCCGGAAGCGTGGGCGGGAGAAACGGCGCCATACGGTCAGGCTCGTCTCCCCTACGAATCAATGGACGTGATGGCGTATTCGATAGACGGGCGTCAAACTCTCTCGGAAATCGCCGCGATACTGTTCCCGGAAACTTCCCTCTCGGACGAGTGGCAAAAGCGTGCGGATGAGGTTCGCGGAAAGCTGCGGTCGTATCTGTGGCAGGACAAGCGCGGCGCGTGCTATGACAGGGACTGCGACAACAGAGTGATGGACGTGCTCATACACAACAATCTTCGCGTGATGTACCACGGCGGATTTGACAGATACATGGCGTCGCGCTTTGTCGGAGAGCATCTTCTGAATCCCGACGAGTTTTGGACTCCCATGCCGCTGCCGTCCATTGCCGCAAACGACAAGCTGTACCTCTCCTCCCCGAACAACAACTGGAGCGGTCAGCCGCAGGGTCTTACATATCAGAGAGCCATACGCGCGCTTGAAAACTACGGCTTTGACAGGCTCATACCCGTCCTCGGTCGAAAGCTGTGCCGCGCTGTTGGGGAAGTAGGACATGACCTGCGCTTCACTCAGCAGTACGACACATACACAATGCAGCCCTCCGAATACGGCGACGGAACATACGGGCCCGCGATACTTGCCTTCCTCGAATACACGAATCGGATGTACGGCGTGAAGCCCGAGCGGGACAAGCTAAAGTGGAGCTCAGTCGACGACGGCACGGAAAGCGAATACACGCAGTATTTCGGCGACGACCGCTACACGCTGAAAAACGGCAGGATGTGCGAGGCTTATATTAACGACAGAAAAATATTCACCTGCGCCCGCGGAACAAAGACCGTAACCGATATGTCCGGGGGTGTGATATCGCGTGTGCTGCTGTGAATGGGGACGGAAGCATGAAGAAAAAGCATACCGGACTTATTATAGCCGCAACAAGCATTTGTATGACTGCGCTTGTAATATTAAACCTGTTCGTATTTAACTCCTGTATGTCGAAAGCGAAGAAATACGCAGCGGAAAATATGCTTGCAATATTACAGACTATCAGAATCAATTTGCAAAGCAGGAAGTATGACGAAGGAAGAGTAGCTAAAGCTCAAACAGAAGACATATTCACTGCAATAGAAAATAGTGATAAAGAAGCATTTAAAGCATTATTTTCTCAAAAAGCTTTAGCTGACTGCGAAAACGCCGACGAACAAATTGATGATTTTATGGAACGATTTGGCGGCAAAATCACATCATGGGAATATTCTGGGATGTCAGCAAGTGGCGATGTAGAGTACGGGGAATATAAACAGTCTGAAATATGGGCAATGACTGAATTTGAATATGGAGGAAATGCCTATGTAATGTTTTTTCATACATTTCCCATTGACGTCAATAATCCGGAAAATGTCGGCATATACAATGTTTTCATAACAACTTTGGAAATTTATAATGAAATGGATAATGTTAACCGAAAAATTATTATGCAACCCGAAATGGCGGAGCATCCGATAATATGGATATATGAAGGATAAGTCTCCGCACCCACATAACACAAAAAAACTGCCCGTAATTTCTTGCAGGCAGCTTTTTTTATGCTGTTTCTTATCCGAGGTAGGATTCCGTTACGAATCTCTCCAGGCTTTTTTTCATTATCTTGGTGTTCGAGGCAACATATGACGCAATGTTCGGGTTTGAGCCTTGAACCAAATTACGGTATATATGTCCGCAGTTCGCGCAGTGGATGGAGTTTACCGTGCCGAAGTTGAATGTCGCGCCCTCTCTTATTATGTCTATCATATCGGAGCTTTCGACGTCACGAGCGTATTTTGTCTTGAGCGCAACGTCATAGAACGCCGGAACTACGGTCTTATACGAATATGCCGCGAGATTTTCCGCCACTACTCCCGTAGTTTTCAGGTCGGAGGTTATCGGAATGCAGAACAGTGCGTATGCGTCCCATGCCGTCGTGTGATAATTCTGCTGTGCTTCGTCGTACTTCGGGTAGGGTACAATACCGAAATCCACGTCGGAGTCACGGAGAGTAGACGCGTTGCCGAGCATATCCGCCATGATGAGCGCGTTTCCCGCCTTGAACATACCTGCCGTAGTCTCGTTTTCGCCCGAAAAGCTCGTTGACATATAATCAAGGAAGGAGCTGGGAGTTTCGCGGAGGAAGGTGTAGAGCGACATGAACTTGTTGATGAACGACTCGTCCGTTACTGCAAGCTGGGGTATTCCGTTCTCGTCCTTTCGCGTTACGTCTGCGTCAAAGGCTGCCTGGAATCCCGAAATGTAGTTGGAGTCGTCGGAGATGTATCCGTATCTGTCGTCCTTATCCATCTTTCCGTTGCCGTCCACGTCGTACGCTACGTCGGCAGTGTACTGCTTCAGCGCGTCGAGCGTCCATCTGCCCTCTTTTACTATTGTGTAGAGATCCTCACGTCCGAGATTTTTCGCAAGTCCCTTGTTGAAGAACTGGCAGAAGAGGTATTCGGTCGAGGTAAGTGACAAGTCTCCCGTCATAAAGTACAGCTTTCCCGCAATGTTCATCTCGTCGGCGATGTTGCTGTTCCACCACGGCTTAGTGAAGTCAACGTCGGATATATCGTTCCAGTTGGCAAGCACTCCGTCGGACGCCATAGAGGTGATGTATGCCGCATATCCGCTGATGAGCTGGTACGCGTCGTCCTTTGCCATAACGGAGCTTGTTATCGCGGTCATGAAGTTTGTTCTGTCGTCCCAAAGTCCCGCGATGGGTATAAAGTTCAGCTTCACTCCGAGAGCGTCCTCAACCGTAAGATTTCGCTCGTATATCGAGTCTTCAAGCACGTTTCCCGTAAGCTCCGCGATGTATTCGCTCTCAAGATGAGTGGGAATGAGAACGTTGAAGCTGCGTCCCGAAAGATCTGTCTTCGGAAGAGCTTCATACAGATACGCGTCGGGGTCTTCCGTTTCGCTCTCCGCAGTGGCGGTGCTGTCCTTGTCTCCCGCGCCGGTTGACTGAACGTTATTGTCCGGCTTAGTTTCGTCCTCCGGTCTGTTGCCGCACGACATCGCAGTCGAAGCAAGCATAACAAGCGCAAGAATTAAGCCAAGCGATTTTTTGTAGAATTTTTTCATACGAATTGCCTTTCTCCTTTGTTTTGTATTTTTCGTTCAAATTTCACTAAAACAATTATAAAGGATAAAGCAATCCGACAAAATAGTATAATGCGAAATTAAATTAACAAAATGCGAAAACGCTGTATTTATTCTTTCTCCTCGCTCTTTTTCGGGGGAATTGTTTCGCGGTAGACCGTCCCGAATACGTTTTCGTCGGAATTACACTGCTGCTGATACTGCTTCGGCGTGACTCCCATGTGCTTTTTGAACAGTCTCGTGAACGTGGAAACATCCTCGAAGCACAGCTTGTCCGCCGTTTCCGACACCTTCGCGTTCATCCTGAGAAGAGCGGCGGCGGACGATATTTTGACGGAGATCATGTAGTCCTTCACCGTCATGTTCATGTACCGCTTGAAGAGGTATTCGAGGTTGCGCACGGATGTATGCACTTTTTCCGCGATATCCGCGACAGTCACACGCTCATACACCATTGTTGCAATATATCTGAGCGAGGTTTCGTAGGTAACGCGGCTGTTTCTGCCCGGCTCCACCTCAAGACCCGTCTCAAAGATGCAGTTTTGCGCCTTATTCTCCGACGAAGCAAGACGGTACAGCGCGCCCATGATGAAGGAGTACGTCTCGTGGTATATGTCGATGTAGTCCGCGTCGCTCTCCCCGAATTCCGACAGTCTGCGCAGGTGTCCCATGATAAAATCCTTCATTCCGTACACTGCGTTCTCGTGCGAGAGCATAAAGTTTGCTATAATATTCGCGTCTGAGACTGTCCCCGTATTTTTCGCACCCTCACGCTCTAAGCTCGACGTTCTTTTAAAGTCCGACATCTCACCGAAGCTGACGAGGTAGTAGTATTTTGTGAAAAGTCCGTTTTCCTCGCCGAGCGGCAGTCTTATCTCGTGCGTGACGTCCGGGTCGGCAATGAATATAGTGTACGGCTCGATATTGTACTTCCTGCCGCCGCAAATGTACTCCGCATTCCCCTCAAGCGAAAAGCACAGCTCGTAGCACTTGTGGATATGCGTGGAGTTTGTTTTGTTCTCTCGGCAGAATCCGGTAAAGCCTGCGGGAATGACCGACATCGCGGCGTCTCCGGGGTACTGCAATATCTGATAGTGCCATTTTTTGTAGAGTTTTTCGTAGTCTATTTCCGACATTTTGTGCGCTCCTTAGGATACTCCGATGAGGTTTGAGTCCTTGCGGAAGTCGTTCAAATAACGGGCGAACGGAGTTTACCCACATCGGACAGTCCGGCGCGTATGTCCTTGTTTTCCGCAAAGGACTGACGGGCGGCAAAGCCGAGCAGGAAAATATCCCCGTCGTCATCTGCTGTCTTAACGACCTGCACACCGACTATAGGGTCATCGGGGTACGGATTTTCTACGACATAGCGGAAGGAAGTCGTGCCGTCTTTGCACAGCTGCGGGAGGGTAGTGAACGTCACCTCGGACAGGGAGCAGTCAACATTGAAGCAGTCATACTCCTCGTTGCGGGAACGCTCCCAGTTGCACGCGCCGTTCATTATGTTCACACCGTAGATTATCGGGATGTCAAGCGTTCTGCCGCTGCGGTATGTGACGATATACTTGCCGACTGTGTCCCTCTCAAGCAGCATCGGCGCGCTGGTGATATAGACGTGCTCGCGGCGTATCGTCGTCATATGGTCTATTTCCAGATGCGCCCCGGCGATTGTTTTGCGGTTGCGGTAGAGGTACAGCTCCTCCATGCTTGCCTTTATCAGAGCGTCGTATTTCTCGTCGGTGTAATCCGTCTTCCATAAGAGGTACGCACCGAAAACAAGGCTGATGAGTACGCCGTTTCGCTGCATTGTTACCTCTTCAAGCGTCGTCCAGTGAGATGGAGCTGCCCCCTTTGCCCCTGCCTCCACGCGCTGCTGCCAGTTGATGATTCCGCGGGGGTCCCAGTTACCGTAGGTCATGGTAAAGCCGTGTGAGAGGAACGTCTCGTCGTGCTTTTCGCTAAGACCCCAGTACCAGTTGTGCGCAATGCAGTCCTTATCTATCATATCTATCGCGGGATAGGTTGCGGGCATATCATGCACAGTGTTGCGGGAGCATCTGCAATGGCGTTCTGCTCCTGCCAAGCCCTCGCCATAGCTTGTGATGTGATTCAGCATTTTTTCCGCCCAGAACATAAGACGAATTCCGTGCGCGGCGAGGTATTCATGAATGCGGTTGATGTCTCCCGCCAGAATTTCCGGAGCGGAGCGTTCTTTGCAGCGTTCGCAAAGCCCGTAGGAGTAAAATTCATCGTGACCTATCTGCATGACCTTCGGACGGAATACCTCGATAACCTCGTCCATGACGTCGAACAGCAGCTTATATGTGTCGGGATTTGACGGGCAGTAGGTATCGGGGAACGGGTCGTAGGGTCGCTCGGACAATTCCTGATGGGCGTTTAAGAGATAGTCCGCATGGCTCAGGCACGGCACCTCGGGAATTACCTCCATACCGCGCTCACGGCAATATGCTACAAGCTCACGAACGGTATCCTGCGGCAGGAAATTACCGTCTCCGTTTTCAAAGTGGATGGAATTCTTTGCCCAGCCGAACATATTCTGCACTTCATCGGCTCTCTGCGGATATCGGTTCATCTCCTTGCAGTATTCGACCCAGCTTTCGTTGATTTCCGGATGCCTTTTGTACTCCATTGCGCCGCCGACCTCGATAATGATGGTGTTGTAGCGATAGTACATCAGCATATCTACAATTTTATAGAACTGCTCCAGCTGTTTCTCTCCCGGCATATAGACTTTTAAGCCTCGGAACGGACACTGCGGCACTGCAAAACGGATTCCGCCCGGAACAAAGCCGTCGTCAGCCTGCGCCTGTTGAAGCACCTCATAAACGCCGTAAAGCAAGCCGCGCTCACCCTCGGAGCAGACTGTGATGGCGTCGCCCTTTCCGCAAACGGCAAACGCGTCCTCTGTGTCAAGCTCCCGCTCTGATGCGCCAAGCTCTTTCAGCTGCCGCCGTATCTCCTCGGGAAAGCCTTTCTTGATTTGAATTTCAGTCCACGCGTCTTCTTTTTCTCCGGCTAACGGAAACACATCTGCAAGGATATCCCTGTACAGCCCCTTTTCCGTCTGCACTGCCTCGGGAGAAAGCCGTTTTTTTCCCTCTGTCGTGCAGTAGGTGTTCATTGTTGACATCATACTCATGATTTTATAAATCCTTTCGTTAATAATGGAATTTGGGATAAACTACCTCACGTCAAACGAGAACACATGCGCCGCACCGTTCTCCCTCTCTGCCCATGTCGAGAGCGGTATCAGCGTGATTTTCCTGAACCTGCCGCTTACCTTTACGTTGACGCACTGACGCAGGTTGCACCCCTCGTCCGCTAATATCACTTTTACGCCCTGCTCCGTCTCTCCCTCAATACGGTATGCGCGGAGAAGTGTCTGCGGCATGGTCATAGTCGGGCTTTCGGGTACGATATTCGCTCGCATGGTATGCCGTTTTTCGCACCGGTCGCCGGGGATTGTCTTTCTGTCGAGGTCGGAGTCAAGCGCGAGGTGTATATTTTTTATCTCCGCCGCGTCCTCAAACACATATGTGACAGGCTTGCCGAGCGGCAGATATGCTCCGTTCTCGCCCTCTCCGTAGGTATGGTTGTTGCGGTCGATACCGTTGCGGAGATTGTCGGGGGTTTCCGCGCCGTCCGTCACAAGCTCGGCTTTTTTTGTTATATCGGATATTGTTCGGCGGAAATTCGGCAGAAAACATCCCTCTTCCATCAGCCGCTCCTGCAAAAGTCCGAGCTTTTCTTCATATACCTCGTGCGGTGTGAGTGAAAATTCTCTCGCGATGTTTGCCGCGCAGCCTACAGCTTCTCCGAGCAATGCGCAAGTCGCCATAACACGGGCGGAGCTCATCGCGGCGTGCGTCATCGAGATATTACGTCCCGCAAAGTAGAGATTATCTATATTGCGCGAGTACAGACAGCGGTACGGAATTCCATACGGCGCGGGTGTGTGTCCCCAGATGTTCGGGTTGCCCGCGTGGTAGAATCCGTTCGGGTGGTGATCGTCAAGCGGCCATCCTCCGTAAGCCACGGTATCGGGGAAATTGCCGCCGGAGAGCACGTCCGTCTGTGTCATGATGTACTCGCCCATCATACGCCTTGATTCGCGCTTTCCGGGGAGAAATCCGAGAAAATCGAGCGTCCAGTAATCCCCATCGGGTACATCTCCGCTGTTTTTGATGTAGTCGACCATTCCGTAAGCCAGAGCCACAAGCTCGTCGCGCACTTCTTCGGTGTCGGCGATAGAGTCGCGGTTGCCGCCAAGCTCCAGATACCAGAAGTTCTCTCCCGTCTCCTGCATGTTCGGGCGGCGCAGCTTTATGACCTCCGGCGTCATCTTCACTATCCGGTCCGGCGGGATGAATTTAGTCGCGCGTTCCGTCTTTCGCATCTGAATGAGACAGCTCATGCCCATCGTCTGCCGGTCTTCCGTGACCTGCGAGGTCTTCTCACCGAATTCGGACGCCGCTTCTCTGCCCACACGGAAATCAGCTCCCGTCAGCGGTGCAAGAATACTGTCGCCGGAGCAATCGGAGAAGTAGGGGGCGTAGACCGTATGCCACTGCTGCGTCGTGGTTTGCCATCCGGTTACGCTCACGATATGCTCCCCGTCCATTTCGCACCGACAGACGGAGCAGTTGAGAAGCAGGGTAATGTTCGGCTCGTTTTTTACCGTTTCGTAAAGTATGCCGTCCCAGATCGGGTAGAGCTTGTCGGGGTTGCGGTACAGAGATTTTAAGGAAATTTCCTCGATAATACCAGTTTCGCGGTTATTTTCGCCGTCCGCGCCGCAGACCCACATACGAATCTCAGACGACGCGTTTCCTCCGAGGACAGGACGGTCGCCGATGAGCACTACCTTTGAGCCGCCGCGGGACGCAGATATGGCAGCACACATTCCCGCAAGTCCTCCCCCGACGACGCATAAGTCCGCGTGATGAATTTTTGTTGTCAGTTCCATAGATTAAATCCGATTATATAATACGGCATGATATCACCGCATAGAAGATTTGAATTTATTATAACATATTGAATAAAAAAGTCAATTGAATTTGCGGGATTTTTTCACTCCGCCATTGCATAAGCCGCAGGGGGGTGGTATAATCGGAGAGACAACTATCCCACAAAGGAGGCACACACCAATGCCATACGCATACATAACACTGCGCGAGAAGCCACAGCTCATGAACGCCGCCGCCGAGTGGTTCCACGAAAAATGGGGAGTGTCCACCGATGCGTATCTCTCCTGTATGGCGGACTACCTCGGCGGGAAAACCGAATACGGATGGTACCTCTGTCTAGACGGAGAGAGGATAGTCGGCGGAATGGGCGTTATCGAAAACGATTTTCACGACAGAGCTGACCTCTCCCCCAACGTATGCGCGGTCTACACGGAGGAGGACTGTCGCGGCAGGGGGATTGCGGGAAGACTGCTCGGCTTGGCTGTGTCCGACATGAAGGCGAAGGGTATCTCCCCGCTCTACCTCGTCACCGACCACACGGGATTTTACGAAAGATACGGCTGGGAGTTTTTCTGCACGGTTCGATGTGACGGAGAGGACGGGCAGTCGCGGATGTACATTCATCGGTGAGGTTTGACTTTGCCGTCGATGTGTGATAAAATAGAATAAAGCTCCGCGCGGCGGTCAATAATTATCCATCCAACAATGAGAGGTGCTTTCATGAAAGAAAAAATCGGAGAAGTGTTCTCTGTCGCAAAGGACAACGCGCCCATCCCCGGCTGTACCGTCTCACGTGAGGTCATGGCGGGAACGTCGTACTATTCCCTCGCGGAGGACACCGATATCAGCGCGGAAATGTACCCGTATCACAAGCTGCTCCTCGTCTCCTCCGGTGAGATAACAGTCTACGGCTCGGACTTTTCGTTTGACGTTCGTGAAGGGGACGCAGTAATAGCTCCTACCGATGTTCCCGTTGGAGTCAGGACGGAGGGCGGCGCGGTATACACAGAAATCACAACAGAAAGAGAAAGCTATATGAACAAGGCTGTAAAAATCGGAGAGGTATTCAAGCTCGCGTCCCTCGTACCGTATCAGGAAGGCAAAATCGTGAACATGGACGTGGTTCACAACGACAAGATGAAGTTCGTTATCATGGCGTTCGACGCGGGAACAGGTCTTTCAGAGCATGCCGCTCCCGGTGAAGCTATCGTATTCGCGCTCGACGGCGAGGCTGTCATAGGATACGAGGGAGTTATGCACAAGGTCAAGGCGGGAGAGTGCTTCTCGTTCGCGAAAGGCGGCAAGCACTTTGTCAAGGCGACGGGAAGATTCAAAATGGCTCTGCTTCTCACGCTTGAATAAGATTAGGATAACGAATGCCAGTTAAGTTTTGATTGACCTTTTTCAAAAGGTCGCCGATATCTTATCACGCTTGAGTAATATTATACAGTAAAAAATCTCCGGCAGCCGGTTATGAGTAAACCGATTTGTCGGAGAATTTTTTATGTTTTACTTTCGTGCGGCTTCGATTTTCGCGATGAGCGTGCGTCCGAGCTGTGCCATGAACGTCGTCGCCGCCTGAATTGACGAGCGGTCAAAGCGAACAAGGAAGTTGTCAGCCTCGTATGTGAAGTCGCCCTTGTAGTCTATCTCGCCGAGGGCTGTCGTTATCTTGTTCCAGTCCATCTTGCAGGCGCGGTCGTAGGGGATAGTGTGCGTGTCCTCTCTGTAGTTGTTGTCGTGAACGTGGAGCGCGCCGAGTCTCTTGTTTCCGAGTACGCGGATGGCATGATCGGGTTCGTCTCCCACAAGTCCGCAGTGTCCGAGGTCGAGACATACGGTAAACGCGTCGGGATTCAGCTCGTCGTAGTAGTCGCAGAGATCCTCTCCGAAGGAGCAAACGTTCGGTACGATGTAGCTGCGTCTTCCGTCCCAGCCCCACATATTCTCGAGCGCGATTTTTGTGCCGTAGTCGAGAGCCACCTTTTCCATGTCGCGGTAGTAGTTCAGGTTGAATTCCTTCTGCTTTTCTCCGCCGCCCGGAACGGCAATGGGATGAACGACGACTGCTTTTGCTCCGAGCATTCCGGCGATTTTTACGGCGCGGACTACTCTCTCCGGCATTTTCGCGTTGTATGCGTCGTCTCCGATTCTCCATCCCGGGAACGGAGCGTGCGCCTGATTGAACACAAGTCCCGCGTCCTCCGCCATTTTTCTGAGGTTCTTCGCGTAGAGCTCAATATCGCAGGTGTTCAGCGGGCAGGCGTCGTGTGACATGGGAAACATGGAGAAGTCTATAGCGTCATAGCCGGCTCTTGCAAGGACGTCGATTCCGTCTTTCTCTCCGAGAGTGCGGAAAACAACGTCGGTCTGTGTTGATAGAAGCATGATAATACCTTCCTTTTATGTGAATTTTTGTGCATTCTGCTGTTTTTATAGAGTATATCAAAACACGCGGACGATTACAATACCTCCCGCAATTTTTTCCTCGGATTTTTCACATATTATGCATATTCCTTGAAAAGTTCATTTTTTAATGATATAATATGAGAACAATTATTTTTCCGGAGGATGATATGGAAAAATTTGTGAAGATACTCGGCACCGTCATAGTGCTTGCGCTCAGCGGTATGTTTGTTATAAGATGCGTAGTCGCGGCGGACAAGTCTGCTTTCTCTTCCCCCGAAGCTACGCAGAACTGGTGCGAGGCGTACTCCGACGGTGAATCGCTGACGTACACTGTGAAAATATCCGCGGAGATGTCGACCGACGGGTACTTTTCCGCCTACGGCTTCTACTACAACACGGAGTCGGGCGAGGCTCAGCTGGCTGTGAGATGGAACGACAGCGTCTACGGCTACACCGACATGGAAGAGGGTCACGAGTTCGAGTTCTTCCTCCGCAACGACACGACGGGAGAGGAATTCCCTGCTGTGACAGTCGACAGCGCGGAAAAGTGGATGTACAACTACAGAAGGCTTCTCATCGAGGGTGTGTCCGCCGGAGAAAACGATCAGATATCAGCGGTGATGAAGCTGCGCGACGGATTTGAAAGCACGCAGGTCATAAAGTACGACGAGCAGGAATTCAGTGTCTACAAGCCGTCGCGAAAGCTGCTGAAGCAAATGTCCGAAAGGCGGTAAACGCTTTAAAAATAACAGCAACGGAGGGATTTATGGAGACTTTAAGATTTGACACGTCCGTACACGGCGGGCAGTTTAAGCTGCTGAACGCTACTAACGGCGGTCCATGGCACAAAAGGCACGCAAACGACCAGTACCGCTCCAATTTTAAGGATTACAAGAGGGCGAGAATACCGTTTCAGCGAAACCACGACAGTCAGATGATATCGATCTACGGCGGACCTTATTCACACGACATAACCGCGATTTTCCCGAATTTTGACGCAGACCCATATGATCCGCTGTCGTATGACTTTGCCTGCACGGACGAGGCGATACTTGTTTCACTGGACGCCGGAACGCAGACCTTTTTCAGGCTCGGGCAGACCATAGAGCACCAAATCAAAAAGCACGGCACTCTTCCGCCGAAGGATTTCAAAAAGTGGGCTGTCATATGCGAGCACATCATAAGGCACTACAACTACGGCTGGGCGGACGGATTCAAGCTGAATATGCCGTACTGGGAGATATGGAACGAGCCCGACCTTGACTCCGACGACAGCCAAAACAAGCGCACATGGGGCGGAACGAAGGCGCAATTCTTTGAGCTGTACGAAACTGCGGCAAAGCATTTGAAGTCCTGCTTCCCCGAGCTGAAAATCGGCGGACCTGCTCTTGCGTGGGACGAAAACTGGGCGGAGGATTTTCTCAGGCACATGAGCGAAAATAAAGTGCCTTTGGATTTCTTCTCGTGGCACATATACTGCGTTGAGCCGAAGATGATGCTGGAGAAAGCCGAGAGGATACGAAACCTCCTCGACAAATACGGCTACGCAGCGACCGAGAGTATTCTGAACGAGTGGAACTACATAAAGGGATGGACGGAAGAGTACGTTTATTCCATTAAAGTAATGCACGGAATGAAGGGTGCGGCTTTTACTATGGCTTGCATTTCGTCCGCGCAGCAGTCTTCCATTGATATGCTCATGTATTACGACACGCGTCCGTCTATTTTCTGCGGTGCGTTTGATTATTACACCTGCGAGCCGCTGAAGGGATATTATCCTTTGTACTACTACGGAATGTTCTACGATATGCAGTGCGAGATCAGGGCTGTCTCATCTCCCGAAAACATCTATTCCCTGTGCGGTATAGACGCGGACGGAAAGCTGACGGCGGTAGTTACGTACTACACGGACGACGACAACGCGGGAGAGAAGCAGATTTCCGTAGATTTCGGGCGAAGCGGTGATTTTGAAGCATATCTGGTGGATGAAGAGCACACAAACGATAAGATAGCGCTATCTGGCGGCATGGCAATGACTCTGCGCCCGAACAGCATTGTTCTGATAAAAGAAAAATAAGAAAAGCACTCACTTACACAATAAAATCAGTAGGTGAGTGCAATTTTTATCTGTCAGCGAACGTCCACGACTTACCCATATTGCCGAGGTCGCCGAAGGTATAGCCCTCCGAGATGAGATATTCGAGCATCCACGGGAGAAGCTCCACCGTCTCGTCCACTGTCTCGTGCATGAGGATGATAACGGGCGCGCCGCTTTTGCCTTTGTTCTCGTTAATGCAAAGCTGCAAGGTTTCGCGGAAGGTATCGCTTAGGTAGTCGTAGCTTCTTGTGCCGTCGGGAGCCATATAAAGGATGGAGTCATTTGTGACAACGTTCCAGTCGTAGACGAAATACCCCTTATCCGCGAGCATTTTTTTCATGTCCTCAGCCTGCGCGCCGTCAAAGTAGCTTCCGACAGAGCCGCCCGGGAAACGGAACGTCAGCTGTCCAATCTCTTCCTTTGTTATGCCTGCCGCCGCAGATATATTCTCCCACTCGTCCACTTCTTCGGCAAGCGCGTCGGTCGAGGCGTAGATTTTTTTATAGTCGTGCGTGCGTGAATGGCAGCCGAAGATATGTCCTCTCTCGACTATCTCACGTGCGGAGTCGGGATATTTCTCCACGGCGTCGCCTGTAGTAAAGAACGCGGCTTTCACTCCGTATGTATCGAGAATTTCGAGCAGGCGCGTTGTGTTTTTCTCGGTAGGACCGTCGTCGAAGGTGATATAGACAAGGTTATCTCCGTTTTGGGCAGTTTTCGCGGGCTTTTCCGAGCTGACATACAATGTAGCGATGACGTCGGGATTTATGAAGTAGCCGTCGGAGCAGGAAAAACCCGCGTACTCCATAGCGAAAACATCTCCGGCGGGCGCGGAATTGCTTTTATATTCGATATTATACAGCACCCTTGCGTCCTCAAGTATTCCGCTGACGGAATCAAGCGAAAGATTCTCGCCGAAGCTGACGTTGGTATAGCCGAACTTTTCCGCGTCCGATGCTATTCTATCCTTGTCAAAGACAGCGAGCTTATCCGTATTTCCGACCGAGGTCACGGCATTCACGTCGGCGCTCTTATTATATGGGGATGGCAGAAGCTCGGCGTGACGTGTTTGGATAAGCACCGGAGAGGACTTTGCTGTTTTTCCGGCTTCAGCGGCGAGGGGGAACTCTTCGTCGGACGAAGGTGGGGTGAAGAACTGCGCTATCTCGCTCCACTCTGACGAGAGAAGGGCTATCTCCCGTGAGCATGATGAGAGAGAGAGGACAAGCGCAAGCGCAAATATATATAGATAAAACTTTTTCAAGCTAATCTCCGGTAGTTTTGATTACAGCTTAATTATACCATCATCCTCGCCGCAATTCAACCGATTTTGATTAAATCCGGATATTTCCAGCAAGGTTTTGCTTATGCTCTTTCTTCCACTCGCTCCGCATGGGTACATTTTCCGTTTTTTTCATCCACCTCGAAGTATGCGCCGTTTATTCGCTCGTCTCCTGTGGCAGGTTCGAAGGCGGTCGGGGTTTTTACTGTGAACTTATGGATTATCGACTCCGTTTTCACGCCGAGGATTCCTCCGTGGGAGCCGCACATTCCGAGATCCGTTATATATCCGCATCCGCCGGGGAGCACTGTTATATCAGCCGTTGCGACATGAGTATGTGTTCCTACGACTACGGAGAAGCCTATATCGGGTTTCATATCGAAATAGCGCGCGAAGAACAGCTTCTCGGATGTAGCTTCGGCGTGAAAGTCGCACACTGCAATATCGTATCTGCCGCGCTCGTTTTTCAGGATCTTTTCCGCGCATTCGTGAGGCGGAGTCAGTGGTTCCATATACACGCAGCCGAGCATATTCATGACAAGCACCCTGTATCCGCGCACCTCTGCTATGGCGTAACCCATTCCGGGGGCGTCGGCGGGGTAGTTTGCGGGGCGCACGAGGCAGCCTTCGTCGTCAAGTTTGCGGTAGACTTCCTTGCGTTTCCATGTATGGTTTCCGCCTGTGATGATATCCGCGCCGCAGTCGTAGAGTCTTTCCGAGGATTCGGACGACATTCCGTTTCCCACAGCGGAGTTCTCGCCGTTCACTATAACAAGGTCTGCGCCGTACTTTTTTCTCAGCTGCGGCAGCTTTTTTTCCATGAGCGACACGCCGCATTCTCCCACGACATCGCCGAAAAACAGTATTTTTATCATATTCTCTCCGTATCAAAAAATCAACGTCTCACTTTACTTAAAAAATGAGACGTTTGCCAAGGTTTGAATTTTGTTTAATAATTTAGTCCGCGTCTGCGTCTGTTGTAGTCCGAGCGCGGGTTTACGATTTCTCTCCAGTCAAGGTCGCCGTGGTCGAGAGCGCAGATTAAAACCTCTGCCGTCGCGATATTTGTAGCCATCGGCACATTGTGTACGTCGCACATACGGAGAAGATTATATTCGTTTTCATCATGGTCATAATTGGGAGTGGTGCTGCGGAAGTAAAGTAACACGTCTATCTCATTATAGGATATTCGGGATGTTATCTGCTGTGCGCCTCCGTGAGAGCCGGGCAGCAGCTTTTCTATTTCAAGTCCCGTAGCTTCCTGAACATACTTTCCGGTAATATTTGTGGCGCAGATATGATGCTTGGAGAGGATTCCGCAGTAAGCTATGCAAAACTGGGTCATAAGTTCCTTTTTGGTATCGTCCGCTATGAGTGCTATATCCATATTCATCCGTTCCTTTCTTTACTTCTTGTTATTATATAAATAATATTTGCAACTATCCTATAACGCCGACGAGAGCTTTTTTCTCATCCCGCGCATTCCGTAAAACAGCGGCACGTCATAGCCTTCAAGCCGACGCGCGATATTCTTGTAAGCCAACGCCGACTCGGTTCTCTCGGGTATCTTTCCACTGTCCTGCAATTTCTGTAATTTTTTGTCAAGCGGGACGACTCCGACGCATTTCAGTGAGCTGCGGTCTATCATCTCGACTATTCCCGCGCGCTTTTCCCTTTTCACAGACGGCAAATCGAACGCGCACACCACAAGACGGATATTACGCCCGCCCGAGTTTTGCAGCTCCGCTCCCGCAAATTCCGCCGCTCTGAGAGAGGTCTGGCTCTGCTCCGAGGTGACGACGACAGAGTCGAAAAACGGCGCTATTTTTTCGGCAACGGATATTCCGCCGCCCGTATCGACGACTACAAAGTCATAGTCTTCACGAGACACTATGTCCCGCACGGTATTTTTCAGCCTTTCGTCAAAATCCGCGTCTGATTCTGTGACAGTTGACGGAAGCAGGTTAAGTCCGCGAATTCCGCAAACGTCGGTTATCACAGCGTCGTCAAGCGGTTTGCCGTGGATAACGTCCGAGAACCCGAACAGCGCCCTATCCTCTTCTCCGGTGAGCATATCAAGGCTGCGGCTGGTCATATCGAGGTCGCACAGTAAAGTTTTCTTTCCCATGCGAGCCATCTCCGCCGCTATTCCGACCGCGGTAGTACTTTTGCCGACTCCGCCTTTAGCCGAAGCTATCAGCAGTCTTCTAACAGACGACGGCATACGCACCTCCGTATTCAAAAAATACCGGCAGCAAAAAACAACTGTCTGCATAAATTATAACACTAACAGGCATATATTGTCAATAGCATACAGAAATATTTTTCCTGATATTCAAGCAAACAAGTGAAAATAGCTATTATTGATTAACGTAGAATTGTGAGTCGGGTAATTGTTTATTAATTGCGGTTGTCGCGTTAACATTACATTAACAGAAAAACGGACATTGCCGCTCAAAACTCAATATGTCGGGGTGTCAAGTCTCCATCCGTCCGCGGTTTCTATGAGCTTCAGCTGCACGTCGCATTCTTTTCCGTCAAGCTCCGTCGGTATTTTCACGAGCACATATCCGTCCTTTTCGCGCACTACCTCGAGCTTGTCCGTATGATACACTCTGCCGAGGGGGATGGCTTCCTTCGCGAGGTCTATGCGTGCGGTGAGCATACCCGACTGCTCGATGTATCTGGCGTAGGTCGAGGTTTCAGTCTTGTCTCCCACTCCGTCGTTTACGGTGTCCGATATTCCCGTGAAGGCGAGGGTAAAGAGATAGTCCGCGTAGTCCTCCGTGAACACCTCAAGGGTAGCGTTTTTAATCTCGTCAATGCTCTCGTAGCCGCACGACTTATCGACGGGGTGGTAGCTTATCGCCTGAACGTCGGTGTCGAACGAGGAATAAAACCTTTCGGCTTCATCGGGGTCAACGGTGAGCGGCAGTCCCTCTCCGAAATAGATAACGTTCAGCTCCGCGGACTTTTCTATGAGCGGCTCGACGATAGTACGCATCTCCTCCGCAGTATGTCCGCCACTTCCGCAAGACACAAACACAAGCAGTGACACAAGCAGTGTACAGAACGCCAATATCACGGCAAAAATCTTTTTCATTTTTTCTCCTTTACTGGGCATTCACGGGAACACGGTTGACTCTCTTGCTTATCTTGCACACGACCTCGTAGTTTATTGTTCCCGCAAGGCTCGCGAGTGCGTTAATGCTCTCCCCGTCGTCTCCTCCGAAAAGAACAGCGCGGTCGCCCACTTCAATTCCCTCTCCGTCCGTTATGTCTACCATAAACTGATCCATGCAGATACGTCCGACCTGTCTGAATCTCTCGCCGCCTATGACTACTCTGCATCCGGAATACGCACGCTCAAATCCGTCGGCATATCCCGCAGAGACTGTGGCAATCCTCATGTCACGCTGAGCAGTGAACACCGCGCCGTAGCTTACCTTTTCGCCTGCCTTTATCTCGTGGATGTGGGTAACGGTTGAGACAAAGCACATCGCCGGCTTGAATCTCTCATCGCATTTACCGTTCGGCATAAGTCCGTAGAGGATTATTCCCGCTCTTACTGCGTCAAAATACGCCTCGGGAAGGGTGAGTATCGCGGCTGAGTTTGCGGCGTGAACCATACCCGTGTCAACTCCGCGCTCCCTCAGCTTATCTACCATTGAAGTGAAACGGTTGAGCTGCATTCTCGTGTATCCGCCGCAGTCCTCGTAGCCCTCGACTATCTTGCCGTCCATCAGCTCGTCGTCAGCGGAGGAAAAATGTGTGAATATTCCGCACAGCTCGAGTCCATCACACTTCGACAGCTCTTCTATCTTTGCGGCGGTGTCGTCGGCGTCGTCCTCCCTTGCGGAAAAGCCCACTCTGTTCATGCCCGTGTCGAGCTTGACGTGAATTTTGAGCTTTCCTCCGGCTTCCGTGGCAGCGTCGTTCAGTGCGAGCGCGTTGTCGTATGAGGTGACGGCGGCTGTTATGTTTTTCTCTATCATGTCGGCGACGTTCTCCGGGGAGATTCGGCTGAGGATGAGGATATCGGGCATTCTTCCGTTTTTCTCCTCAACCTCGCGCAGCTCCACCGCTTCTTCCTCGGACGATACGGCGTACATATCGCATCCCGCGTCTCCGAGAGCCTTAGCTACGTTTTCGATTCCGTGACCGTATGCGTCGGCTTTCACAACGGCAATGATACGCGGCTTCTTTTCGGCGTTCTCCGACACTATTTTTTCGATAGCGCGGTAGTTGTTCTCCAGCGCCGTCATGTTTATATAGGCAATATTCTTGTGCTTCATTACAAAACCTTTATTCAGCCTGCGCGACAAAGTCCGAGACTGTAATCTCTCGCTCTCCGCAGGATATTTTTTGCGGTATTCCGTCCTCCGAGACGTACACTGTTCCGTACTCGCTCGTCAAAAGCCTGCTCTGCCCGTCCTCCGAGGCGGATATTGTATAGCTGTCGGGGAACATTGCGGCAAACACGTCAGTTATTCCCTGACCCGCGCTCTCCGACATTGCTATAGAGGTCTCTCCCACCGTGAGAAAGCATCCGTCGCCGCCGAGCTTTATTCCGACATCCTTCGACCTCTCCGGAGACACAACGGAAAGAGTTATTCCCTCTCCGCTTCTCACGCAGTGTGCAGTAACTTCCACACCATCCGAAGAAGAATCCGACGAGGTTGACAGCTCATACGACGCGGGAAAGGTAAGAGAAAACTCCGCGCTTCTCGATATATACTCATCCACAGGAGTGTTTTCCGTGACTTTTGCACATCCGGCAAGGGAAAGAAGGACAAAAAGTACGATTATTTTTTTCATCAAAGGTATTCTCCGATTAATATATTATACCACAATATATTATCACGGGCAAGAGCAAAGAACTAAAAAACAAATTTTCGTTTTCCGTTGAAGAATGCACGTATGTGTGGTATAATAAAGAGGAAGATTATTTTAGGCAAAAGGAGCTTTAAATGAAAACACAGCCGTTCCGTTTGCATTCTCCGTTTGCTCCTACGGGAGACCAGCCTGACGCTATCGCAAAACTGACCGCGGGCTTTGAGGCGGGAATGAAATATCAGACGCTGCTCGGAGTAACCGGCTCGGGCAAGACCTTTACAATGGCGAACGTCATAGCGAATCTGAACCGACCGACGCTCATTCTCTCGCACAACAAGACCCTCGCCGCTCAGCTTTGCACGGAGTTCCGCGAGTTCTTCCCCGAAAATGCCGTTGAGTATTTCGTCTCGTACTACGACTACTATCAGCCGGAAGCGTATGTTCCCGGAAAGGATATGTACATCGAAAAGGACGCGCTCATCAACGACGAGATAGACAAGCTGCGCCACTCCGCCACCTCCGCACTGTTCGAGAGGCGAGACGTCATTATAGTTTCGTCAGTGTCGTGCATATACTCCCTCGGTCCGCCGGAAGAATACGCGGGGCAGATAGTCGGAGTCCGTCCGGGACTGGAGGTGTCGATGCAGGAGCTTATGGCGCGTCTTGTGTCAATCAGCTACGAGCGCAACGACATTGACTTCCGCAGAGACCGCTTCCGTGTGAGGGGAGACATACTCGACGTTTACCCCGCAGGCTACACCGAAAAGGCAGTGCGAATCGAATTTTTCGGAGATGAGATAGACCGCGTGTGCGAATTCAACCCCGTTACGGGAGAGATACTCGAATACTTAAACTACATCGCGATATATCCGGCTACGCACTATGTTATCGACCCGGGCAAGCGCGAGAAAGCGTTCGAGGAGATAGAAAATGAGCTTGAAGAGCGTGTGGAGTGGTTCAAGTCGCAGAACAAGCTGCTCGAAGCTCAAAGAATTGAGGAAAGAACACGCTACGACCTCGAGATGCTGAAAGAAGTCGGCTACTGCTCGGGAGTGGAGAACTACTCGCGCATATTCGCAGGACGTGAGCCGGGAGCTACGCCGTACACACTGCTCGACTACTTCCCGAAGGACTACATCATGTTCATCGACGAGAGCCACGTCACAATCCCGCAGGTAAGAGGAATGAGCGGGGGAGACCGTGCGAGAAAGCAGAACCTTGTCGACTACGGATTCCGTCTTCCCTCGGCTTACGACAACCGTCCGCTGAACTTTAACGAATTCGAGGGAAAGCTCGGGCAGGTGGTGCTTGTTTCGGCAACTCCCGCGGAATACGAAATCGAGCATTCGGAGCAGGTGGTTGAGCAGATTATCCGTCCGACGGGACTTCTTGACCCGGAGATAGAGGTTCGCCCGATAGAGACGCAGGTGGACGACCTTCTCGGAGAAATACGCGACCGCACATCCCGCGGAGAGAGAGTTCTTGTCACCACGCTCACGAAGAAAATGGCGGAGGACCTCACGGAATACCTCGACGACTGCGGGGTTAAGGTGAAGTATATCCACCACAATGTTGAGACAATGGAGCGCACGGAGCTGCTGAGAGACCTGCGAATGGGACTGTTCGACGTGCTTGTCGGAATAAATCTTCTCCGCGAGGGAATAGACCTGCCGGAGGTAACTCTTGTCGCAATACTTGACGCTGACAAGGAGGGATTGTTCCGCTCGGAGCGTTCGCTCATACAGATGATAGGACGCGCCGCACGTAATGCAAACGGCAAGGTAATACTCTACGCCGACCACATCACGGATTCCATGAAAGCCGCAATGGACGAGACCGCGAGAAGGCGCGAGATTCAGATGGAATACAACCTGGTACACGGAATAATACCGAAGACCGTCGAGAAGAAGATAGCCGAGCTTATCAGGATAGGTGCAAGCGACGACGGAAAATCGAAGAAGAAGCGCGGTCGTCAGGCTAAAGGAGAGCGAGACAGCGCAAAAACCGGCGAGACTGTGGAGCAGCAGATCGAGAGACTTACGGCTGAGATGAAGCAGTGCGCCGCCGAGCTGAGATTTGAAGAAGCCGCGTTCCTCAGGGACAAGATAAAGAAGCTGAGGGGGTAAATAAAGAAAACATCCGTTGATTAACTCCTACAGAGGTTAATTTTTCGGATGTTTTTTCACTTATTCAATATTTTTCGTAACTATCGGCTTGCCGTTTTCATCGAGCAGGGGTGTAATTCCCGCGCCGTAGCCTGCTTTTATGAAGAGGTAGTTCACGCCCGTCGCCTTGTCCACAAGGATCACCTTTACATCGGCTGTGAAAATTCCGTCTTCCTGCTCATAGACTGCTTCAAAGCGGTCGCCGTCGAATTCTTTCTCGTTATCCATCATTTTCCTCCGTTCATTTTCTTCCATATCATAAGCACCGTAATGTCGGCCGGATTTACTCCCGATATTCTCGCCGCCTGTCCTATTGTCGCTGGCTTTACCTTGTTCAGCTTCTGCGCCGCCTCAAGCCGCAGTCCTTTTATCAGGGAATAATCCATGTCGGGGAGCGTCATTTCCTCGGCTTTCTCCTGTCGTGCGGCTTCGTCGAGCTGATGGCGGATATATCCCTCGTACTTTATCTCCGTCCACACGCGGAATCTTATGCTGCGCGGCAGGTACGGTCTTTCGGGGTCGTAGGGGGCAAGGCATTCGTAGTCAAGCTGCGGGCGTCGTATCAGCTCTGCAAGTGTAGTGCCGCTTGTTATCTCCGCCGTCTCGCGCTCTCTCAGAAGCTCGTTTATTCCGCTTGACGGTCCGAGGTTGACGTGGTTCACTCGGTCTATCTCACGTCTTACGCTCTCTGTGCGGCGCAGAGTTTCGGCGTATCTCTCATCGCTAAGCAGTCCGGCGTAGTGTCCGTATTTCGACAGTCTTTCCTCGGCGTTGTCCTGACGAATGAGGATTCTGTATTCGCTTCTGCCGGTCATGATACGGTACGGCTCGTTTGTTCCCTTTGTTACAAGGTCGTCGATGAGCGTTCCGAGGTATGATGACTGTCTCGGGAGGGTTATCATTTCCATTCCGCGGACGTAGAGTGATGCGTTCATTCCGGCAAGAAGTCCCTGTGCGGCGGCTTCCTCATATCCCGATGTGCCGTTGAACTGACCCGCGCCAAAAAGTCCCGCCACGCGTTTTGTCATGAGCGTACCGTAAAGCTCCAGCGGATTCAGGCAGTCGTATTCTATCGCGTATGCATACCGCATTATCTCGGCGTTCTCAAATCCGCGAAGTGAATGGAGCATTTTCAGCTGAACGTCTGCCGGAAGAGAGGATGAGAAGCCTTGGAGGTATATCTCATCCGTATCGTGTCCCATAGGCTCAACGAAAAGCTGGTGTCTCTCCTTATCGGCGAAGCGTATCACCTTATCCTCAATCGATGGGCAGTAGCGAGGACCTGTGCCGTGAATCTTTCCCGAATAAAGCGGAGAGCGGTGGATGTTCTCGCGAATTATGTTATGCGTATTCTCGTTTGTATATACGATATGGCACGGGACTTGGTTTATGGAGTTCAGTCTTTTTTCGTCGGTGCGCGAGGAGAACGGGGTGATATAGTCCTCTCCCTCCTGCAAATCGAGCACGTCAAAGTCGATGGATCGGCGGTGGATGCGCGGAGGAGTGCCTGTTTTGAATCTGTAAAGCTCAAAGCCGAGGTTACGGAGAGAGTCGTTCAGCCCTTCCGCGGGGAGAGAATTGTCCGGTCCTGAGCGGCGCTTCACGTCTCCGACATATGTAGCTCCGCCGAGGTATGTGCCGGTTGAGATGACGACGGCTTTGCATTCAAACTCACCGCAAGGCTCGGTATTCACGCCGATGACGCGCGTTTTTCCGTTTCCGTCGGTTTCGGTGACAAGGGAGGTGACTTCCGCTTGAATAAGTCTGAGGTTCGGCGTGTTCTCTATCGTCTGCTTCATTACAGCGGAGTATTTTCTGCGATCCGCCTGCACTCTTTTCGAGCGAACAGCCGCGCCTTTTGAGGTATTGAGTGTACGGGACTGCATTGTGACAAGGTCAGCGGCATATCCCATCTCACCGCCGAGCGCGTCAATCTCAAACACAAGATGACCCTTGCCCGTTCCACCTATCGAGGGATTACACGGCATATTTGAAACCGCGTCGAGGGAGAGAGTGAAGAGAGCGGTTTTTACTCCGACTCTTGCGCAGGCGAGTGCAGCTTCAACTCCGGCATGCCCTGCCCCGACGACGGCTACATCGAATTTTTCCATTATATATATGGCGTCCTTTTATTCTGATATTACGGTAATATTATATCACACGCGTGTGCGAATCTCAACCCAATATGGCGGAAAAGTGCTAATTCACGGGTTTGAGATTTGTTTTGCGTCAATGTAGCCACTTACAAATGCGCTTTTTTCTTCGTTTGTCAAGCATTTTTTGAACGGGACTCGCTTTTTTAAATGAGCAAAACATGAGATTATTTCATTGTACGCCTCCTCGTCTCCGTTGGATTTAGCGCAGTCGAGAGCTTTTATCAAAAGCGCGCCGAGGTGGTTGCCAAGGTCATTCGTGAATTTTTCTAAAATAACTGACGATTTTACGCCGTATTTTTCAAGGATTGCTTCGGCTTTGGCGGTAATTCTACCGAATGTGTAAGCTTCTGTGAGCTTTTTCATGATGGTTCCTTTTTTCATTATATAAGTTATGGTATTATTATACTGCACTGTTTGAGATATGTCAACATTTTTCGGTAAATATTTCCCCTTGAATTTTCAGTCATTACAAGATATAATAAGAAATGTCATATCAATATACTGATATGTGGATTGAAATATTATTTAAGTAATGGTCGAAGCAAAAAAAACGAGCAGTGAAGCCTAAAAACTTTGCTGCTCGTTTTTTATTATTTGTTTCGTCCTAATCAGTCGTCAATCTCTGCTTCGTGCTCGAGAATCGCTCCGGTATAGGCGTCGATTTTATATTCGTACTCCATATTTCCGGATTTGAACTCTATCTCGTACACTGTGACGCCGTCGTCGTGGTCAAGCTCCGCTTCAAGCTCATACGCGTCCCCTGCTTTTACTCCCGCATGGGTCAGCGCGATGGTCCGGGCTTTTTCCATTCCGATGTCTCCGCCCGATGATTTCTGTGACGCTTCTATGTTTTTTGTCTCTACGCTCGAGCTTATCACCGCTCCCGTTGCCGCGTCAATATCATATTCGTATTCTGTGTTCCCCACGATGAATTCAAGCTCATATTCAACTCTGCCGTCGTCATGGTTGAGCTTTGCCTTTGTGACCACTGCCTGCTCGACCGTAACTCCCGCATAGCTCAGCGCGACTTCCTTTGCCTTGTCAAGGCTTATCTCGCTTCCGGACTCTGTGCTTAGCTTCGCTTCAATTGGCGGATTCTGCTCCTTTGTCTCCGCACGGTGAGCGTAGTCGTCGTCGCGTTCTTCTTTTGTTGTGAGAATTTCACCGGTGTATGCGTCGATTTTGTATTCATACTCCGTACCGTTATGCTTTATTTCAACATCGTAGTGCGGAGGAACGTCGTCAAGGTCGGAGTCTGTTTCCGTGTATACCTCGTCAGCCGAAAAGCCGCTCGCCGCCATTGCAATTTCAAGAGCCTTATCCTTGCCTATCGGAAGTGCGGGCGCTCCTGTCTCACGGAGATCCTTCAGCTCCTCTACAGACAGAGCGGAGAGCGCTTCAAACTCAAGCGACGGATTTATTTCGCGAACCTTTTCCACAAGAGCCGCTTTTCCGCCGGAGATATTGTTTTTCTTCGCAAGCTCGTCAAGCTTTTTGTCCTTGCTCACTGTCTGGCTGAGAACCGACGCAGAGGAAGAATTTGCGGAAAGCACTGCGTCAACCGTTTCGATAACAGACTGTCTGAGCTTTGCGGCTCTGTCGGAATCCTTATCCTCAACCGACACGAGAATAGCGGAGGATATGCTGTCGAGGTAGCCGTGTCTGACAAGCGCGCCGATTAATGCGTTCACCGCCACGTCGATATCCGTCCCTTTCAGATCCTTGCCGCCGTTCATATCCGCAAGCACTTCCTTTGCTTCGTCGTTCAGTGCAGTGCATGATATGATTTTTTCGAGCGAGTTTACTTTAAGTTCAATGCTGGGGTTAATGTCGAACGAAACGACAGTGCTTACGGTACAAGCGCGTGTGTAATATGCTCCTCCGCCGCCCATGATTGCAAGTGCGAGACAAGCCGCGATTGCTCCTTTAAAATATCTGCTGATGTTTTTCTTTGTATTCATAACTTCTAAAACCGTACCTTTCTCGTCGGAAATGCGGGAGAGGACACCGTTTATATCGTTCGGCGCGGTTTTTGCTATTGCGTCCGCAAGCTTTCTTTCAACTTCACGATTATTCATTCGTGCCGCCTCCTTCTATGTGTTTTTTGAGCTTTTTTATTGCTCTCGCGTATTTCGACAGGACGGTTGCCAGCGCCATATCAAGCTCCGATGCGATTTCGCGGTGCTTCATTCCGGACACGGCGTGCATTATTACTATGCGTCTTTCGGTTACGTCCAGCTTTTTCAGCGCGTCTCCGAGTATTTCTCTGTCCTCAAACGTAAGGCTTTCGCTTTTCTCGGGTATCGCGTTCCATTCGCCATCGTCAAGGTATGCTTCACGACCGCTTTTTCTCAGCTTCATCAAACAGATGTTGCGGCATATCGTGAATATCCATGCCATCGGAGTTCCGTGCGGTTTATACTGTCCCGCCGCGCTCCATATTCTGACATATGTGTCCTGCATGGCGTCTCCCGCGTCATGAGTCGAGCCGAGGTAACTCAGGGCAAAGCCGTATACAGCAGTTCGGGTCAGCTCATACAGCCTTTCGAGTGCATCGCGCTCACCGGAAGCTATTCCCGACAACAGCTTCTCAAGTTCACGCTTTCCCGCGGCGCTATTTGTTTTTTCATGTTCGCGCAGTTCACTCGGAACTATCTCGCGCTCTGCCAAACTAAGCATAGTTTTCTCTCCTGTCGTACTATAAATGCTCGACAAGTCATTTTTATTGCACACTTCCGAAAAATTTTTTTGAAAATATTTTTTCGGTACGGTTTAGAAAGTTTTTCCTTATAAAATGTCAAGTATACCGTAAAGGCTTGTGCTCATCTTATCGGTGAAATGCAGCATTGTGTCGCGGAACCAGCCTATGGTCGGATTGAGCTTGTCGTATATCAGCACGCCGACTATGACAAGCACGAGTATCGCTATGATTATCGCCTGTCCCGTTATGAGTTGGGAGCGCTGGAACAACACCTTACGCGCGCTTTGGAGTGCATCCTCATCGGCAGCAACAAGCTGTTCCTTTGCCGCAAGCTCGGTGTTAAGTCTTTCGTTTTCGTACCTCAGCTTTTCAAGCTCACGCTGTAATTCTTCCGTGTCGCAGCCCTCTATGCTGAAGCCGTAGTCAAGTGACGCGCCGCAAGCCTTATAAAGCTTCACGACCTGTATCAGATCAGGCGACTTTTGTCTTCCGGTTTTCAGTCTGCTTATTATGTTCGCGTCTACTCCCGACTCCTCCGCGATAGCAACCGCCGTTGTGAGTCCCTTCTTACGCGCGCATTCAAACAGATAATCAAATTGCTTGGTATTGTCCCAAATATCTTCGTCTAACATCATAATCTTATCTCCTAATATTATCTGTGAAAATTTAATATTCACCGGCCAAGCCGCGCTTTTTGCCCATAAAATGGTAAAATATTAAATTTGGCTATCAAATATGGCATAATCATGTATGAATATCAGCAGTGAGGAGGTATAATGAGGTCAGAGAAGCAGACGGTACCTCCCCGCAGGGATACGGAAAATATCGGAGGTATCGCGCCGCTTCGGATTACGGTGATACCACTCCGCCGTTTTCGGCAGGCTCGCGTCCGTAGTTTGACGACAGCGGGATGCGAACCTTGTTTTACGGCGGGGTGATATCATATAAATTATTAATTTTCCGCCGTATATAGATAAATTATAACACAAATACAAAATCCAGTCAACAGGATTTTTGCTATTTTTTACCACAAATTTTACAAGCGGAATACATTGGGAGGCAAGTATAATGCAGGCACGGAAGTACATACTCATCAAAAGCAGATACACACTTGAAGACGCGGAACACACGACCTACGGAATCGCACTTGCCGACGGCTCTGATCTGATAGAATCGGTGAGCAGTCTTTCCTGTGACAAGCAGAGGGTCGAGCGCCTTGCCGAGTTATGTACAAAGCTTGACTTATCTCCGGAGCATCTCTACGACGTCATAGAAGACTTTCTCGCGGAATAGATTCGGACTGTAATTCTTATTCGATGGTTTTCAGGCAGAAATCGCAGCGTTCGTTTCCCTGCCGAGAGTTTTCGTCCTGCGCCACACGAGCTTTTTGTGCAGTCTCTCGTAGGTGATATCGTCGCTGTCGCAGAAGCAGCGGCAAAGCTCGGGGCAGTTGTACCTTGCGCAGGTGTCGTGATACGGGCATTTTAACATATCGACACGCCACACGCTGCCGCTTGTCTGAATTTCGTTTGCAAGAAAGCCTGCTGACTCGCCGAACATTTTACGCGTACCTTTTGTGAACATCCATGGTACGGCTTTATAGATGAGCGGAATACGCACGATACGGACGAAGGTCTTATGCAGTCTGTGGGCGTTGTCCTCGATGTAGCCGTGGATTATATCCGACACCGAGGTAAACAGCAGTGCGAAGTCAGCCGTGTAGATGAAGAACTCTCCTATACCAATCTCGCCGCGAACCGTACTCAATGCGCAGATGTACATTATCACGCCGGAATATATAACCTCTGTCGCTCCGATGAGGACTGATATCGCGCTCTTTCTGCGGTTCACACTGTTCACGAGCCTTTGATTCTTGTGCTTGCAGCTCGTCCATTTTTCGAGTATCTTTCCCGATATGCCGAAAAGTCTTGTCTCCTTTGCCGCAGT